>Ga0315902_10001869_pt1 | contig 33488 bp, 36 predicted proteins | sample LakEriMetagenome_9_FD_203523 | JGI IMG/M metagenome (GOLD analysis project Ga0315902, IMG submission 203523) | Freshwater fungal communities from buoy surface, Lake Erie, Ohio, United States - Buoy 12 MA117 | ecosystem: Environmental > Aquatic > Freshwater > Lake > Lake biofilm | place: USA... | reverse complement strand
GGTTTTTTCGGGATCATCATATTGTATTTTATTTAGTGGTGCGACAAATACAAACAATAGTGTTAAATTATTTAATCCAGCACCAATGACAGGTTGTACAATTATACCTGATAGTGGTACAACAGGAATACCGTTGATATGTGATTTTAAAGATCATTTAGATCCTGATATTGATAAGGCCGAAGATTTGTGGAAAATTGCACTATCTGGTTTGGTGGAAAATGTGGTAAACAAATATGTAACAGGATATACTGCCGGATATGTTAATTATCAACCATTTTTAAATACAACAGGACAAACATATACTTGGGAATATAAACCAAAATTAAAACTTGAATATTTTACCGATATTGACGGGAAAGAAAAAGTTAGATTCACCTCAATAAAATATGATTTCAATGATTGTTCGGTCGAAGATTATTTTTTATATAGATTTGACGCCGAATATAAACCAATAAACCCAACCTGTCTTGTTGCCGATGTTACAATAAGTTCTGGTGATTGCCCAACAGATTATTGTCCACAAGTTGATTTAGTTTTTTCTTTAACAAATGGTGTTGGAGTACAAAAAGGTGGGGATGGTTCTTCTTTTTATAAGTATACTGGTTGTGAATTACTTAGTGGATCATCTGGCACCACTAGTAACGGAATATCATTCACACAAATAGATCCATGCTCAATTCAATTCTCCGCGGTTTCATTAGGTGAAAAAATACAAATTAATTTCTTCGATGCTGCAAACTGTGAAACAAAGTTAATTGTTAACGGTTTTCAGAAAAAATATGAACATGATGTGGATAGTAGTTACTATCAAGAATTTGTGATAGATACGTATTTTTCTGGCACAAGTGTTTGGTTGGGATGCGCACCTTGTACTGGTTTAACACATATATCATCACAAACCGCGGTGACATTTGTTGATAATTTCCAAAATTGTGTTTTAATACCTAAAGTAAGTTATGGACCGTCATATAATTACGGATTATTATCAAATAGTAGGGCTCTTAGAATTATAAGTTCATTTCCATTAATACAAATACAAAATGGTACTATAGATTATAATGCAATAATGTCATATATTAATGTTGGTGCTATTGAAATAATTGACGTAAAAGATATTAATATTGATGATAATTTATTAACAGCTAATTATTTACCATGTTCAGGATTTTCAAACAATAGTTTTAAAATAGCTAATGTTAATGGTTATTCCTTCACTTATGAGTATGATTATAATAAAGTAAAAAGTATAGAGTGTTTAGGTTCAGTTAAAAAAAGTATTATTAGTGGATTAACCTCTAATGGATCATTAACCGTAATTGAAGTATTACCAACAACAAAATTAAAAGTATATACTAATAAAATTATTGATGGTAAAATTATAACAAAAACAAATTACTTTTTTGATGAAAGAATACCGGAACATTTACAAGTGAGAGGTGAAGAACCCATAGACCCATGTTGCCCTTATCCTGAAGATTATTTGGATAACAATGGTGATTATCTAATTAATGTAGATGGATTTTTAATTGAAGTTATTGCGGTAGATTTAAATTATTGTGAACCAAATTTATACTATAATTTAAATTTTGAAACATCTGGTAGAAATATACCTGTCGGGAACGATTTAATAGTATTTAATGGTAATGACACGCATCAAGTTCTATTACAACACAAATATCAAACTCATGTAAATGATTTCTTCGGTGATGATAATTGTGTACAACAATATTATACAGATGTTGAAGATTGTCCTATAACACCAACAATAGATGAAGTCGAAGATGATTGTGGTGATTTGTTATGTGCCGACATTTGTTTAATTGGTACATATTCATCAACAACATTATATACATCATATACATATCAAATAGTAGGTGTTTATAATAATAGAAATTATTATAAATCTACTGATGGTACATATGATTATTATATCATTTGGAATAACGGAACAAATAGATGGGAACACTGGGAAAATTTTGACACAACATTAGGTACATCAGGTACTTTATATTCTTATTTAAATTATACCGGAAACACACCGATAAGTAGTACAGAATATCAATGGATTTATAATTATGATCCTGAACTTGGTGCATACGTAACGACAGTAAAAAATTGTCCAGATCCTGTTTGTTTTAGTTTCGATCCAGGTGAGATTACTTGTGTACTTTCAACTGAATTAAGGTACCCTGCCGGTTATCACAATGGTAAATATTACTATAGTTTAAATTACACAAACTCAGGTACAGGTACAACTACTTGTGTTTTTGGTGCCGTTGTATGGAATAGTGGAACTACAAGATGGGAATATGTTAATTCATATAACGTAACAAACAAAACACCTGGCACGTCAATAGGGTATTTAAATTATAGTGGAAACACACCAATAAGTAGTACAGAATATCAATGGAATAGAATTTCGTTACAAGTTGGATTACTTAACTCATCATTAAATGAATGTCCACCAGAAGTATGTTTTTATTTAACATCTGGCGGTACTAGTAACTATATATATTCAGGATTCCCAACCACACATTATGACGGTAAATTAGTATATTATATTAATAATCCATCATTAACAACAACACCAATATATGTTTTATGGAATAGTGGAACTACTAGATGGGAAATGTGGGAATCATATGATTATTTAAATCCTAGTACACCACCAAGTAATCAAATGTATGGATATCTAATTAACAATGATTATTATCCCTTATCAGATGATATAAATGTATGGTCAGGTAACACCGGCTCAACATTACCATTATCGGGAACCTCTGTAATAGGTGAATGTGTCATACCATCATCAATATTTTTACCACAATGCAGTATTTTAATTAATGATAATTCTAATGACGTTTATTATTATGATTATTCTTCAAACACTAAAACTAATTTAGGTACATTTATATTTTCTCCTGATATCGCTCATACATCAAATAAAATGTGGTTATATAATAGTTCAATATATGAATGGAATATTACATTAAATCCTTGGTCCACAACATTTAATAGGATAATAACTCTACCAAGTGGAATAAACAACATCGGTGCGGGGTTATGTGCGATAAATGATACGAAATTATTATCTACATATTATAATTCCGTATCAGGATTAGATGAGATGATAGAAATAGACATTTCATCTTCGGTCGCAACGGTAAATACAGTATTCTCTTTAGCACCAACTGAAAGTATTGCTGGTGATATTGTATACACAACAAATAACAAAGTTTTATTTACGGTGACAAAATCAGGTGGGGTATTTTTAAATCAATATGATTATACCACTGGATTATTTGAAACAAGTGCCAATTTAAATACAACTGCCACATCACCATATGGAATATTCCAAGATAATGGTTCATTATATGTTGCGAATTCGGACGGTAAAATATATAATATACCTTTAACATATCCTTACACACCAATACTTACACAGACAATTCCATCATTAACAGTTTATGGATCATCTCAAATACCAGAGTGTTGCACAGTGAATTTACAATTAGAACCAACGCCTACACCTACGTCAACTAGTACACCTACACCAACTATTACACCTACACCAACTATTACACCAACACCAACTATTACACCAACACTTACACCTACCGCAACACCAACACCAACTTATTTATTACCTGTATCAGGTTTAATTTGGTCAACAACTAAGAACACATCTGGCGTAACAGGATGTGAGACCGCTGAATGGATTATATCACCCGATAATTTATGTGTTAGATTTAACATTGCAGATTCATTCAACTGTGGTGGTACATGTAATATAACACAAACAGGTACCGCAACGGCAACAATTACTGTTGGACCTGTTGATACTTTCTTAAATTTAAGTTTTAGTGGTTTGGCGGAATTACAAAATACCGATTATGAAAATATAGCATTCTATTTAGATGGTACATTAATTGCAAGTGCAACATCACAAGAACTAAATCAAGGTTGTGCTATGGGACCTGTTATTGAAAATATAATTGTACCAGGACCATATTTATTACCGGCAGGAACAACACATACATTATTTATTGATTTCACAACAGATGATCCATTATTCCATGTTGGGTCATATTATGAAATTTGTTTAAACTTTACAACATAAAATGAGAACAGTAGAATTAACAAGTAGTAATTATAGTGGACAAACGGCGGTAATAACATTTAATCCCGATACCGGTGGAACATTTAATTTAGGGTCACAAACAATACCTTATACATACACTTCTGAATACACTTTTGGGACATATGTTTTATATTTTTCTGGAGTCGGTGTTACATGTTCTGCAACATTAATTGATAATACATTAAGTCCTGTACCAACTAGTACACCCACACCTACATTAAGTAACACACCCACACCTACATTAAGTAACACACCCACACCTACATTAAGTAATTTTGTTGGTGATGTGGTTCAAAATACTGGAGATTATGAATTGGGTATCTGTGCGGGGAGTGGGACAACATATAATGTAACGGGTAATAGTACAACATTCTGTTCATCAACAACATTTACAAATCCATCATTTAGTTCATTCCTTAATGGATCTCAAACATTTATTGGATTTGGGACCACATATTTTAGTATATTATTTAACGGTACAAATACCGCATCAGTACTTGGTCCATGTTTAACATGTCCAACACCAACACTTACACCTACGTCAACTAGTACACCTACACCAACTATTACACCAACATTAACTATTACACCAACACCAACAATTACACCTACCGCAACACCAACTAGTACACCAACATCGGGTAATAATTTCTTTGTTATAAATAACACAACAGCGGCAACTTCTATTGGATCAATAACCCCTGCGTTTTATTTAATAACTGTTGGATCATTACCGGTAAGTAATGGGTCACAAGCGGAAGGAACACATGCCGGCACAACACTCGGAATAGATTATACTGTAACAACATCATCTCAAGTTAATATATCATTAGTTGTTAACTCATTTGTTATTGATTGTAACACGTATACTAATACCACTACTGACACATTTTCACCTATCCCCATATCATCAACTGATATTGTTGAAATAATTTTACAAGACGGTGCTTGTGTTTAATAAAATTAAAATTTTAATATGCCAAATATAACGATAACATCACAAAATTTCGAAGGATATACAGCATCAATAATTTATAATCCCGATACCGGTGGAACATTTAATTTAGGGTTACAAGTAATACCTTATGTATATATTGCAGAGTATATTAATGGTCAATATATTATTACATTTTCTGGAATAACTAATTCAGATATTGTATGTAATTTATATGTCTCACCAACATCCACACCTACCATTACCCCAACTCCAACACCCACTAATACACCAACAATAACATCTACACCTACTAGTACATTAACCACAACCCCAACAATAACTCCAACAATAACTCCAACTACAACTACAACACCAACACCTACATCTACCACAACAATTTTATTCATTGGTACATTAATTGAAAACCCCTCATCAATATTTCTAAATGCTTGTCTTGGTATTGGTAGTTTATTGGTGAACTCCGTCGGAAATAACTCAACATTCTGTACATCAACAACATTCACTCACCCATCATTTAGTACTTATGTTCCAGGTTATAATACATTTTTAACTTATTCTGGCCAATATGTAAGTGTGGTTACAAATGGTACAAATGTGGCAACGGTAATTGGTGCTTGTCAAAGTTGTAGTGCACCAACACCAACAGCGGAAATTGAATTAATACCTGAAGAAGATGCGGTTATATCTAATCAAATTAATTTACTTATAAATGTAATATCTGGTACAACATTAGATAATTTAACATTTTCATCTGGCGTAATAACACAATATAATGATGGAATTTGTTCAACAACTAATGGTACACTATCTCAAGTTGGTACATTAACACTTAATTCTGGTTCAACTAGTACTAATACTACATTCGGAACTAGAACATCGGGTACCGCCACTCTAAGAGTAACACAAATACAAGTTAACTCAATATCAATAATATCAAATCCACAAACAATAACAGTGGGATCGAATACATATTTAATAAAAAGATTTAATCAATGTGGTGGACTATAAAAATTAATAATATATGATAATAACAAATATACAATTAGTACCTTCTAACGTTCCATTTAATGTTTATTATGGTATAACATCAGCAACAACAACTACTTTAGTGGCGTCTGGTGTAACAACTAATTTTCAATTTAATATAAATCCATTTGAATTATATGATACGTCAATAAGTGCATTTACACAATATTTTTATTTGAGATTTGTTTCAGAACACTGCGAAGATCTAATAGTGAAAGTTAAGGGACTTAATATAGAAGATTTTACAACACCGTCATGTGTTGAAACATATCTAAAATACGCGGAAGCTGTTGGGTTAACAACACCAGCGGAAGTACCATAATAATATTATAATCTTTATTTAAAAAAATTAATATTTTATATTTATAGTATCATGGGTTTGAATGTTAGACTAAATAATTTAAATGTACCGAACAACTTCACAGTTGAATATAGTAAAAACGATAATACTAATTATTTATATTTTGGTGGAACATATTCCAGTGCGACCACATCAGTTGTAATTACAAATTTAGAATTTAACACAACGTACTATATAAGAATAACAGATATTGTAGATAATAAATCCGCCGTAACTATCGTCTACACTCACGAAAGTAAAATTTTTGAATGTTACGATACTGTAGATTTTTTCCTTAATGTTAGTACTGGCGGTACTTGTACTGGTAAAACAGTAACAATTTATGATTCATATTCAGGTAATACTAATTACGGTAATCATTCCTCTGTAATTAATAATACACCAAACTCATATAGAGTATATACAGGTTTAACATATGAAATATCGGCATCTACTTTTGTAACAACAGCAACAACAAATCCGACAACAGGTATAGTATACGAATTTGAAAATTTTACCCCAACACATAGACCGGTATATATTTTTCTAGAACATGGTGATGGAAGTATACAAAATAACACAAATATTGATCCTAAAAAACAAGGAGGATTTCAAGTTAAGGTAGTTTTTATTGGTTGTCCTGTTTGTTTTAATCATAAATGTAGTAGTGGGGATACGGGTTTTACACATACTCTTTACAGTCCTGTCGGAGTTTATAATGATAGACCATATTATAAAATATGTTGTGATGATTATGTTGCTTATTGGTCAAGTACAAGTAATAGATGGGAGATTAGGGATAGTTTAGGTAGTGGAACATTATATTCATATTTAGATTATGATAACAATTACCCAATTAGTGACCCACCCACAAAAATGTGGTCCGCGGTAACTGTTACTGAAGGGAATATATTCTTTACTAATTTTGAAAAATGTCCACCTCCATGTGACATTGAAATAGTAATACCTTGTGATCTTAATTTTAATATAATACCAGATTAAAAATTTTATTTATTAAATATTTATAAAGTATATGAGTTTTTTAAGTGAGTTTAATTCAGATTTTTTAACAGCTAGAGTTACCAAAAAGGGTAGAAATTCTATTGCAAAAGGTAATTTTGTTATTTCGTATTTTCAAATTGGTGATTCGGAGTTTGATTATAATAGTCCTTTTAATCAATTAACTGGATTAAATAATACTCCGTATCAAAAAGTATTTTCACCAAATGATAAAGATACTGTAGTAAAATATCCCTATAAAATTGATTCTACTCAAACTACAACAACATATGGGGTACCTGTTCAAAACTCATATACACAAACCTTAAGAAATCCGATGGGTCCAGCTGGATTTGTTTCACAATATATTGAATATAATGAAGATGATTGTACTGGAACAAAAGTAATTTGTACAACAGAAAGAATTGACATATCTACCGTAAATGGTACAAATACATTAACAGTAGTATCGGGAAATTCATTTCAAACTTGTGAATATATTACTTTAGTTTTTGATCAATTCGGGGGTACCGATCCTAATGTCCCAATTGTAACAGGACAATCAAATAGTTTAATATATAAAGTACTTAGTATTAGTGGTAACACGATTTATTTGGATAGACCAACACCCGATCTATCAACATTAACAGGATTCGCACAAGTTGTTTGTAATAAATGTGAAATTGAATTTTCATCCCCAACAAGTATCGCCCCTGTTTGTTTACCACAATCACCAGATCCAATGGATCAACACGATCCTTGGTCATTAAATGTAATATGGAATGAAAACCCAATAGGTTATACTGGTATAACAAATAGTAACTTATTGGGATTTGAAAGTAATAAATATATTTCTACAAAACAATTTTTAGGATATACAACATCATCGGGACAAACAATTAACAATAGGGCAACATACTATAATTCATTTGACGAAGAAATTGTTGTCCAACCAGAAGAACAAAGAATTCTTGCCGTTATACATTATTCAGAATTAGGTGATATAATTTTTAATCCCGAAAGATTTTTTAAATATGATGATTACATAAGTAATAATACTAATTTATCAGATTCAATAATTGATGATGAAGATGGTATCCCAATCACAGATACGGAATATTTTGAAGTTTTTATACCATTTATTTGTTATCACAGAAATACAAGTAATGTTGTTGGTGCGTTATTTAGAATGGATACAACTGATTATCAAATAAACACACCGTCACCAATATTAAATGGTAATTCATCAATACCATTTAGATATTTGTTAGATGAACAAAATTATAAAGTAGGTAAAGTATTTTATACAAAGAAAACAATAGTATTTGATGATCAAGAATTAGTTGCATTATTAGATTATAGAAGTAATAGAAGACACACATTAGATGCACCTAAATTATATTTAGTTCCAAGTGACGACACACCGGCAAATTCTCTTTTAACTGGTTCCACAAATCAAACAATTTGGGTTAGTTATACATTTACAAATTCTGATTTGGCTTTGAATTCTATGCCATGTAATTACTATTCTAAAATACAGGGCACCACAATTCCAACAAGCTTAGTTGTTAAATTTGGTACTAATTCATTTAGATACATGAAAACATCATTAACCGATATTGTTAATGGATATTTAGCAACCGAATTTAAAATTTTAGTACAAATCACAAACACAGGACAGTACCCTGTACCAGATGATTGGGTTGAAGTTGATTTTACATCTGAAGCTGGTGGTGATGGAATAAGTTTCTTAGATAAGAATAATATAAAAGATAAATCTTTTATATTAAATTTCGCAAAATTCAACACTGGAGGTACACAATTCAACATTGAAAATTATTTAAAACCTAATTATATAGTTAGAGAACCTTCTAATGATCCTAAATTTGGTGAAGAACAACCATTTCCTGGAAGCATTAGACTTGTTAGAGCAAGTGATATTGAAGTGATGAATTTTTTAGTTAACTTACCAAGTACACAATTCACTGAGACACAGAACCCAACATATTCTATCGGTAAAACTAAAAAAATAACTGAAATTGCTTTATTAGATAAAAATAAAGAACCATTAGTTGTGGCCAAAACAGCTAAACCCGTCGATAGATTAGGAACACAAGTTTTTGCGGTTAAAATTGATTTTTAACTATTTACATTTCTAAAAATATCACGTATATATTGTTCTATGAATGTAAAATTAAAAAATACACCCAAAATATTAGGGTTAGATATTTCAACAAAAACAATTGGATGGGCATTGTTTGATTTAACAGGTTCTAAATTATTAGAATTAACACATTTTTCACCCAAAATAAAACCACAACCTGATGATAAATTAGAGGAATTGTTAAAAAAATCTGACGCCTTCAAAAAACATTTGGAAGCATATAAAAATATGGGAATTCTTCGAGTTATTATTGAAGAACCATTATTAAATTCTAATAACATCTATACCGTACAAACTTTATTAAGATATAATACAATGATTTGTAAAATTGTTTACGATACTTTAGAAATTGTACCAACATTTATATCAACATATAATGCAAGAAAATTTGCGTTTCCTGATCTAGTTGGTAAAAATACTAAAGGTAATAAAGTTTTATTTGGTGGATATCCTAAAGATATTGATAAAAAACAAGTTATTTGGGATCATGTAAATGCCGTATGTCATGATGTTAAATGGATTTATGACAAAAATGGTAAACTAAAAAAAGAAAATTACGATATGAGCGATGCCGCAACTGCAGTAATTGGTTATGTCAATATGATTAAATCACAGGGTAAATAAAAAATCCGGCAAAATATATTTTACTATTTATGTTTTTTTATATATTTTAATATTAAGACGGGACGTATAGAAATATACGTTGGTTGGTGTTATCCCTCAGATGTGGTGTATCTGGGGGATTTTTTTTTATCATTTTTTTTTCTTATCATTATAAAATGATTAGTGTCGATGTTCAATATGAACCAATAGTAGAAATTCTTGAGGATATTCTTGGTGAATATCGATCACATAATGATTATAAATGTCAAATGACATTTGATTGTCCTGTTTGCTCTTATGAGATAAAAGGTTTAGATGAAGGGGATGGTAAAGGTAATTTTGAGGTAAATTACAAATATTCAGTTTATAAATGTTGGGTTTGTAGTGAAACAAATGAAACGCATGGATCAATATATAAATTAATAAAAAAATTTGGTACACCCAAACAATTAAAAAAATACCTTTTATTAAAACCAGACGAGGTTGAAAATTTTAAAAACGTTGTACATAAAAGAGTAAAATTACCTAAAGAATTTATTACGATAAAAAACGTATCTAAAGGATTTAAATTAACTCCAGATTATAAACAGGCGATAAATTATTTAAAAAAGAGAAATGTTACTGATGAAATAATTTCAAAATATAATATAGGATTTTGTAAAGATGGTCCATATTCAAATAGAATAATAATACCATCTTATGATGAAAATGATATGGTTAATTATTTTATTGCCAGATCATATCTATCTAATACTAAATTAAAATATAAAAATCCAAGTGCACAAAAAGAAACAATAATATGGAACGAACACTTGATAAATTGGGAAGAACCCGTATATATTGTTGAGGGTGTTTTTGATAGTTTATTTCTACCTAATTCAATTCCCATGTTAGGTAAATTTATGAGTCAAAGATTATTTAATTTATTATACGAAAAGGCAAAAAAAATAATAATTGTTTTAGATCCAGATGCTTGGTTAGATACCGAAAAGTTGTATCATAAATTAAATTGTGGAAAATTATTTGGTAAAATTTGGGTAATAAAACTTAACGGGGATAAAGATATTGCAGATTTAGAAGGTAAATTAGATGATTATAAAACATATCAATTAGATTAAAATGGAATTAAAAAAAATTTCTGATGAAATAAAACAAATTATTTCAAACAGACAAAAAGAAATACAATTAACTTTTGTTGAAGAAAAACACATATATTATATGATGGACACCGAAGGTAAAATTAGAAGTAATTTTCCTTCAGTATCTAAATTAATAAAAAAATTCTATAAACCATTTGATGCCGAAGGTACCGCGTTACGTATGTCTAATGGTGATCCTGAATCGGCTAAACAATTACAAGAACAATGGAGAGAAACTGGTAATTACTCAACTAATATGGGTAGTAGAGTTCATTATATGTTAGAGAGTGAACTTGTCGAAAGATATGGAAATTATAAAGAAGTTAGACAACCAATATTCGAGTGTGACGATAGTCAAATTCAAAAGGGAGATAATATGATTTCGGCTGGTAAAAATTTTTTAGATTTAATGCACGAAAGAGGTGCGGTACTTTTAGATACTGAGATGGTTTTAGGTGATAATGAATTAGGTTACACAGGACAACCAGATAAATTTTGGTTAATGTTAAATAAAGATAAAACAGATTATGGGTTGGTGGTCACAGATTGGAAAACCAATCAGCCTAAAAATTTTGAAGTACAACATTACACAGGTAAATTGTACTCACCATTCCAAGATTACCACGATACGGCATTGGGACATTATTATTTACAATTACCTTTATATGCTAGACTTTTCCTTAAAATGTTAAAAGGTAGTAAATATGAAAACTTAAGACTACTTGGATGTGTTGTTGTTTTATTGAAAGATGACGGTACATTTGTAGAGTATAAAGTACCTCAAGATGTAAATAAAAAAGTATTTGATTTGGATTTAACAAAATATATTAAAAGATGATAAAAAAGATTATACACATTTCTGATTTACATATTAGAACATTTCAATTACATGATTTATATAAAAAACAATTTGAAATATTGTTAGAAGATTTACAAAAAAAAGTCGTGGATTGGTATGATGATAACATTGGTCCTTTAGATGTAAGAGTAGTCATCACAGGTGATATTGCACATCAAAAGATTAACATTTCAAACGAACAATTAATGTTAACAAGTTGGTTTTTAAAAGAATTAACTCGTTTTGGTAAAGTAGTTATCATACCAGGTAATCATGATTTTTTAGAAAACAATGTACAAAGATTAGATAGTATCTCTCCTGTAGTTGAATTACTTAATAATGATTGGATAACATACTATAAAGATAGTGGAGTATATTATGATGATAATATTGATTGGGTTGTATATTCATTATATCAACATAATCAAAAACCAAAATTTACAAAAGATGACAATAAATTAACGGTAGGATTATTTCATGGACCAATACAGGGGTTATCAACAGATTTGGGATTTGAATTTGAAGATGCCTATGATAGATTGAATTTTGTTGATCTTGATTTATTGTTATGTGGTGATATTCATAAAAGACAACAATTTAAATTACCTAACGGTGGTAAGGCGGTTATGATTGGTAGTTTAATACAACAAAACTTTGGTGAAACAGTTAAACATCACGGGTATGGAGTCTACGATATAAAAAAAGATAAATATGATTTTTTTGATTTACCAAATGAACAACCATTTTTACATTTCAAAATAAAAGATATTAAAGATATTGAAAATGAAACAGAAGAACACGTTAATATTGGATGATGAATTTATTCAATATTGTAAATTGAATAATATTACTAATATCGAAAAATTTGCTAAAGAAGTTTTTAATAAAGGTTTTACATATTTAAAATATGGTGATAAACCGAATATAAAAATTGAACCACCAGAAATACTTTCAAAGGAAGAATTAATAAAAAAATGGGAAGATGCCGGGGTTTTGAGTGGGTTAAAACCAATAGAAAAAGAACAAGAAGAAAAAATTGAAAATATAATTAAACCTAATACTGAACAAATAGTAAAAAAAGAAAAAGATATTTATGACGAATAAATTCGGCAAAATATTTTTTTTTATCATTTTTTTATTTTATAATTAAAAAAACAATAAAATTATGACATACTTATTTTTTTGGACATTAATGGCTTATGGTATGACTTCCATATTAGTTTGGGGATCGATTTTTGAAGGAACAAGAAATTTTATTAAAAGAATATCAAAATTTTTTGGTGATCTGATAAGTTGCACTCTTTGTACATCAACGTGGGTTGGATTTTTTCTTTCACTATGTTTGGGTGGATTAACAAATAAATTTTTTGAAATTAGTACATTACCATGTATATTTTTTGACGGTATGTTTACCGCTGGCTCAGTTTGGGCAATAAACTCCATCGTAGAATTTTTCGAGGAGAGTAGATTAAATAATAATTAAAATGGGTAATTTAGTTGGTGCTTGTCGCCATACAAATGAAAAAGTTAGTACTATTGATGATATTGGTCGAGAAAACGGAATACGTGCATTAAAACAAATTTTTAATTGGGATTTAATATCTAATACAAAAAAATTTAAAATAGATTTACTACATGTAAATCGACGTGGTGGGTGTGATGTTGAAGAAGGTAAATGGAAGGGATCATATAGAGACCAAGATCCGTCTAATTTTAATAAATATACTTTACCATATCCAACCGCAAATTTCCCCGCAAGAAAAGAAAAATATTTTAATAAATATTTTGATTGGGTAACCGATACTGGGAATTTAAAAACATACCACCACCCTGATTATGAATATAATTCACTATTGAGATTTAATTTTGATTTTACCGAATTTTTCTTTGTTGATTATGAGGTATATAAGAAAAAAATATCTGATTTATGTCGATGGAGTCCTGATACTATTTTTAAAGTAGACAATAATGGAAATAAAACTCCAGAAGATTGGATGTGTTGGGAATTAAAAGATGTACATTTTTACACATTAGTTGATGGTATTTGGATTAAAAATACTACATTTGAAGATCCAAAATTTTACGAAGAATTTGTTCAAAACTATACAAAAAAAAGAGAAAATTTCTTAAATAAGAAAAAATGAATCCATTTATAAAGGTCGATTGGGAAGATACTCCCGAAAATTTAACACAAGAAAGAATTAAAAGAGTTAAGTCATATTTTGAAAAAAAATATAACTCAACAAATGTAAAAATTGTTACTAAAATTGCAATAAGTGATTCTAAAACTAAATTAAAATCATTAGAAGTATCTGATAATATTTTAGATTTTGAATACCAAAAAAAAATAGTAAAAGATTTTATTAAAGAAAATAATATTAATATTAAATGGGAATTAATTGATAGATTAGACAATAAAGTAAATTCTCAAATTGATAAATTAAATCAAGACAAAGTAAGATACAATAAATGGTTTATTAAAAAAATTGAATTTTCTAATTTTCTTTCATTTGGTGAAAACAATGTTATTGATTTTAAAGAATTAAATGGTATCACTGTCATTGAATCTACCCCGAGAAATTTTGGTGGTAAAACTACTGCAACAGTTGATTTATTAATGTTTTTGTTTTTCAATTCAACAACTAAAACAAAAACAAATATCGAAGTTTTTAATAAATTTAGTGATGTTGATGATGTTAAAGTAAAAGGACATGTCGTTATTGATGGTGACGAATATGTCATAACCAGAACTGTATCAAGAAAAAAGAATAAATCGGGGGAATATACTGTAAAAAATGATTTAGATTTTTCTAAAATATCTGAAGACGGTACAATAAAAAATTTGTCTGGTGAACAAAGAAGAGAAACAGAACAAATTATCGTATCCGCAATTGGTACAGAAGAGGACTTTTTATCCACAATTCTAACTACAGGAAATAACTTAGAAGAATTAATCGAATCTAAACCAACTGCTAGAGGTCAAATACTTACAAAATTTTTAGGACTTGAAAATTTAAAACAAAAAGAAGAAATATGTAAAACAATTTACAATGATTGGTCCAAAAAATTAATTTCAAACACGAATAATATTATTGATCTTGAAAATAAAAATATATCACATAATGATGATATTGAAAAATCAAAATCTGAAATTATTCGTTTAAAAAATGAATTAAAAAAAATAGAGAAAAAATTAAAAAAATTAGAAGATGATAGAGAAAATCTTTTAAAGAAAAGAAATAACGATATAGATCAAGATTTAATTAAGATTAACCCAGATGTCTTAAATAAAGAAATAAATGAATTAAAAAAGAAAAAAGAAGAGTTCGAAAAATTAACGGAAAGTATAAATGTGACAGAACCCTATAAATATTATTTAGAAGAAGATCATGAAAAATTGGTTTCAGAAATAAATGATTTAAAAGTAGAAAAAAAATTAAATATTGACAATATAAAAAGAAATGAAAATTTAATAAAACAGTTTGAAGAAGGTAGTATTTGTCCAACATGTAAAAGACAATTAGAAGAAGTTGATCATACAGATGAAATTAATAACTTGAAAAAGTTAATTGAAGAATTAAAAGAAAAAGAAGATCAATATCAAATAAAATTAAGTGAATTACAAAAAGAAGAAATTGTTTTTAGTGATTTAAAAAAAGAATACGACGAATATGAAAGGAATAAATTACGTAAAGCAAAGCACGAATTAGATGTCGGACAAAAACAATTAGAAATAGACTCTAAAGAAAATAAATTATCAATATACGAGAGTAATAAAAATAAACTGGAGGAAAATAAAAAAATAGATTCTGAGGTTATTTTTTTCAAAACACAAATAGAAACTACCAATGGTGATATAAGGCAAATCACCACTAATATTGAGAGAGAAACAAATAACATTAAAAATTTAGAAGAAAAAATAGTAATAAATAATGATTTAATATTAAAAATAAAATCAGAAGAAGAATTAATTTCTGTTTTTAAAATATATTTGGCAATATATGGGAAAAATGGTATATCAAAAGTTATTATTAAAAATATGATTCCATTATTAAACCAAGAATTACATAGGTTATTATCGGATAGCTGTCATTTCACATTGGAATTAAACATTAATGATAAAAATGAATTAGAATTTTTAATGATCGACAATGAAACAAGGGTAGTTAAACCATTATCAAGTGGATCTGGTTATGAAAAAACAGTATCTTCTTTAGCGATAAGAAGTGTGTTAACTAAAGTATCTTCTTTACCAAAACCAAATATAGTCGTAATGGATGAAGTTTTTGGTAAAATTGCGGATGATAATTTAGAAATGGTAGGGGAATTTTTCAAAAAAATAAAAAATTATTTTCAACATATTTTTGTTATATCACATAATCCCCTGATTAGAAATTGGTCAGACAATATTGTTATGATCAAAAAAGAGGAAAACATATCCTCGATTGAATATGTAACAACAAAAATTTCTTAACATTTTTTGTTTATCTCATTTTAGTTTTTAAATTTGAAAAAATATAATTATGACCCCAAAAGATCACAAAAGTTTTGGTCTTTACGCTAAAGACCACGGTGTAAGTTCCTTGAATTTACACTATTACAACAAAAAAATTGAGAACAGTCTAACCCCATACATTCTTGAGGAAAGACAAATGAATGTAACCGCGATGGACGTATTTTCAAGATTAATGATGGAACGTATTATATGGGTTGCAGGTGAAGTCAATGACCATATGTCCACGGTTGTACAAGCACAACTTATGTTCTTGGATAGTATTGACAATAATGACATTACAATGCATATAGATAGTCCTGGCGGTAGTGTAAAATCAGGTTTATCTATGGTTGATGTGATGGATTACATTAAATCCGAAATTAGAACAATAAACACAGGTATGGCAGCATCCATGGGGTCTGTTCTACTTGGTGCGGGAACTAAGGGTAAAAGAGGGTCATTAAGATTTTCTAGAACTATGTTACATCAATCTAGTGGGGGATTTCGTGGAAATATTCAAGATGCTGAAATAGATATGAATGAATGGAAAAAAATAAATCAAGTTTTATTTGATTTATTGGGTCAATATTGTAACAAATCACCAAAACAAGTATTAAAGGATGCCAGTAGAGATCTTTGGTTATCCGCTGAAGAATCATTAAAATATGGTATAATCGATGAAATCATAAATAAAAAGAAATAGAGAATTTATCTTTCATATATTTATTATAAAAAAATATATGAAAGGTATACTTAAATTAGACTTTAAAACACTATTGATTGCTGTCTTACTTATTGTTATTCTCCTACTTAAAATGTGTACACCTAAACCTAATCCAGTACCGGGTGAGGTTATAAAGGTCGATGGTAAAAAATACGAGGTAATTAAAAGAATTACTGATACACAGTACATTACCAAAACAAAAACATTATACAAACCAGGTGAAACAATTTACGTCGACAGACCAATATATGTTGACGTACCGCAGGACGTAGATACTACGGAAATATTAAGAGATTACTATGCTAAGTATGTATACAAAGACACGATAAAATTAGAAGATAGTTTAGGTATGGTAACCTTAACAGATACTATCCAAAAAAATAAAATTATTGGTAGAAAGTTTAAGTCCGAAATAAACCAAATTACAATAAAGGATAGTATTTTTATTAAAGAATTACCTAAAAATCAAATATATGTTGGAGGAATAATTGGGGCAGACAGAAAAGTTGGTTTTAATTATTTCGGACCTACTCTAGTTTTGAAAACAAAATCCGAAAACATGTATAGTATAGGTATTGGTTTAAATAATAACTTTACCACATCTATACAAGCTGGCATCTACTGGAAAATAAAGTTAAAAAAATAACTGAAATATTTCCATTTTTAAAAATTTTTGTTTATTTTATTTTTAACCGATAAAACGCGTATAATTTTTATGCAATTAAAAAAGTCTATCACACCAAACACTGATGAATTACAATCTTACATTAAAGATTTAAAAAAGATTCCCGTAATTAGTCATGAAAGACAAGAAGAAATTTTTTTAGAATTAAAAAAAGAATTATTAACCAAAAACGATAAAGAAAAGTTACTTAATGAATTAGTATTAGGTAATTTAAGATTTGTTATCTCGGTCGCTAAAATGTATCAAAATCAAGGATTGGAATTACTTGATTTAATATCTGAAGGTAATATTGGATTAATAAAGGCGGCTGAAAGATTTGATCCATCAAGTGGATTTAAATTTATTTCATACGCCGTATGGTGGGTTAAACAATCGATATTGGCATCATTAAATGAGAACTCAAGAACAATAAGAATTCCATCAAATGTTATCCAAGAGACACAAAAACAAATAAAAAATGTCGAAATGGATGAAGATATACATCTAATTAACAAAAATGATAGTTTTATCGATGTGAGTATACCATATTGTATTAGTCTTGGTCAAGAAATAAATGAGGACGGGGATCAAATTATCGATATTATACCAAATAAGAATGCAGATAACCCTGAAAATTCTCTAAATACAAAAGATGAAATTAAAAAAAGGGTTTCTTTAATGTTAAGTGTTTTAGATGATAGAGAAAAATTAATAATTGAAAGATATTATGGTTTAACAGGTATCGAATCAAATCTTGATGATTTGGGGGAATACTTTGGATGTACTAAGGAAAGAATAAGACAGTTAAGAGATAAAGCAATAAAAAAATTAAGAAACGAAAGTTACAGTCTGTTGAACTATTTATAAAAAAAAATATTATGAAAAAGTTTATTGAAGAAAAATTCACAATTATCGTTTTAGTAATCACATTACTATCATTCTTTAAAAGTTGTGGTGATAGTAGAGAAATTTCGAAAATAAGAAAAGAATTGACACAACTTAAGGATTCAACATATAATAAAAAGGAATTAGATTTGAGATTACAAATAGAAGGGTTGAAATCTGAAAAAAGAATGATACAGTCTACTGACAGAAAAATGTTGGATGTTAGTAGACAAACCACCATCGATGGGGAAATTTCAAATCTTGAATCAAAATTAAAATAATTTATGGGCAAATTTATTAGTAAGGATTGGTTTAGTAGAAATTACAGGACATTAATTATTAGTGCATTTTTAGTACCAATATTCACAGTGGCATTGGTTTCAATATCACATGTAACTAAATGGTATGGTATTTCAAATCCGGTAAGTTGGGCAATTTACCTATCTATAGGTATTGAAATAGCGGCACTATCTACATTGGCCGCCATTTCTGCGGATATGGGTAAGAAAGTTTATTTTCCATTTGGTTTAGTTACATTGGTACAATTTATTGGTAATATATACTTTGCTTATTCTTATATTGATATTGACAGTAAATCATTTAAAGATTGGATTGATTTAGTTTCTCCGATGGTTGAATTTATGGGTGTTGATAATACAGATTTGATTGGTCACAAAAGATTTTTAGCATTTTTTGCTGGAGGTATGTTACCCATAATTTCATTATCATTTCTACATATGTTAGTTAAGTTTACTGAAGAAGATAGGAAAAAACAATCATTACCCCAACCTGTTGTTGATGTGGAAAAAATTAGTAGAGAGGCTGCAATAATTGAAGCGGAAAGAGAAAGAAATGAAAAGTACACACCAACGGAAGAAGAATTAGAAAAGATAGAGAAAATTTTAAATAAAAAAAATAATAATTTAGATCAAAAAAATGAAGAAAAAGTAAATTATAATAAGGATGATATTGAACACGAGAATTATTCACACAATAAAGACTATCAAGAAATAGAAGAAAATGATAATGAAAGCATTAATAATAGTGGGAAATATGATAGTATAGATGATGAACAAATTAATAAAACATCAGAAGAAAAAAAAAATGATATAATCGTATCAGAAAATGAAAATAAAATAGAAGAATATAAAAATTACGAAACTGTTAACAATAAAGAAGATTTGATAAAAAATGAATCAAATCAAAATACCGTAGAACAAATTGATAATCAATATATTGAAGGAGAGGTAGTTAAAGAAGAGTCTGAAGAATCTATTGTTAATAAACATCATAAGGAAGAGGTAGTTAAAGAAGAAGTTACCCAACCTATATTTAATGAACATCATCAAATCATTGATCAAAAAGAAATAGTTAAAGAAGAAGTTACCCAACCAATCGGTAATGAACATGTTGAAGAAAAAATCATTGAAAAGGAAAACATTATTGAAGAAACTATACTAACAAAACCCGAAGATGATAATAAAGATATCGCACAAGAATTTTCCACTATAGAATCAGAATTTGAAAATAACTCACAAGAATTTTCCACTATAGAATCAGAAAAAGAAAATATTTTCCAAAAAGAAGATGATTTTGATGGATTTGTTCCGGAACCATTTGCCACAGAAGAAGACATAGAACAGATTGAAGAATTAAAAAAAAAAGAAATAGAAGACCAAATACAAGTATTAGATTCACAGATATCATCTGATGAAGAAAGTTCAACAATTAATGAAAATTCAAAAGATCATTATTCCTATACTATAGGACAAAATTTAGTAAATGAAGAACTAATTAGTAAAAACTCTAATGTTTCAAAAAAAGTATCAAGAAATGTTGGTAACTCACAACGTAGAAGAATTAGATGATGAAAGTCTAAAAATATTAAGAAAAAAATCAAAAAAAAATCAAATACTTTTGTACGATACTACAAGAAGATTTGATGATTTTGTAAGTAAAATAAAATATCGTAAAAATGGGGAATATGAAGATATCCCCCATTTTATTATTAGTAAACTTGGTAACATATATCAAATTTTCGACACTAATTACAGTTCAGTTACATTCAAAAATCCCGAAATTGACAAAAAACAAATCAAAATTGCTATAGAAAATTTAGGTTGGTTGAGTAAAAACACAATAAATGGGTTTTTAAACAATTGGATTGGTGATCCATATAGAACGGAACCATTCATAAAAAGTTGGAGAAATCATTATTTTTGGGACAAATATAATCAGGACCAAATAAATTCAGTACATAAATTATGTGAATTTTTATGTGAAAAACACAAAATAAAGAGACAAATTGTCCCATCTCAAGCTTTTTTCAAAAATGCATCTAAATTTAATGGGGTTGTATGTAAATCAAATTTTTCAGATATTTATACAGATATAAACCTTTCATTTAATTTTAAAAACTTTTTTAAAGATGCAAAAGAAAACGTTGACGAATTATGACCAAACTAAAAGAATGTTGAATACGTTAAGGAGACTTAATGAATCAAAAATAAATATTAATAAAATTCTAAGAGAAGACGACGGAGATGAAGCAAAAGGTGTTGATGTATTTAAAGATGACGAAGAAACAAAAAGTGGTGACGATATTACCGTTATAAATGATGTAGATGTTAAAATAGTATCTTCTGATTTTAAAGATTTGGAAATATCTGAAGAAGATAAAAATTCAATTTCTCAATTAATCGACGGGTTCAAATCTCAAGTTTCAAATTTATCGGAATTTGATCCTGGTTTTACTATCTCAAAAGATCAGATTAGGTTAGATGGCACCCTAACTGATGATGATATTAGCTTTGTTTTTATTGCTGGTGAAGATAATGGAATTTATTTAAATGCCGATATGTTAGAAATAAAGACAGAAGTTATTGATCTCATAAGTAAACTAAATAAATTTAATGATACATTTTCAACAACAATGAATAAAATAATCGACAATAGAAAAAATAATTAATAATGGCGTTAACTAATGACGATAAGAAGGAGATACAGAAAATAGCACAAAAAGAGATGAAAGATTTCTTAGATTCAACGAATGCACATAATGTTGTCATTAAAATTATTCAAAAAGAATTAGGTACAAAAAATATAGATGATAAAATAGTCGATCTATCAACTAAAGTGGTTGTTGAATTATTTAAAACATTATGGCAAAGAAAGTCATTTTGGGAAGGGGCTTTAAAATCAGTTAAATAATGGAAAAGAAAGAATACTCTAAAGAGGATGTTGGTAAATTAATTAAATTGGCACACAAGAATATATCAAGAGTTAAAGGTAAAGACTATTCTCCTGATGTACATGAACTACAGAAATGGATTGATGATCACCTTAAAAAAGATGAGATTTCTGAAACAAATAAATTAAAAGGTGGTCTTTCAGATAAAAAAACATTAGTACAAATAGCTAAGAAACATTCGTATAATGATTCTACCGATTCAGTATCACCTGAAAAAATAACAAAGATGAAAATGTTCCTAAGTAAACAATTGGAAAAAGGTATAAAAGTTGAAATGGAACATACAAAGGATAAATCAAAAGCAAAGGAAATTGCTATGGATCATTTGTATGAAGATCCAAAATATTATACCAAATTAAAGAAAATTGAAACAAAGGAAAGTATGGGGGCAGATGCCGCAGGATCTTCTGAACCAGCGCTAGGTGCACCAATGATTAAAAGAAAAATAGGAAACATAAATAATTCAAAAGAGTATGGGGATAAACAAGAGTTTAATGAAGCGTTAGACTCATCAGTCTCATCATCCGCATCTTTTGATGTTCCTTTATTTGGGACAACAACTAGAGGTCGTAAAAACCCATTGGCTATTGGTGGTCCTGAAACCATTAAAAAAAGTAGAGCGGTAAAAGATAAAAATTTTCCAAAATGGGGTGGTCCTGGTGGGATTTTTATAAAAATAAAGGATAAGTGTAAAAAATTTCCATATTGTAATCAAGGTGATATAAACGCTTTAGAGATTCTAAAAGAGGCAATAGATGAAACATCAAAAAAATATGGTATACCTGTAAATGAAATTGAAAATATTGTATTAAATGAGATAAAGAAGATATTTATTTAGTATGAAAGTAACTGATTTAAACCAAATTATCGAAAAATCATTGTTTAGTGTAGCGAAAAGAATGATTTTAAAAGAATCTGAAGAAAAACTTGAGGTTTATAAAGTAATGTGTGACGGAGAACCCATACAAATTTGTAATAGTGAATCGGAAGCAAATGAAATTGTGGACAAATTAAAAAAAGATATTCCCGGAAAACAATTTATTATAGAAAAAGATTCATATGAATCATATGAAAAAATGATTGATGAATTAGATAAAATGGGTCAAGAATTAGAAGAAAAACAAAATATAGATATGAAAAAGAAAACAATGGGTAGTTTAGCCGAAGCAATATTAGATGCTAAATTAGGTAATAAAAATAAAATAATCGTTAATGAGAGAGTCATTAATGTTAATGAAATGTGGGACAAAATGAAAGAAGAAGAATCACAATGTGATGAATGTGGGGATAAATATGAAGATATTGAAGTTTTGGAATATGTTGAAGATGATGTGAAAAAATTTATGAAACCACCAGTAATATCTGCTAAAGTTGATGACATTGGTGAATCAAACGCGTTTGTTTTGGCCGCAGATGCCGCTAAGGATGATGGTAAAAAAGAATTTGAATTCCCTAAAGGAAGTGGGAAAATGCATAAAGTTACAATATCTAAAGATATTGAAGAAGATATGGATTATTTGTCTGAAGACAAGACAATGTGTTCTGAATGTGGTGGTGACATGAAAGAAGGTATGTGTATGGAATGTGGTTATATGAAAGAGTCTACCAAAACAAAATTAAGATTAAAAGAATCTGAATTAGTTTCATTGATAAATAATATGGTTAATGAGGCCGCTAAAGGTCAACCTGGTATTCCTGGTATCCCTGGTGTAACTGTAACTAAAAGAGCACAATCAACATCAGAAAAAAATAGTCGTAAATACGCTAAAGAAGTTGCGGATAAATTAAAAAAATATTTAAGTTTTGAAGGAAACGACAATCCCGAATTTCCAAAACCAATAGGTAAAGGGGATAAAATGGCATATAGAAATACATCATCAAAAGATAAAAAAATAGAAGATAATAGAGGTGAGACAAATAGTGATTTAACTTTTGATCACGAACCATCTAAAGATTATATAAAAAGAATTAAAAAATCTTTAGAAGGTGATAGTACAATGGGTAATTCTTCAGATGCCGGAAACGTTGTTAAAGATAAAGTTGGTAAACAAATTGTTGATAAGAAAAAAAGAAAAGTAGAAGATAAGAAAAAGAAAAAAGATGTTAGTTGGGGTCACAGAGGAATTATACCAACAGATGTTGATATTGTTGCGGAATCTAAATCTGAGGTCAATAATTTACTTAATGAAGAAATTAAAAAAATAAATAAACTAGCATTTTACAATAAAAAAACAAATTAATTTCTTTTTTTTATTTTCTTTTATTCTTATATTATAAAATATAATGATTATGGAAAATAAAAAAGAATTTGTTGATTTATCTTCATTTGAAAATTATAAATACCAAATAGAAATTTGGTACAAGGCATATAATATAAGTCGTGAAAAAATGCAACTATTTCACGACTTTTTATTTTCATTATACGATTTAATAGAAAAAACATATTTAGGGTCGGATGTTGTAATAACTGAAGATCAAATAAAAGGTCATTTTAATTGGTGTTGGGACAAAATAATTAAAGATTTTAGTAAAGAAAGGATTTATTTTAAAGAAAGAGGAAATTACCATGAATATTTTTGGAATTTTTTTTTAGAAGCTTTCTATTTTAATAAAATAGAGAATAAAGAAATTCGTATAGAAGAATATTTAAACAAATTATTCAATTTTGATCATATAAAAACAAGATCCGAATTAGACATGGTAAAAGATGTTTATAGAATAATGGATCAAAACTTGAAAAAGTGATTTTTTTTCCTTATTTTGATATTAAAAACATAATAATTATGGAAACATTAAATACCATAAAGGATATTGTTGAAAAGATGTCAGTTGACACATATAAGGTATTCAAAAAGGGTAACCACAGTGCGTCAATAAGAGCCAGAAAATATGCTCAGGAATTAAAAGATCTAACAAAAATATTTCGTAAAGAAATATTAGAAGAAATAAAAAAACATAAAAAAAATGATGGAACAAATTAAATTATTTTTATTTATATTAAGTTTAATCTATAATTTTAGATTTATAATAGAGTTTGTAGTAAAACTTTTTCAGGAAAACCCGACTATACTAAAGATATCAAAAATAGATCAAGTTTTTTTATATTTTTCAATATCTTATTTTATAACTTATTTTTTTATTAATTAATATATGTTTGATATAATTAAAACCCTTAAACCATATTTCTTCTCTTTAAGAGAATTAGAAAATAATGTTAGCTTAGATCTTAAGTTACCATCTTCTTGGAAATATGAAGAGATAATTTCACCTTATAAATCAATTAAATTTAAAATTCAAGATAAAAGTGATAAATTTAATTTAATATCATTAATATCTGTTGCAACAAAAGAAGGGTATGATGTTGTTATTGGTTGTGCAAATGAAATAATACTTGTAAATAAAGAAGAAGAGGAAAAAAGAAGATTATTTGAACAAAAAGTAAATGAATTGAAATTGTTATTTCAAAATAGTTCATTAGATAAACTTAAAGACATTAAATTAATAGAAGAATATGGACAAGAAAATTCAACAGGGATTAGAATGGTTGAACAAGGAGATAAAGAAGGACAATATAGAAATCTCGAAACACAAGACGAAGACAATTAACGATATAAAAAATTTGAATAAAACTGAAATGTTCAAATCTGAACCAAAAGAAAAACTTACTTTTTTTAAAAAAATTTTAAAGATTTTTGGATATGGAGAAAAAGGGTGAATTATTAAATCAATTAGCAATTATTTCTGATTTAATTGAAAAAGTAAATGCCGATATTAAATCGTCAACAATTATTTTTAATTTATCTCAAGAGGAATTTTATAGAATTTTTAATTTAGTTGAAAAAAAACTCAATAGAAAAACAGATAAACCAAAAGACACATTTAAAATTAATATTGGTATGGTTGAAATTATATTCAATATGAATAATGTCTAAATAATTCACTTCGTTTATATCCCTTAGATTCCAATAAATTATATAATTGCTTTCTCTGGTGAGTTGTGATATCTTTAACAAAAATATAATTACCTTTTTTTGATTTTACAATGTCTTCTTTAACTAATTCAAATAATCTATTTGTGTCAGGAATATTTTTATTCCCAAAAAATTTAACATCATTATCTATTTGAACAAATAATTTATTATTTAATGTGAAAATTTGTGCAATATCTTTTATGGATTTTATTTGATCGATCATTTCCCCATATCTTATTCTTTTTTTTATCTGAAAATCATATACTAGTTCTTCTTCCCAATATGGTATAATTTCTTTTATCCTAAATTTATTATCCTCTATTTTAGCTTCAATATTTCTACCTAAACTGTCTTTAATATATGTTTTAGTGGCCCATCTGTTGTTTGGAAAAATAAGAGCTAATTCATAAACGAGTTCTAACTTTCGTTTATTTCCTTGTAGTTTTATGAACCTAGGTTTTTTTTGTGTTTTATATTCGCGCCAATATTCATAAACCTTAGTTCTTTTCATACAACGATAAAGTATTTTAACTCTTTTTTTATTACAAAAAAGAACTATAAAATATTTACCATTTTTCATAAAAATTTCCCTATTAAAGAAATAAGACCATACACTGCAAGTGCCGACCAAATAACCATAAACAAGATTACCCAGTTCTCAACAATATCTAATTGTTTTTCTGCCTTTATTCTTTCTTCTTTTTTCTTTTTACATTCATTACATGCCATACTCAAATATACACAATTTTTAACTAATTTCAAAACAGATTTCTTATTTTAATTTTTTTTTCTTATATTATTTTAAATAAAAAAAGATATGATTTCTTACATTGGTGGTAAAGCTAGAATTGGTAAATGGATAGTACCATTCATTCCTAAAGATATCGAAACATATGTGGAGGGGTTTTCAGGTATGTTTTGGGTATTTTATAACATGGATTTAAATCAATATCCAAATTTAAAAACAGTAGTTTATAATGATTTTAATAAGTTAAATAGTAATCTATTAAAATGTACAAAAGAATATGATAGACTTTGGGATGAACTTTCAAAATATCCATGTCAACAATTAGGTGTTGTTGATACTCCACCCGAATATTCACAAATGTTTGATCAATATCAAAAAGAAGTTTTTAATCCCGAATTAATTATTACTGAAGAAAATAAATTTGAAATTGCGTGTAAATATGTATATGTTTTAACACAAGTTTTTTCAGGATCAAAACCAGAAACTTCATCGTATACTGATTATAAAGGAAAATATCGTTGTAAAGTTCTTATATTCATGGATAAATTAAAAAATCCTAAATATAGAGAACATTTTGATAAAATAACATTTATTGAAAATATGGATTTTGAAGATGTTGTTAAGAAATATGATTCACCAACAACATATTTTTATATGGATCCACCATATTGGAAAACCGAAAATTATTATTCCAATCATGATTTCGATAGAAACGATCACGAAAGATTGGCTAACACTTTAAAAAATATAGAAGGTAAATTCTCACTTTCGTATTATGATTTTGAATTGTTACACACATGGTTCCCACAAAATCAATACAGATGGGAAAGTAAAAATTTTAAAAAAGCCGCGGCGGCTAAAAAAGACGGTACTCAAAATGAAGGTACTGAATTGCTCATAATGAACTATTTTTGAAATATTTATAAAATAAAGAATATGGATACATTTTGGTATGTTATTAAAGTATTACCCGGTAAAGAAAGACAATTGAATGAACAATACAATATACAAATATCACTAGGTAATATTAAAAATATTATAAGGTTTATCTGTCCAACAGATAGTGAATTGGTGACTGTTAAGGACAAGAAAGTGTTAAGAGAAAAAGTAATATATAATGGTTACTTGTATTTTGAGGCAAAAAAGGAAATGAATGAGGATGAATTAAAAGAAATATCTTCAATACCAAATATTATGGGTATGATGGGTGATAAAAAACCATTATTAATGAGAAAGAACGATGTTGATAGAATAATTAAAGATGATTTATTAGTCGAACATAAAGTTAATAAAAAACTAAAATATGAAATCGGTGAGACAATTACCGTTATTGATGGCCCGTTTCTTGGTTTCATTGGTGTCATTTCTTCAATTAAAGATGATAAAGTAGATGTTGATGTAAAAATTTTTGGTAGGAATACACCAGTTTCTTTATTAATAACACAAATTAAAAAATAAATAAAATGTCACCTGAAGTTTTAATTTATGTGCAAAATGTAAAAAAATTTTTCAAGAATGATATCGAAGCACGAAATTATTTTTTAAATGAAATTGATGAGGAATTATTTTTTAAATATCTCACAGAGATATCACAAAAAAATTTCGAAAAGGAAGGTGAACCAATTTTAACTAAAGAACAGTTTGAGTCAATAAGGAAAAGATTATTGATTATCAATATTAATGTCACTAAAAGAAAATCTCCATCTTACGAAGATGATAAGATAGAATCTTATGAAAAGGAAAAAAATATTTTTATTGATTTAAAAAATTTTGGTAAAATTTGTTTGAATTAATTTTTTTAAATAAAATATTTTACATATTATTGTAACATGCCTAAATTACCAATAAATTATCCTTTATACGACACTGTATACGGAAACGATTTTCCTCTTGAACAATTATTTATAAATCAATTTGATTCAATTCCTTCTAAGCATTCCAATTACTCTATTTTTTATGACATTACGTTATCTACCTTTTTAGTCACAAATGGATTTGTTCTCGAGTATAAAAATAACTCAATTGGGAAATCTAATAGACAAAGTATACAGTTTATATTCATCAATAAGAAGAATAATATAATTGCAAAAATGATAAATGAAGGTAAATTAGATGGATATTACCAATTTGAAATTTTTTATGATATAAAAAATGGCGAAATAACTGAACAAGTAGATTTTGAAAAATTAAAAAAATATGAAAAATCTAAAAAGAAACTTAATATTAGTTTAGTTAAAAGTGAAATGGGTCATTTAGATACAGAAGAATATGATTTAACTATACCTGAAATTGATTTAGAATTGAATTATGGGAAATCTTTTGTTAAAATACATGAGACAATTATCAATAGACTAAACAACGACAACGATAAGGGTATTATTTTATTACACGGTGATCCCGGTACCGGTAAAACATCATATCTAAAATACCTTACCAAATTAATTGATTCAAAAGAAATTTTATTTATTCCACCATCAATGGCGGAGGCAATATCGGAACCATCAATTATCCCATTTTTGATGGAACATAGAAATTCTGTACTAATAATTGAAGATGCTGAACGAGTTATATCAGATAGAGAAGGTAACGGATCACCGGCAGGTGTATCTAATATTTTAAATTTAACAGATGGAATACTTGGAGATTGTTTAAATATACAAGTAATAGCGACATTTAATATGAAAAGAGAAAAAATTGATAACGCTTTACTTAGAAAGGGAAGATTAATTGCTGAACACAAATTTTCACCTTTGTCTGTAGATGAAACTAATAAATTATTAAAATCATTGAATAAAAATCATGTTGTTAATCAACCAATGATTTTAGCTGATATATATAATATTGACATAGAAGTTCATAAAACACAAAAAGAAAATAAAATAGGATTTAATATAAATTAATTATGGAAAATGTAAATGCAAGTGTTGTTAAACAACTACAATCTGAAGGTAATAAAATTTTGGTAAGTTACTCCGCTAAATGGTGTGGACCATGTAAATCATTAACACCGAGATTAGAAAATATATCAAAAGATTATCCTGATTTTAAATTTTTAAAAGTTGATGTTGATGAAAATAGAGAAGCCACAATGGAATTAGGTATAAATTCTGTTCCAACTGTTTTCATTTACGATGGACAAAATCTAATAGATAGATCGAATGGTGCGAAGATGGATTCTTATTATAAAGAATTTCTAGATAAAATTAAAAATAATGCCTAAAGTGTTTATTTTTACCCTAAATGGGTGTATACACTGTTCAAGTCTTAAAAATAGATTAGATAGAATTTCAATTCCTTATATTGATCTTGAAATTACAGATAATAAAGATTTATGGGATGAGGTGGTTAAACAAATAAAACATGAATTTTTACCCACTACATTTATCACACCAGAAGGATCGGATACGGGAGACATATATATTCCAAGCATAGATTATGAAACTGAAGATGAGATTGTAGATATAATATCAAGATATTTTTTTAAATAAAAGGAGGTTTTTCCTCCTTTTTTTATTAATTAAACCATATAAAAGTATTTATATAAAGACTTTACTTTTTATATGGCACTACAAAAAATAAATTGGTCCCAAATAGACACAATAACCGTACCTTCAGGATATACGGTTGATATAGGTAAAATTGATGGACCTATAAATGCAATTTATTCTGAAAATATATTTTTATCAGGTGTATCTATAAGTGACTTGTACTTAAATGGAGGATCTTTTAGTCAGGGAGTACTAACATTAACTAGTAATAGTGGTAATACCATTACAATTAGTGGTTTTGAATATGATTTTGATAGATATACCACCGGATTTACATATAATAATGCAAATACATTCACAATTGTTGATAGATCTGGTTATACTTTAACCGCATCGTTTAATATATTAACAGGGTTAACAATTAATGGTAATCTAACCGTTAATGGGAATACAAATCTCTTTGGTGGATTTACCGCAACAACAATATCGGCAACAACTTATCAAAACCTTCCAATAGATCCCGATACTTATGTTACAAATTTTGGATATAACGACACAAATACGTTTACAATATCTGATAATACAGGTGGAACATTTAACGCAATAATTAATAAAGTAACTGGTTTAACTGTTAATGGTAATTTGACAGTTACAGGTGATACAAATCTTAATGTGTTAAATTTAAATAAATTAAATGCCAACACAATATCCGCAACAACAATAAGTGGGTCAACATTTTATGGTAATGGTGGTAATTTAACAAATATCGTATTGTCTGTTAGTGGTGGTACAGGACTTTCAGGGAATAGTACAACCGGAAATGTTGTTTTAATAAACACATTACCAGATCAGGTGGTGACTATTAGTGGTGGTACTGGAATATTGACGGGTGGTACATACCCTAACTTCACAATTACAAATACTTTACCTGACCGGACTGTCACAATATCTGGTGGAACTGGATTAGAAATTACAGGTTCATATCCTAATTTTGGTATTAATTTTACAGGACAAACAAACTTTCCGTATCTCCAAACAAGTGGAGGTACTGTAACTGGTGACGTTATATTTCAAAGTGGTTTAACTGCAAATACAATATATGCAACAACCTACGAAAATTTACCCATAGATCCCAATACGTACCTAACAGGTTTCACATATAATGATAATAAACTTTCTTTAAGTGATAATTCAGGTAACACTTTCAATGTTACGATTGATCAATTTACCGGATTAACTGTTAATGGTACATTGTCTGCAACAACAATAAGTGGTGGAACATTTTATGGTGATGGATCTAATTTAACTAATATAGACAATATATATACCGTTGATGGTTCTTTACAATCAAATAGGGTTGTTGATTTAAGTGGAAATACCCTATCTTTAAAATTAGGGTCTAATATAAATGATTCTTTTTTAAATGGAATAGACTCTTCGGGTAATACTATATTTGAAATTAGAGGGACTTATAGTACAGTTGAGGTACCAATATCACCTTCACTATATTTTGGATTAAATAGTGGTAAAAATGCAATTGCAACATATGCAAATACAGCTTTTGGTAGTAATGCCCTTTCTGCCGTAACAATAGGGTTTAGAAACACGGCAATAGGTGATAGGGCTCTAATGTCTTTAATTAATGGAAAATTTAATATAGCTATCGGCGAAAATGTTGCAACAAGTTTTACGGGGGGAACAGGTACAACAGGTGATGACAACATTTTCATAGGGAATGGTGCTGCTTTAGATAAGACAACTGGAAGATTTAACGTAATTACTGGAACAAATTCGTTTCAATTTAATAAGACAGGTGACAATAATACTATATATGGTAAAAGTGCGGGTGCGTTAAATCAATCAGGTAGTGATAATGTTTACATTGGATATAGATCAGGTAGAAACGGAACCACAAGTAGTGGTAATGTCTTTATTGGTACAAATAGTGGTAGATTAGAAACAGGATCGAATTTATTATATATCGATAATACCGACACATCAACACCATTAATATGGGGTGATTTCACGAATGATTACTTAAGATTTAATGCTAAAGTTGGTGTGAATGTATTAAATAGTACGTATCAATTTGATGTTAATGGAACTAGTAGGTTCAGTAATACTGTTCAGTTAGATACTGTTAATTTAGGTTTAAATGATGTTAAAATATTAACATTAAATACAGGAAATACTATACAATATAGAAACATATCAGATGTTTTGAATACTGTAACCGCAGATACATACGTAACTGGATTCACATATCTTAATAATACACTCACAATAAAAGATAATTCTGGAAACACATTTAACACAAGTATTGATGTGATGACAGGATTAACTGTTAATGGGGATTTAACTGTTACAGGAAACACAAACCTAAATGGTTTAAATTTAAATAATTTAAGTGCAAATACAATATCCGCAACAACAATAAGTGGTGGAACATTTTATGGTGTTGGATCGAATAAACAAGTAATATACAATAGTAACGGAATATTAACAGGTAGTAGTGGATTTACATATGACGGTACAAATGTTGGTATTGGTACAACATCACCAACAAATTTGTTACATATTACAGGTGCAACAAATCCAGTTAGAATACAAGGGTTACAACCATCAACAGGAAATACGGTTATCATAGTTGAAGATGATGGTGTTTTAAAGTATGCCGATATTGAAAAATTAACGGCGGATAAATTTATTTCAGGTGGTAGTTTTGATAATAGATACAACGTACTTTATTTTGGTTATAATACCGGTGGTGGATTTAGAATATTTTTAAACATAACAGGTTTAACTGCAAATACAATATCTTCAGTAGTCAATGATTATTTACCACTATCTGGTGGTACCGTAACAGGAAATGTTTTATTCCAAAGTGGATTAACGTCTAATACGATAAGTGCAACAACAATAAGTGGCGGTACCTTTTATGGTGATGGAAGAAACTTAGAAGGTGTTCCTAAATGGTATTCAGAAAGTAGTGAAACTCCAGGAGTTTTACCTTACCTTAAACCAGTTGTTGTAACAGGTAGTAGTGGTAGTG
>Ga0315902_10001868_pt1 | contig 33490 bp, 64 predicted proteins | sample LakEriMetagenome_9_FD_203523 | JGI IMG/M metagenome (GOLD analysis project Ga0315902, IMG submission 203523) | Freshwater fungal communities from buoy surface, Lake Erie, Ohio, United States - Buoy 12 MA117 | ecosystem: Environmental > Aquatic > Freshwater > Lake > Lake biofilm | place: USA... | reverse complement strand
GCTTGGTTAATACGTGTTGCATCTAGCCATAATCTCATATTAGGTATTGTGTTGGGTTGAAATCCTTTGTTCCTGCCGATTAGCCACCCAAACATATTAATATCCGCCTATGATGTTTGTTGCGCTTGTGCCTGTAACGTATACTTTTTTTGCTTGTATCGGGTGGAATATTCCGTTAGCCAAATTACTGAATGTTACTGTATTTCCGTTTACATCATCAATACGTAAATCGCCTGGAGTGCCTACGTAAATCGCAATTGTTTCATTAGCCAAATCAACGCTATTGCTTGGTGTAATTGCGAAAAATGAGTCAATGCTTGTTATCTTTATTCCGTTTTTGAATACTACCATAAAAATTCCTCCTTTAATATGCTGAGCCTATTCTTCCTCGAATCATATCGACCATTTGAGGTGCAATTGTTCCTGTTATCTTTCTACCGTCAAGATAGACATTAATAGGCTGTGCGCCTGAGAAATCATTCATGCGATTAAGTGGAATGACTGCTTCGGGTCCTTTTTCGCCAATCATAGCAAGTGTTGGCGTGTTGATGATTCCGCCTTTTGCAAGCATCGGAATGCCCATTGATTCCGCTTGCTTTTTTGCCCATTTTACTAGTCCTGCATTATTTGTCTTTAATCCTGTTTGCACTAATCCGCTTAAATACTTCTTTTCATTTTCCATAAAATCTAACATACCTAACATATCTTTTACAGTTTGTTGTATTGTGGCTTTCGTGCTATTCAAGCCATCTAACAACGATTGACCAAATGACTGACCTGCATCTTGCCATTTTGGATTGTATGTTTGTAGTAACTTTAAAATTTCATCCTGATTATTTTTAATAACCATCTGCCGCGCTTCCTCGAATAACGCTTCTTCAGTCATTAATTTTTCGAATTTTTCTTTTGTTGCTTGTATTTCCGCTTCATAAAAAGATTCTACTGCGCTTAATCTTTCCTGCAATGCGTTCTGTTGAGCTTCATATTGTGATTCATAACCTGACAATTCATTGTCAAGTCTAGCTTCAATTGCTGTTATTTCTGCTTCTGTTTGCTTTTCAATTTCATTTTTTCGTATCTCTGCATTATCTTGGATGTTTTCAATCTGTGTTTTGAGTGATTCAATTTGATTCTTTCTTTCTTCTAACAACAATTCTCTTTGACGCTTTGCAATTTCTTCATTCAGTTTCTGCTGTGCTTTTAATCGTTCTTCTGCGCTATCTGCTGTTGATATTTCCTTCTGCAATTCTGCGATTCGTGTATTATATGCCTGTTCCTCAAGCTGTTTTTCTTCTTGGTCTGTCAATCCGTTTATGGCATCAATCTGCCTTTGCAATGCGTTGACTTGGTCAAGAGTTTCAGCATCGATTATCTGCAATTTGTTTTTTTGTGCATCGGTTAATACTTGTATTTCCTGCTTTGCTTTGTCTTTTAATGCCTTAACTTGCCTATCGTAATTTGTTTTAAGTGTCTTAAGTGATTCCTTGAGCGCATCCGTTTCATTATCGCGTCTTTGCTCGAGTGTTGATAATTGAGCGGCTTCCTGCTCTTGATATTGTTTTTTAAGTGCTTTTGTTAATGCATCACCTAAATTATTTAATCCTTTTTCTGTGTTGTCATACATTTGCTTTCTGGCTTCATCTGCTTCTTTTTGAGCCTGTGCAAGTGCATCTAATCCTTTTGATGTATCATTAACTGCTTTGTTATAGTCTTTTTCTTTATTCTTTGCATCATCTGTTTCTTCTGTTGTTGCTGTTATGTTTTCTTTTAAGTCTTGTAAGCCATCATTATATTCAAATGTTTTATCAGTAGTATTTGAAATTTCATCGCCCAATTCGCCTGTTTTCTTTTTAGCTTTTTCCATCTGCGCCGCGGCTAATTCTGCCCCTAATGCGGCTTGTTCAGTTTGATAGTTAAATGTGTTTGTTTCTCTTTTAAGTTTCTGCTCATCTATAAGCGATGACATTTTTTCTCTGGCTTGGTCTATTTTTTCACCTAGTCCAGGTATCCAACCTAAAAGCTTTTGGAATGCGGCTAAATACAAATCAACATACTTAAAAATTATCGTCTTAAGATACGATAATCCTTGCTGAAAGCCATATGATATTGCGTTGACTATCATCATCAATTGTATCTTGACGGTGTCCCAATTCTTCCACATATATAAAGCCGCAATGACAACGGCACCTATTGCCATAATGATTAATCCCATCGGATTAAGCGCAAGCCCTTTTAATGCAATACCTAGAGCTTTAATTGCAGGAAGCACCATTAAGAATCCTGCCTTTAACATAGGTAGCCAAATTAAAATTTTACCGCCAATTAACAACAAAGGACCTAAAACCGCTAAAAATGCCGCGAACCCAATAATCAACCCTTTTACTCCAGGCGATAAATTAGAAAATGATTTTAACATTCCATTTAATCCGCCTATCATTTTGGTTATAAAAGGTAAAATGATTGTACCGAACTGCACTCCTAATTCTTTTAATAATTCTCCAAAACTTTTCATTTGAAAAGCCGCTGTTTCTGTATTTCTTGCAACATCTCCCTGCGCTTTTGTCGTTGCATCCATGACAAAAGCATATCTTAATTGCACTTTTTCGGCTTGTGTCATGTCACTTACATTTTTTTCAATGCCCTTAGATAATGCAAAGGCTTCTAAAGTTGATTCGTTCATGACGACACCTAACATTTTTAATGATTCTGTTTCACCCGTAAATACTCCATTTAAGGCGGTCATTGCTTGTTCTATTGGAACATTTTTAAACGATGATAAATCCGCACCTAATTGAGTTAAATTAATTGACATATCTGCGGCTTTATCTTCTGCAAACCCCATCGACGTTGCCATATCACCAAACAACGCCGCTGTATCTAATGCTGTTGATTGTGCTAACCCCATTGATTCAATAGACGTTTGACTCCATTGCATCACTTTTTCTGCCGATGTTCCGAACGCTACATTGATTTTGTTTGTTGTTTCAACCATATCGCTCGCAAGTTTAAATGATGCACCTGCCGCCGCTAAAATAGGCAAAGTGATAAACATAGACATTTTACTGCCTACATTCGCCATACCTTCACCAAATTTAGTTAACTTCTCTTGGGATTTTGCAATCCCTTCTTCTAATCCTTTAAAATCTGCGGAAATTTTAACGAATAATTCTGATAACATTTAATCACCACTCTCATAAGACGATACGAAAGCTTGCAGGAATTGTAATTGCTGTTGCCATGTTTGCTTTTTTCTTGGCTCGCGCGGCATGAAGTCCTCTGGTTTAAATGGTCTACCTTTGCTTCTGTTTGCATTGGCAATAACTGAACATACTAACGCAAATCTATAATGCTCACGCTTGGCATTCTGCTCATAAGCTTTGACCAAAAAAATATACTCTTTTAAAGTTAAACGCCACGCATCATCTGGACTTAAGCCAATGTTAGTTACTCCATTTGCCCAAAGCTCAATAATGCGCGGCGGTTTTAGTTTGGGTTTTCTTCCGCTTCCTCGCCTGTGTCTGTTGATGTTTGTACTAGTTTATTAATTTTGGTGGTTATCTCCTGCATGTTACCCGTATGGATTAACCTACCTACTTGCTCAATCGTTAATGTATCATCCTCATGTATCAAGCATGCCCACAGTAAAGCGCGGATGGATGTAGCTGAAATGTTATCGCCTATCGCGAACGCGCTTTTGCCTGTAGCATCCTCATAAGCCGCCATCGCATTTAAATCAAATCTTAATGACCTTGGTTTATCTAAGTCTATGATAATCTCATTGTTTCTTTGTTTGTTTCGCGGCATCATGATTCTCCTTTATTAAATTTGGCCTAATGATGGTTTGCCTGTAACTTTGAATGTAGCTGTGAATGGAATAACTCCATCTACAGGTGCTTCCATAGTAAATCCTGTTGTCAATACTGTTGCGGTGAATCTGGTCACGCTTGGGCTTGTAGGATAATCAATAGTCACCGTTGTTGTGCTAGATGTTTCCATCTGTACAATTGTCGCACTCGCACTGGCTGTTGTGAAGTTACCTTCGATTGAAATCTCTCCACCATCTCGCAAGCCTTTAATGAACTCTCGATATGAACCTGATGAAGAATGAGTTGTAACGTCAATTGTTTCTGCTGTTAGATTTGGCGCGGAAATTGTTGTAATTTCCGAAATTGTTGTTGCATTTAATTTGAATATTGCTCCATTTGCAAAAGTACCTGCCATTGTTTAACCTCTCCTTTAGTGGCAAATCACGTCGTAATTTGCGCTTATAATATGCTTATCTTCATCCCGTTCCGTACTGCTGTAAGTGTAGTAAACCTGAACCATCGTAAAATTGTCTGTAGTGAATTTTTTAAGATTTATTACATCATTGGCTAATTCTAATATCTCTTTTGCTAGTTTAAAACCACCGCGCCCGTTTTTTGTAAATATCATCATTTCTAATGTAACAAAAAAACCCGATTTATTCAATCTATTCTGATTTGCTTCGGTCATGCTTCCTATTGTCACATAAGGATATTGCTGATTTGTCGGCGGCTCGTCATATAAATTATTACTTATCTTAGTCATAAAGGTTGAGTTTGAAGCCAATGCGGTATATAAACTTTTTTGAACTGACCACATCGCCGACATTATTCTATCCCCTTTATTTTTCTTATTGCTGTTATCATCTTAGGTATTGCGGCATCATAAGCATTCTTCAAAAAATATCTTCCATATCCTTTCGGTCGCTTCTGTCCTCTAACTGTTCTTTTTGATGTTATACCTCCGCCGCCTTTTTCGTGTATATTAAGCGCATATTCAACATTGGTTCCTACCAATACTTCATATCCAATAGGTTGTTCAGTTTTTAGTTTTCCGTCATAGCTGTTGCCTTGTCTATCCGTATATGTGTAAGTTTTTCTTTTTTCTGTTAATGTCATGATGCTTGATTTTAATCTTCCTGTATCAACGGGTACCGCTCTCTTTGCTACGGTTTCAATTTCAACCCTGCTCATTGCAATGATGGTTTCATATACTTCTTTTTTTAATTTATCTTCAAGATTATTTAATTCATTTTGTAAATCATTGACGTTCGTGACGGTCATTTGAATACTCATATTTCCGCCCTCGCTTTAATTGTCATCATCTTGCTTTGTTGCGTTTCGTCTAATACAGATTCAATCTCTAATGTTTGTCCTTTATAGATTAATCTGTTTTGATTGCTTATATCGCGTTTCCTCATTCGTATTGTGTATTGGTCGATTTGTTGTATTTTGTCAAAACGAGTTTCTTCTTTTGCCATCCCTTGCACATTTGCCCAAACGGTCGAAACGGTTGACCATGTTTCTATAAAAGTTCCTCCGCCGCTTGCTGTTGTTGTGAGTGATTGTATAGTGACTCTATTCCTTAATATTGTAAGCATTAGAAAATCCCCTTAGCACTTGCATAAGGATTAACAATGCGATTTATCATATCTTTAAGCAAAGCCACTCCATTAGATTCATAATTTATAGAGAAACCTTGTTCGCTCCATCCTTGAGCATATTCTTGACGATTTTCATAAAGAAAAGCCGCTACTCGTAATATGGCTATTTTCATATCATTGTTTAACGTACTTGGTGTTGCATCTGCAACCATTCCCGCCACATAGGTTATTACATAACCATCGGCATCCCTGCCGCGCTTGAATTTATAATCATCATGAAATAGCTTATTTCCTGCAAGTCTATATTCATCTGTGTCAATGGTTTCATACGTGCTATCGAAATTTTCTGCATATTGCAACGATGTTACGGAAAAAACAGGGATTCGCAATGCGTCCAATGTTTCAATTCCGCCTGTTTGCTTTTGTGTGACTGTTCTGCGGTGAAAAGCTAATGATGCTTGTGTTTCAATCATCTTTCTAGCCGTCTTGATAATCTGCGCAATTAAAGCGTCATCTGTTGTGTCATCAACTTTAAAATAATTTTTAGCTTCGTTTACTGTGACTGGCTCATATGTTGGCTCGGTTTCGGAGACTGTAACAAATTGACTAATCCAACTCTCTGTTAACATGTTTCCTCCCCCTTGTTTTTATGACTTTGGTTTCATATTCAATCTCATCTGTTTCAAATTCAAGCAATCCAAGAGTAGCTAAATATTTCGCACGCTCGATGTCATTTGTTTCATATTCTTCGCCTGCTAAATAGTTTTTATTATCTGATTTGCTGTGGAATCTGTGCTTGACGATGTATTTCATACTGTTTGACATCCTCCTTGCGATATAAATGAGTAGCAGGATAATGCGTATCCATCGTAACTTGATAGCCATGTACTGCGGCTCGAATGCAGAATGCTCTATCTTCCCACATGCTGAACGATACATTGTGAATCGGATTATAATTAACGCCTGACTCAATCACATCACGACGAATTAATATGCATGCTCCGCTATAACCAACTTTCCATATTTCCTTTTGCTTGTACTTGCGCCAATCCTTATCTTTGCCATATCCGTAAAAATCATAATCCCACGCATTCGGCATCAACTCTTCACCAGGGTTCCATGCTGTCCAAAATATCTCGGATATTATTGGCTGATTCTGCATTACTAAATGTTGTAAAGTATTTGGATGTAGAATTAAATCGGAATCAACTAGAAAAAAATAGTCATAATTTTCACTCAATGCTTTATGCAACAAATAATTCTTCATATTTGTAACATCTTTTAGGTTTTCTTTTTTCCAATGGTGAGTACTGTTTACCTCGTATTGCGTTTTATTCGTAAATTCCTCATATTGATTTTTATTCAAATATTTTTTTAATTCTGGAGAGTTATGCAAAATAAAAAACAAATCTATTTCATGTTCACATTTTAAATTTGCTAATGATTCCAAATAATACTTAAAAATAGTTTCGTCCTGCTTTACTGATGAGCCTATGAGTATCTTCATGACTCCACCTTTTGCGCTTGCACTAGCTTGGTATATTCTTCAACGAAATCTTTCTCAAATATTTCCGTATGTCCAAGATGACCGAATTGCAATGTTGTATCACAATACATTTTAACTCCCGCTTCTTTAAGTTTTAAGCAGAATGTCAAATCCTCTCCAACATTAGGCAATGGAAAAAAATAAGGCTGTTGAATCTTCTCGAACGCTGAACGTTTTATAAGTGCGCATGCTAGCCCTGCGCCTTCTATCGGTAATAATCCTTCTCCATACTGTGCAGGTGCTTCAAGTTCTGGTACTCCGTCTTTATACTCGAATTTAGTATAAAAGCATGGTTGATATGGTTTTACTCGCTTGAATGCTTTTGCTGTCACAAATTCCAAGTTATGACGCAATAACATTTCTACGCTATTTGGATGGAATGTCATGTCGCTATCAATAAACATTAAATAATCATTTTCACTTTTAACAAATTCATGTGCAATATATTCACGAGCATCATATATGAGAGAATTTGATACCATGCAAAATTCATAATACACATTCTTATGATTAAGAAAAAATATTGCTTTCTCATTAAATTCCTTAATCGAATTGTCATCATACTTGTTATTAATTAAATTCAATACAATTTTTTCATTTAATTTTATAAATTCTAAAATTAGATTAAGGTCATAAGGAATATTGAATCTTTTTGAGATTTTCCTTATAAAACTCTCAAATACTTTGAACTCAATCGGTCGGTGAATCGGAATGCCTATTAGAACCTTTGACATATTAACATCTCCCTTAATGTTATCCCTTATTTAGGCGTGGAAACGGCAGGGAAACCGCTTTCGATTGCGCAATCTATCCACGCCAAGATGATTAACCTATATATCTATCTCCATCACGTGCAACGACTGCCGCGATGCCTGAAGCGGTGTCCGCTTTTGCAACGTAAACTCCTAAATATCTTTTTCCTTCTGTGATTTCAGACTCAAGCACATTAACATTAAGGAATCTGCTTGCTGTTTGCGATGCGCCTGTGATTTCTTTTAGCTTTGTAGCAACTGCCCCTGCCCATGTAGCCGCGGTGGACTCCCACACCGATACGGTAATAACTCCTGCTGTTGTTGCCACGCCTTGCGAGATGATTGCTAGATACTCCGTAAAGTCTTTCATATCGACAAGCTCGGAAGATGACGCCGCAACTGTGGAAGCTGTAGCGACAATTGCGCTAGTAAATAAAGTGCGTTCTGTGATTCTCTCCATTGTCATTGTCCCCTTTCTTAAGCGCTAAAATCGCCCAAAATAACAAACGGTGAAATTGTGCTTCCGCCTGCTCGCGGTGTGATTGCACTATCAAGCCATGGCTGACCATCAACGCGCTGAACGAATCTCCAAGCCTTTTCGTCATATTTGAATTTAACGTGCATGGATTCTTCAATTGTCAATCTCTGGCGGTCGCCGATTAGATAATATCTCATATCTGCCAACATAATATCGCCGATAGAACCCTTTGCCGGTACTTTTTCGGTTACTACAACTGGGATTCCGTAAATTGTAGTAGGCAATGCTGTACTGATGTTACCATTAAAGCCAGGCAACAAAATGTAATTGCTGTTTTCATCTTTTAGCTTATAGATGTCTGGCAATACACTTTGATTGATAACCCATACAGGACTTCCACCACGACGATAGAATCTAGCAAGCATATTCACAAGGTCAACGGTTGTAACGCTTCCTGTTGTTCCGCGCGGTACTGTGACTGTTGCACCTGCATTGATGATACCCAATGGCTTGTTAACTCCATTGCCCGTTAAGAATGCGGCATCTTCTTCAAATGCAATTGTTTGTGAAAATACATCCGAAAGCAATTGTCCCATCGAAACAATGGAATCATCAATTAATTCATCTGAGCTTTCAACGTAACCGATGAGCTTTTTAGCTTCGAGCGTGATTTGCTTAAACTTCGGATTCGATTCTGTCTTTTCTTGCGCTTCGCCATTCCAATATGCTGTCACTCCTCCAAATAATGAGCCACTTGCGTTGCTTGCCATATTCAAAGCAGGAATCTTCATAATTGGACTGTTCATTGGAATGACTCGTGCGCCATTGCGACGAACTACTGTTTCTTCCAATTGAACTCGAAGAACTTCATTTAAAAATTCATCTGGTACAAGATAACCGCCAAGGTCACCGGTATTTTCAACTAGATTTTTACGAGTGAACGCCTTAAGCTCGGCATCATTGTTGCGAACTTTTACAAGGAACTCGCCGAACGAATCCTTTTTTTGCACTCCAACGAATCCTGCTTTTGGCTGACTTGCTTGAAGACTCGCTAGCTTTGTTTCCATTTCTGTTTGATACTTTGAAAACATTGCATCAACGTCTTTTTGGTCGTTGTTGCGTGCATCAAGCATCTCCATAAATTTCACTTCAAGCGATTTCAAATCTTCCTTACTGACGCCATTAGAAATTGCGTCTGCAATTGCCTTCTGAACTTCATTGATAGACATCATTCATCAACCTTTCAACTTTTTTATGATTTCAATTATCGTATTCGGCTCGATTTCGTCAGTGCCTATTGGCGGCTGATTTTCAAGTGATTTGATATATTCAATTACCATATCCATATTAGCATTTTTAACGTTCTCTAGCAATGAGCGCATTTTCATAATCTTGGCTTTGTCATTGGCGGCGAATGTTACAGGACTAAATTCCCACAAACGAACTTCTTTAAGCATTCTAACTCTACGATTTCCCATCATTTTATAATCATCTTTGACCACATCATAACCTATCGACATTTCAGTAATGACTCCATCTTTTATAAGTGTCATTGCTTTCTTGCCTGTATCGGTCATGCTTATTTTGGCTTTGACATATAAACCATTGTCATCTTCAATCATTTCCTTTGGAATTCCAATTGGCTCAGAAGCATCATGTTGCCACAATACTTTAATGCGTCCTTTATTTTCTGCAATAGTCTTTTTAAATGCACCGCGTTCGATGATGTCATCGTATGCGTCAATGTTATTAAAAAAACTTGCGTAGCCTTCGAACTCATTATCATTGAGTGCCTTAGTTTCAAATTTAATGGCTTTGAAGTCCATCATGCATCATCTCCGTATCTTTTTTTAATTTCTTCATTCATAAGATTTTTCATGTACTCCAAACCTCTTGAACCGACTGTGTGCCATTTCATTTGTGCAATTACTCCTGCGGGTCGCAAATTCTCATAATGTCTAGCGCTCCACGCTTCCCTTAGCCTTATCGCTTCATTTTGTCTTGGTGTCAATTGGTCTGTAGGAATTTTATTTTTTCTAATATCATATAGATGACGATACTGTTCATTACCGAGAATATTACCGCCCAAACTCCAAACCTTCGGATATTTTTCCTTTATCCTTTCCGCAAATTCAAGAGGAAATAATTCGTATTTAGAATTTGTTAATGATACTGTTTCATCATCTCCGTGTTGCGGGAAATTCGTAACTTTTTTAATTTGATTTATCATAAATATTAATTCGTTGTCATCTATTTCTTCCTCGATATTTCCTGATTCTTCTTCTATATCTTCTAACTCGTCATCTTCTTCCATTTCATCTTCGAAAGTTTCCCATTGTATTTCACAAACCGCAAATCGCTGTTCCAACTTCCCGAATTCATCAATCATAACTTCGTCGCTCATGCACCTTGTTAAAAATGATTCTTCATCTTCTTCTCGTTTTGGTCTTGGTAATGGCATATCATATTACCCCCGTCGGAGTTTCTTCATAGTATTTTAAGCGCAATAATCCTGTTGTGTCTCCATCTGCAACAATTCGCTGAATCTTTAATAAATAATTTTCATTCTTTTTTGTGATAAATTCCCACATGTCATAACTATTTTGAGAACCTGCCATTGTTTGCCCGACTCCTGTTGAACCGACAACATAATAAACTTTTCTTTTTGTTCCATCTGCTGTAACTGTTGAATTAGTGTAAATCTTTAAACTGCTTGTATTATTCGATGTATGGTCACTATTATAAATTGTTACTTGCTGTGGAGATGTTGACTTTGCAACTGTAGGATTGACATATAACCATGCTTTTACTTCGGGTTTGTTTGTTGTTAATTCAAAATCTTTTAAATGGCAATTATAAATTCCAGTTTCAAGATGATAATAAAGAGATGTTGTGCCTGTTAAGGTAAATTCTATATCAACATCATATCCTCTACCGTCATGGATTTTACTGTGTTCAAACTCCATCGTCTTGCGAGCAAATCCGCGTTCCTGTATTGAGTTTCGCATTGTTTCCGAAGCCATCTAATCACCTCATATAATAACTTCTATTCGTTTCTGCCTTTCCTGAACTTCACTCACATGATATCGTTCAGTCCACATTTTAATCTTCGTGAATCCCTTTTGACTTGGTGTCATCCCTGCACTTTCTGCGTATGAGTTTTCATAGTCAAGAGATGAGCCTGTCGCCACAAAATATTGCATTATGATTTCTTTTTTCTCGTATTTTGGATTCGGGATTATCATCTGCTTTGTATGGACTTGCCTTTTATGCACGTGTCCCATCAAATAAATATCTGCTAGTACATATTCACTTTGCTTTTGCAATCTATTTAGTGAAGTTCCTGCACTTCCGCCATTGCCCGAGCCATGCCATACATTAACTAAATATGACCGTTTGCCAATGACATAACCTACAATCCCTTGATAACGCATATACTTATTTTCGATTTCGAGCATCTGACAAAGATATAACGATAAATCAAAGCCACTTGTTTTATATATACGTTCCTCGTGATTTCCTGTTACTACTCCATCGATAAGATGACGAACATCATATAATAGATTCTTAACTCGCATCATTTGTTGTTGTGCGTTTTGCTCTTGCTCATATACTCCTGCTCCAACGCTTTCTTTTGTTGCAGTTTCGGCTAAATCGCCCATTAATATAATTCGTGCTGTTTTATCATTTTTAATTTCTTTGATTTGTTTATTTATAAGTTTAACATCGCAATGCTCAGAGCCTAAATGCCAATCGCCCAAAGGGTAAAGTGTGATTAACTCTAATTCTGCATCACTCTTTATAATTTTCATGGCTCACCACTTTCATTAATTCATTTCGTTTAATTGCTCTAATGATTCTTTTGGAGTAGACATTCTTATTTCATCTTCTTTGACTAAAATAACATAAGGCAATCCTACAAATGCAACTTCTTCTGATTCAAACATCGGTTCATACACGTCATATCCTCGCCATTTACCAATGTAAGATATTTCATCATATCCTTGTTTTTTTGCAAATTTCAAAATATTTTCTTCACTCATGGCAATTCCCTTTCCATTATATTATTCACTGTATTTAGATTAAACATTTTATCGTCTATTCTTAATATTTTTGGTGGTGTAAATATTTTTATTTTTCGTGTTGTGAATGAAAATTTAAACTGATTAAAATAGCCTAACAAATCTTCGTAAATTTCTCCTATTTGAGGGTCATATAATCTTAATTCGCCTCTTGCATTTTTATACATGGTAATAATATGTGCTGTTCTTTTTCTTCCTTTCCACTCAAATTCTAATGTATATCTTTCATTTTTTTGAACAATGTTATCTATAAATTTTAAAAATTTTTTAGGGCTATCTGCTGTTTTATCAAATAATAAACTTGGCTTTAGTCCAGTTTGTGGGTCTAACCATGCTAATCGTGTATCATATGATAATTTTTCCAACATTGAACCTTTAGTATTAGGCAATGTTGTAACTTCAAATCCTCTTAATCTAGCTTCAAACGTTACAACACATGATTGGCAATTTATTCTATATCCTTCATCTTTTGAAAAGTTCGGATTAGGTTTACCGTGATTTGCTTCATCAAACGACATTTCTTGACCTCGTTTAACTCCTGCAATTTCGTCTGGTAATAAAGGATTTTGTATTATTGGCGTTGGATTCTCCTGAAATTCTACTGTTGGTTGTTCCTGCGTTAATCCTGCATAATCATAACCTATCGCGCAACGACAATTTATAACTTCGCTTGCAGGTAAATTAAAATCGCCTGGAGCTTCTCCGAAAAAGCCATTAACATTAAATAACTGGTCTAATCCTATTGGCGGATGATTTGCCATCGCTAGATGAGATTCTCTTGTGCTATCGTCAAATGTTGGAATCCATACTTTGTTAAGCTTAGATGATGTCTGTTTAGCTCCCGCCATGCTTCCGTAGTTTGACGCGCTAACAACTTCAGTACGTGCGATTGTTTTACTTCTGTTAGGGATGATGTTGTCTAAATACAATCCATCTATCATTAATTCAGTTTCTGGGATACTTTTTCCTTCTTCAATTGCTTTTGCTACAATTCGTTTTATTTCTTTTTTTGTGGTTTCTGTGATTAAAACTACTTTTTCGGCTGTGATGTCGTCAACATATCTCTTTATTTCATCTGTTAAAAAATCAAATCTTTTTTTAGCTTTAATCTCTGGAGCTTTTGACTCAATATCGTTATAAGTACGTGTTCCAAAGTCTTTGATGATTTCTGCATAAAAAAGTTTAAACATCTTGTGCCACTTATCATAATCTTCATTAATGATTTCAAATATCTCATTGGTCAGATTGTCATTGTTAAAGTTTTTCTTTTTGATTTTCTTCCTCTGTTCATCAAATGCTTTGGCTACTTCTCGTTCTACTTTAACATAAAACGGATTTCTGATTCGCTCAAACTGCTTAAAGAGTTTTTTTTTGCGTTTAAATCTTTCTGTTCTGATTCTTCTGGTATCTGCATACCTAAATCATTAAAAAACACATCGCCGCCTAAAACATCATCATATTCAAGCGCAAATCGTGCTTCATTCCGTTTTATTAGTCCATTCTTCCACAATTCCACAGTACGTTTAACTAATGCATCTTGACTCTCTTTTAATCCTGATACCGCTGATAAATCATAAGTTAATATAAGATTGTCAGCATATCGCGGTAATAAATCACTTGCTAACTTGTCTTTAATTGTTTCCAAATATCTCGGGATGATGGTGTTCTCCCAAAAAGATTTGACCGCTTCGTTAAAGTTCGAATATGTCTGTCCTTCTGGGTCACCTACTAATTGAGAAGGAACGCCGAACGCGCTACAAATTTCTGTTCGATTTAATTTTCTTTGATTGAGAAAATCCATATCAACGCTAGATAATCCTATCGGCTGATATGTGGCTCTATCTGCATTCAGCACAAGCGGTAAACGTGCGTTTGTTCCTCCGCCGTATCGCTTGCGCCATTCATCTCTTAAATTGTCGATTAATTCAGGCGATGGATTTTGAATTGTGAATATTCCCGCAGGAACGCCGCTATTCTGTAATGTGGATTTGTTCCAGTTGACTGCTTCGTTCTCGGTGTCAATGGTTCGACTTAATGCTCGTATTGGCGATAACCCGTCATATATTTCCAACGGGTCATTAAACTTGCTCCATAGTATTTCTTCCTTGTTATAATAAATCGGCTTGTAAATATCATATTGATAACCACTAACAAATAATTCTTTGCTTGGAATCGGCTTCACGTAGTGAGGATATAGCGGAACCATTTGAGTAGGCATAGAAGGGTTGATATATTCGGCATAAAATTTTCCTTCAATCGCTAGGTACGTTGTCCATAAATCAATAAAATCCCTGCCACTCATAAAGCTGTTAGCTTTAAGATTAAGCATGTCAAGGATAGGATGTTGTTCTATTTCAATGTTCCTTCCACCGCGCCCACGTCTATATAATAACCATGGAACGCTTGATGTTGCTGAAGCAATTTGAGTAACGCAAGCATAAACCCAAACAACCTTATTATAAGCTTCTGTTATATACTGTTTATCCTTCTGAATCGTCCAATAAGGTTGACCGTAGTTCCCTTCGCTCACATATTGATACTTCTGTTTGCGTAAAAATCTGTCCCAAAAAGCCACATAATCACCCCTAAAATAAAATTGCTTTATCTGCAAAAAAATCTTCTATGGCATATCTTAACGCATCTATCAAGTGATTATCTCTATCGACAGGTTGATTGATATAGAAGCCGTTTCTATCCATTTTGTATTGATAAATTTCTATTTCTTTCTTGAAATGCATACATTTTGGATGTATAACTATTTTTTGCTTTTTAAGCCATTCAATCCCTTGATTTACTGAGTTTTTACCTTTTATTGCCGCTTTTGCTTTTATTCCTAATGCTTGCAACTCTCTTATGCTTTTTGGGTCTGCGCTGTCACATGTGATGTATTCATTGCCGATTATCTCCCTTATTCTCTCCGCTAACATGTCATTAGTCATTTCTAATTCCGCAAACTCATCTATAATATAAATTATTTTATTGTTTTTGTCATAATGTATCCTTATCAATGCGGAAGGGTCTGTTGCAAATCCGAAATCCAATCCATTATAGTAATTATCGAATGTTGAATAATCAAATTCTTCAACTACATAATTTTTGAATATTGTTCTACCTAAAACTCCCCAATTACCCAAAGTATAAACATTGTAATAATATTCATCTTTTTCGTTTTCCATATTAAATATATCTTGTTGTGTTAAAAATCGATTATCTTTATAAGTAGTCTTTAATATCATCATATCATCATTTTTAAAAAATGTCCCTTCAAAAGTTTGAAAATACTCTTTAAATAACCAATGTGTTTGATAAATAGGATTAAATGACATAATAAACCTTTTAGTTAACTTTGATTCTCCGCGCAAACGTTTCTTTAACTGCTGAACATCCTCATATTCAACTTCCGTAGCTTCCTCTATCCATATATCGGTGATGACTCCTTGCGATGGTGTAATTGACTTTATTTTTTCTGTGTCATCCAATCCCGCGGTGAGTATCTGGCATCCGTTCTTGCATGTCAATGAATTGTCTGATTTGTTAAGCTCGAATAGATTATTCATCTTCAAATTATCGATTGCTTTAATCAATTCATTCATTACGCTTCGTTTTATTGTTCTGGCGGTCTTTCGACATATGAGATAATTCCGCTGATTAGCTACCACATCTATTATAGTGCGCTGTGCGAGGAAATAACTCTTTCCTGATGCACTCCCACCGAAAAATATTTGTAGTGGTGTAGTATCGTCTATATAAGGTAAATAAGCCGCATTAAACTTTCCGCGGCTAATCTCATATTCAATCATCTGTTATTCTCACTTTTATAATATTGTCGCCTTGATGGCTTATCTCCTGCTTGTCTGTCTGGCTTAGCCAATTCTTACCGAGCCATACTAGCATAGTTGTATTACCTGCCATTGCCGCTGTATATTGTGCGCGTCTCAAGCTCATTTTGCCTTTGCCTCTGTTTTTAGCAAAATACTCCGAAAAATTCATATTATATTCATCTTTTATGATTCTATCTAATGTATCATAGTTAATATTAAAATAATCTGCTATTTCTTCGCCTGTGCATTGTATCATGCATAACTTTTCCAATGCTTCGAAGTCAATTTCTTTTTTAGGTCTGCCTAGCTTTCGCATTTTATCGCCTTCTTTCCTGTGTATTGCTCCCATCTTCTTATAATAACATCACAAAATTTTTCGTCTAACTCCATCGCATAGCATCTTCTGTTTAATTGTTCAGAAGCCAATATAGTAGTTCCTGAACCTGCAAATGGCTCTATGATTATATCATTTTCATCAGTCATCGCTTGTATATATTCAAATGGCAATTCAATCGGAAATGGAGCAGGATGATTTTTTCTATTTTCTCCTAGTTCGTATAAAATTGTTTGTACTGTCATCATCTTTTTAAATTTTTTCATTGTATCGCCTTTACTACTGTATTTAGTGCTTCCGTCTTTTTGTCTAACTGTTCTCAATCCACCTTTTTTAATGCTTTCTTTCTTTTTTTCTACAGTTAAATTTAATTCATAGGAATCAATTCCAAATACGAATATCCATTCGTGATTTATTGCAAACATTGCACTTGATTGTCCAATACTCCCGCTTTCTATTTTGTTCCATACATTCCAAGATAAAAATTTATATCCTACTTCTTTTGATTTTTCTATATAATCATTCCAATATTCTATTAATTCATGGTTTTTTCTTTGTATTCCAAGATTAATAATTTGATAATCAGTGTATTTTTTGTAACATTCGATGAATTTTATTAAATTTTTAATGGAAAGGTCTTTTTCTCCATTATAATCTCTTATATCTGAATAAGGCGGGCTAGTGAACAATATTCTAGCTTTATTTATCATCAACTTTGAAACATCTTTGGAATTTGTACTATCTCCACACATTAAACGATGATTGCCTAATTCCCATATATCTCCTAACTTTACAACTGAATCTGTTAATTCAGCATTAAATTCATCTTCTTCTGCTTTTTTTAATTCCATTTTAAAACTATTTTCATCAAATCCCGTAAATTCATTTAATCCGTCTAGTTCTATTGCTAATAAATCTAAATCCCAATGACTTTGTTCACTTACTCTATTATCGGCTATCCTAAAAGCCTTTATTTGGCTTGGTGTCAAATCATCCGCGATTATGCAAGGAACGCTTGCTATACCTAATTTCTTCGCCGCTTTTAATCTGGTATGTCCTGCCACGATTTCATTGTTGCCATCGATAATAATAGGATTCTTAAATCCGAAATTTTTAATAGATGACGCTACTGCATCGACTGCTTTATCGTTTTTGCGTGGATTGTTTACATATGGTATTAACTCGCTGATTGGTTTATAGATGATGTTCATTGTTTCAACTCCTTGCCAATTTCCTCAATCCATCTTACACACACCGCCGCCGTTTGTATTAGCTCTATATATAAGTTAATAACATTCTTATATTGTTCTTCCTCTTGCAATTCCTTGGCTACTTCTCCGACTTCTTCCATCAATACCGCCAATCTAATATGATGAGGAAATTCATGCAATTCATCTTGCCGCTCGCGTTCGATGGAGATTCTTTCGAATATCTGCATCCGCTTATTAATCAATCTTGGGTCATGTTCATCAAATGTACCGTCATAAACTTCTTTTAAAACTTGATGTATCGTATTTATGTCATATCCTGATTCCTGCAAATCTCTTAAAAAGTTTATTAACATTTTCTTGTCTAAGAGTATCATATTTTCTCCTTTATCTTTTTAATTAAATATTTAGGATTGACGTTAGTTAAATTATTAAACCATTCGCTATAAAAAAATTGTTCTGTCTTGATTCGAAAGTTTCGGAGCGTTTTATTATCTTTGTCTTTTTTTAGTGCTTTTAAGCATGATTTATATTCATCAACTGCTGTGATGATTATTTCATTAGCTAATTGCTCATAAGGTTTCATGCTTTCGCCTCCAATGCGTCAAATTTCTTCTTTTTCATTTCTGGATTATTCCGTAAAATTTCGCATTTTTTCCAAAATGTTCGAACTGCGATTAAAATATCATGCAGGCGTTCCCTATCGATACTTATATTATACAATTCTATTGTTTTTGGGTCAAAATGCTCATTGCGTTGGTATAATGCTAATATAGCTTTTTCCATTTTAAAAATGTGAAAATAAACATGAATCTGATTTAAATAACTTTGCATATCTGGGATGTAAGTAAAGGTTTTCACCTCCAAGATGATGTTGCGTTCATAGTCAATCCCATCTAGTACACCGCTTAACTTGTAATCATGGCATCGCTGTTTAGCGGTCATGAAGCTGTATCCTTTCTTTTCAATCTCGTTAATGATATGCGGCTCCATCTCGTTTCCGTATCTGGTATACATGTTGTCAACTTCCTTGCGTGGAATTATTCCTACTTTTTCTTGTGCAAGATTATAAGTTGAGCGGTTTCGCTGTGTCATAATGATATTAATTTCACTTGCTCCAAGATACTCCCCGCTTAATACTCGCGGTGCCTCGGGAACTCTTCCAACATCCTGCCGTAAATGTATTGCCGGATGTAGAATCGCGGTATTCCTGTTATCTGTTTTAATTCTGAACATCTCCTTTTCCGATTGTTCCAAATGTATTGCCATAAGTTATCTGGTATCTGGTCAAACTTTCCAAGTTCTTTAATTTCTAGCGGTTTAAAATTAACTGTAATATCCTTAGCTTCGCCATGGTTAATAATATAATGACCTTTTCTAATCCTTTTTAATATCGCTTTTAAAAACAATACATATATAACATTCTCCGCTTCTCGATGACTCCAATTCAAAGACTTTTTAACTTCTGAGGATGATGTAGTATTTCTAAATTGCTCCATTACTGCTTTTTGCTTTTCTGTCAATTTCATAATGTCCACCATCCAATAAAATAAGCGGCGGAAAAAAGTAATCCGAATCCTAATCCTGCTATAATCGCTTTTAATATGTCATTCATTGTTTCATCTCCTTTGCTATTCCTCTAATAAATTTATTGTATCTTTCCAATGCTCTATCGGTTTCGCCCTTTGTTAATATTCCATTCATGTGGAAGGCAAATATATGTTTAAGCATCGTGTCATAACGTTCGTGATTCTCTCCCAATGTATATCCTTGTTTATTCAATTGGCTTTCTAGTGGCTCCGATATAATGCTGAAATACATATGATAATCTTTCATTGTTTAATCTCCTTTTCTGATTCAAACATTTCTTCAAACGCATGTTCATAAGCTGATAACTTCCCTCTTAAATATGCTATTTGTTCAATCGATTCTTGTATACTTGTTTTCATCTTTCTTATTTCTTGTATTAAAAACATCATCTTTTCAGTTTCTTTCATTTCATCGACTCCTTGACTGCGATTAATCTGCATAAATACCATTCTGCCTTATGTAAATCTTCAATCCCATTCTTTTCATTGTATCGGCTTATATATTTAATGACATTCCCTTGCAAGTATCCTTCAAAGGCTTCTGGTGTCATCTTTGCCGCGATGTAGTCGATGGTTTCTATGCCGCCAAACTTATAATGATTTGGGTTTATTTTGTCCATTCCTTCGCCTCATTTCGTGAAGTGCTTGCCATTTATATTTAAGCTCGCATTCGTTGTCATTAAATATGATTTCTTTTAACTGTTCATCAGTTGCTTGATTCCAGTTCATTTAATCACCTCAAAATAATGTTAGTTGACTTTCTTTTTTCTCTCTTTGAATTCTATGTTCTTCACGTCTGGTAAAGTCTTTAAAATCAGTTTTACGATATAATCCTGAATGAATCCAATCACGCATCGCTCTTACATGAAATGATTGCTGTTTTCCGTTTCCATCTACTCCAACCTTTCCGTTTAAATCTCTGAATAGCATCGGATAAATATCACAATTCAATTCTCTTAAGCAATCCACTCGCATTAAATCTTCTTCCTCTGTGGTATTAAATCCAATAAGCATATAAAATTTCAAATGATATGGCGGGATTCCATACTCCTGCAATAACTTAACTTTTTCTGGAACGATTTTCATCATATCATATGTAACTGTTCCGCCTGTTTCTTGGTCAATCTTCTTTTTTGTTATTAAATCAAATGCAAAGAATAATTGTTTTTTGTTGGGATTGTATCCGCGATAGTTAACGCTTTTTAATGCTTTTGCTATTTCTGGAGTAACTAATGTGATGTCATTCGCTTGGTCCCAATGAATTGAAAGATTATGGAATTTTATTTGCTCAACATCATTCATGAAATCTCGATGGGCAAATGAGTTGTTATTCATAAGTATCAAATGATTGCTTCTTGGATTGATTAAATCCTTTACTTGCATTTCTCTATATTCTTGCAATCCTTCTTTTTTAGGTACCACACAAAAGGCGCAACCTACGTGACAACCTCGTGTTGTAAATCCAATCCCATAATCAATGTTATACATTTCATAAGTCCAAGGAACATGAGATATAGTGGCTATTTCTGGCGGCAATTCTGTGACTGTATAAGGTGCTTTTGTGTAGTCATCCCATCCAGTTCCACCTATTATAATCTCTTTGGCTCTTTGTTCCCATAATGGCATCATTCGCTTAATCATTGGTCTTGTATTCGTAAAAATAGTTGATATATAAAGCTTATCCACTTTTTCGTTGTTGTATGGATAAAAAATTTCATCTCCATTTAGCTTGTGATATCCGTAAATTTTACCGCATGCGATATTTGGATATCTCTCGCGCCTGCCAAGATTATTAGTTTCTCTTTTGGTGTCGATATCCAAAATACCAATTTTCATTGTTCACATTCTCCTTTCTTGCAATCCTGCCCGTATGCTTCATTTTCTTCCACATACAAGAGATATCCATTCGCATGACATGTTACACATGGCTCAATTGTATCTTCGATTTTGATGTATCCAGTTCCTGCACATTCTGTACATATTATTTTTTTCAATCTCTCGCCTCCATCCATATAAGAATCACCATCGCTGTAAATAATGCTATTGTTATTATGACATTGATAACTACAATGGTTATAAGTAGCTGTGCGGTTTCTTGTGTCATATTATTTTGGCGATAGACTTATAAAATCTATCTTTTGTGTTTATCTTGCTTACAACTGTAATGTTACTACGTGATTCATGATAATATTTTTCGCTGAGATTCTCCGCCGCGGCTTGTGCTTGTTCCCATGTAGTATAATAACGTGTTTTTACTGATTCGCCGTTGAGCCTATCAATTACAATCCCTTGATACTTAATCATTGTTCTTCACTCCTTTTATCCATTTGATATAATCCAATGCTAGTTCTAGATTAATAAACTTCTTATCTTGTTTGTCATTAATGTAAACAACATATTCTTTTTTGATTTTCTTGATTCTGCATTCCATTTTATTAACTCCTTTTGATTAGCTTCATTTCTCTAATTAAATCAGAGTAGGTTTCACCATTAACTGTTCTTGCGCCGTCATGCTGTGCTTCGTATCCTTCTTTTAATATTACCCAATAACCGTCATCATCTTTCCAATATTCTTTAATTGCTTCTTTCATTTTTTTGCTGAACATTTGATTCTCCTTTTAGATGATTTGCGGAGTTTAGCCGCTCCGCTCGGCTGTGTGATTAGCAATCCTTGTATTCCAATGCTTCGATATCCTCGTATTCGCAATCTCTGGTGCTTAAAACATCTTCAAACTCAAGCTCGAAACCTTCTTCAATCAATTCATCGTGCAATTTGAATTTCGCTTTAAATTCTGCATAATCCGTAAAAAGAAATTCTAGTTTGTCGCCATCATCATTGGTGTAGGTAGCTTGCAATACTGTTGTGAACATTGTCATCTCTCCTTTGTTTTATTAGGCGGTTTTTACACCGCCTCGCCTTTATTCCATCATCCATCCGTAAACCCATTCGCTGATATCCTCATCTGTAATTCCTGTTGCGATGTCCTCATCCATTAATTCAGTTTCTCCGAATCCGTTGATGATTTCGTCAAGTGTGATTTCATCCCATGTCTTTTGCATTTGCTCACCTCCTTTGATTGATTGAACGATATTTACATCGGCATGCTTTGATTATTTCAATCTGTTCATCATCACAATCGCATTTTCTAATCCTTGTATCATTCCTTTGATTCTTGCCTTTTCTACTGTATCCAATTCTCCTTCTGTGAGTAAATCGATTAATGATTCAATTTTATTCACAATTTGTTGTTCTAATCTCTCCATTTTTTTCACCTCCTTTTATTGATTAGGCGGCTGTTACACCGCCTCGCTTTTAGTTTTTCGCCATCCATTGAAGTGCTTTGCTTTCGTAACCTTTTGTAAATACTGTAACCCATTCGTCATCTTGCTTTACTGATAATGTTCCTGCCCATCGGCTTTGCTTGCTTACTCCCCAACATTTTTCAAATTTTACTTCTTTTCCTGATTTCGTCTTTCCTGTTAATTCGTGTTCGCCTTCTAACTTTACATCTTTTAGCATTGCTTTCTTTTCTTCTTCTTTTTTAATTCTTGCTTGTTCTTTTTTTGCTTCTGCTTTCTTTTGTTGCTCTGCCCAATATGCATCGTATTTGTTCATTGTGTTCATCTCCTTTTTTTGGCTATGCCTAATTTTATCATACTATATTATTATATGTAAAGCTTTATTTTTAATCATTCTCCATCTTTTTTAAAAAGATTTCAACTCGCGGATGCGCCTTATCTAACGTGAAGTCCATGACTCGCGGCAATGCGAATTTATCATTGGTGTAAATCCTACCACGCTCCAACAAATCCAAAAGAATCTTTAATGTATTATGCGAATCTCTCAATCTTGCATTGGGATAAAAAAAATATAATTCAAGGATAACTTTTTCTTCTGCCGTTTCCCATTGGGATTCCTCCACATAAGCAATAGTTTTTTCTAATGCATCCTTATACCAATCATTTGCATACTTGTTAAGGATTCTCATGTTCCTGCCGCGTATCTTAGCATTAATGTACATATGATTTACCGATGGCGGTAACTTAAGTATTAATGGTTTCATTGTTTCATCTCCCTAACTTCAAATAATCATTCCCACGCATGAGCGCAACTTGCTGTTCCCGCTTGTGCATCGTATCATAAGCTTTAATAAAGTGTGCGCGGTCTGCGATTTCGTTTTCCGATAGGCAAAGTGTTTGCCATCCCATCGCATTTACCACTTCTGCTACTTCTGGCGGCATACTCTGCAATGCTTCAGCTTCTCGATAATATCCATAATTGCGAATCGCTTTAATGACCATTCCCCATGCGCTCATACCGTCAAGCTTGCCAATGTTCTCGTATTCGATTATGTGCTGAATAATGTCATGGATTGTTGGCGCGAATCTGGATGATTTAATGTGAGTTTCCGCGGCATGTTTTACAAGCTCATACGGATAGCGGCTGAGCATTGAGTGCCATACTTCCAACATTAATTCTTCTTTTCCTGATTCAATAAATTTTGGATAACATACACTAAATATCGAAAATATTTTTACTACTTCTTTCTTCTCCATCCTGCTCCCCTCCATATTTATCATATAAGTTTTTGAGATTGTCTTGTGTCTGCTCAAAGTTACTTCTTTTTCTGGTCATTGGCTGATTGAGATATGCATCAAACTTTGAGCTAAATAGTGTCAATGGTCGGAGATACTGTTGCATATCAGTTCCGGTCCATTCCTGCACCTTTTTATCTATTACTATTATACAATCTTCTTTTGTGTAACCTTTTTTAATTATTGAATCTATTAATTTTAAATTCGAATCTATCAACCTATAATTTGAACCGCTTTTTAGGTTCAAGTAGGATAAGATTTCTTCTGCTTCTGGACTATTTTTTTTCTTTGTATACACTTTGTGTACATTTTGTATACATGATTCTTTTTTTATATCTATATCTTTCTTTAACTTTAATTCTTTCTCTAACTCTATCTCTATCTCTGGTGTACATTTGTCGTACGTTTGTTGTAACATTTGTACATCTTTTTCATCATTTACTTTGTTTCTGTATTCTCTTATTCTATCGGCTTCGCTTGATGAATGACCTATAAAATTCTGTATATCTAAAATATAAATAGCTCCATTATCCATAATTTCGATTAAATCTAATTCCTTAAATATTTTTAATGCCTTTTCAACTACTCCAACGTTATGCCTAACAACTTGAGCTAAAATAGTAGAATTATACGGGATACGGTCATTAAACATTAACTTGCCTTCATTCTTCAAACTTCTTAAATATAATTTCAATAAAATATTTGAATATAAATATCCATCGGGCATTGACTCCAATACAATCATCGAATCACTATCAAAAAAATTATCCTTTAATTTTAAATAATAATATTTTTTGTTATCTGCCATTACTTCACCTCCAATAGCCTATCAAGCTCCGATTGCGGAATACGCATAGTATGCTCGTTGACTCTTACAACTTTAATTTGCCCTTTTTTTATCATCGTGCGAATTGTCAAAGGATGAACCGCCAATCTTTTTGCAACTTCAGTTACTTTGTAAACATTCATTTTTATCACTCCTTTTTATCATTTTATCACATTTTTATTAGTAGTGTAAGGGCATTACATCGAAATGCAATGCCCTTGTGTACTACTTATTATTGATGATTCGCTCAACTTCTGTTTTGCTAATTCTTACTGATTTCGTGCCAAACTTGGTAAACTGTAGTTGACCGCGTCCCATCCATTGTCTAATTGTGATTTCTGCCATTCCTAAAATTTTAGCTACTTCTTTTACTGTGTAGTAAGTTTCCATTCATCTGCATCCTTTTCATAGATTTTTTTTGTTACAACTTCGATTCTTTTAAGTGGCAATAGTATCCCTTGTGATTCGTAGTCTTTGTTTCGGCATGTCCTGATACGTTCCTCACATTTCCATTTTTCTACCCATCGCCGCATATCTGGAGTATCAATCACATAAATCCGCCAATCAACTAATAAATAAATGATATAATCGCTTTGACTTGTGTATGCCCAACCTTGTTTAGTAGGAAACACACTATAAAGCTCAATAAAAAAGTTTCCTGTTGTGCGTGCTTTGTCATCTGATTTGTATTCGATTTTCAATTGCGTTCCGTCTGGTCTTACAAAAATCCTATCGAATCCCTGCCGCTGTTCGTCCATCGTAACTTTTTTAATCTTGTAAAATTTACTGAAAAAAATATCTAATTCATCCTCATAACGTTCGCCCTTCTGCAACTGCTCATTAAAGTCGTATATCATTAGTTAAATTGTTGCGATTCCGCATATCTATCCTCCTTTTCTCGATGTGCCATAATTCCCACAATCTTAAATAAAATCTGTTGTAACGTTTTGTTTTAAGCATACTATTGAGTAGCTTTCCGTATAACCATAATTTCATTTTCGCATCTCCTTATATTTTATTCCTTCTTGTGTCTGGTCAAGCCATTGATGACATGATACGCATACATGAATTAAATCATCTGCAGTTGTCTTATGCTCGATTCTTTTCCTGCTCGTAATATGAGCCATTTGCGTGGCTCTCTGGCGGTCGCATATTTCGCAAGCTCCATTACTACGTTCCTGCACTTCTCGTCGCGTCTGTGCGGTTATGTCGCCTTTCTGGCGTTGCGTTTGCTTTATGCGTTTGCCGCGTGTTTGAAACTGCTTAGAATATTCACCGCTCATAAAATTTAGCAATTGTCTGCCATGCTGATATCTCGGTTTCGATGGCTCTAATGCTTTCTCGCTTTGCGATGAAAAGTGAATCTTGCAACTCGCGTTGTAATACGATATCGGAGATATTTGCGTGTGCTACCTCCTTTATAATGCTTGCTTGTATCCCCATTTGTTTAAGTTTCATAATCTCGATGGCGAAAGCTTTTCGGTATGATGATTCCATTGTTGCGCGTTCCCTGGCGGCATCTGCCAGGGAATGTTCTTGCTCTTTCAATCTCTTAACGCATTCGATTATTTCTCGGGCTATCGTCTGGTACTCCATCTCATTTCATCCAATCATCAATTTCTTTTTTTTGCGTGATTCCGTAAATTTTTTCAATTACCAAATCTTGCGTGTAAATCTTTTTTCCTTCCTTTTCGTAACTTCCTGATTTGATGGAGCCATCGCAATGAATTTCTTCGCCTTTTCTATGTGAGTGCAGGATTCGCGACATTTCCGCAAATGCAGTCACATTGATGAAGCTTTTTTCTGTCTTTATAAGTGCCTTGCATACTGTTTTCTCTCCGCTTCCGTATAATCGCGGTTCGCCATAGATGTAACCTTTAAGCTCGAATCTGTTCATTTTTTGCCCTCCAACCTTTGATAGATTTCTTCATACGTAAACCCACGTTCCTTAAGCTTATTGATATTTAACTCAAAGTTTTCAAGATTCCCGAACTTTTCCTCATACAATGATTTGATGATTTCTGGTATCTCTGCGGCTTCTTCCTTCTTAAGCTGTTCCTGCTTCGCCTGTGCGGCTTCCACTTCTTCGCGGCTTGCTATGGACTTTTTAATCTCGAATCCTGCCAATGCCAACGCTCTGCCGACTGCCGATGTTTCGCAATTTTCAAGTGCTGATGTTTTGTTGATATAAGTACTTCCTTCTTGTTCATATGCATGTCCGATGGATAAAGCTTTTTCGGTTTCATGGTCGCGGTATATGGTCGCCTGCATTACTATTCTTCCTTCTGTCCATGATACGATATTAGTGATGATTCTACCGTCTGGGTACTGCTCATAAAACTTAAGTATTCGCTCATTAACTGTTATATAATCTTTCAAAATATCTTTTTTTTCCATCATTTTACCTCCTCTAGTATTTTAATAAATTCTTTCTGTTCTGATACATTAAAATTTTGAACTAAATTTTCATACTGCAAATCCAATTCTCGATAATCTGCATTCATAGATTTTGCTAATCTGCGATGTTCTCGCATCTTCTGGCGCAATTCCAACGCGGCGCGGACTTTACTACTTGTCATATCTGAACCCTCCTTTGCTCCCGAATGGATTGTCGTGCGTGAAATCTTCAAAGTGTCCTTTGCCTTCCTTGGCTTTTTCTCGAAATCTAATAAAATCATCAATTTCGTCTAAAATGCTTGTAAATTCATCTGAAATGAAAACCTTGTTAAATTCATCATCTGTTGCTTTTCTGCCTAATACCTTCTCGCATGCCTTTTCGGTTTCTTCTTCCTCGTTGATGCTGATTGAATAATTTTTTTTGACTTTCCGCATGATTGACTCGTCAAGCAAATCAATGATTCTATCAAACTTTTCTTTGTTCATGTTCTCACCTCCTTCCAATATTTTAATATTTTTATGCATATATTGCAATATTCTTTTTTACTTCTGCAATTACTTCTTTTTTAATGTCTGTTTTCGTTCTCATGCTTTCGCCGTCTGTCATTAGTACATTGATTTCGCCGCCATAGCATGGTTTGAAATGTGCGCTGATTCGGATTGTAAAACCATCTAATCCGTTTGGATGTGTGATTGTAAGGTATGAGCTTTCGCTTATTCGGCTTGCATCAAATCCAAGCTCAAATCCTTCTGGCAATAACTTTTCAACTACATCATATAATTTTTCCTCTACCCATTTTTTAATGTTGTTTTTCTGTGTCCAAGTTGTCATTTGTCATCGCTCCCTTGTTTGTTTGTCGGTATTTCCGACATACTCGGCTTTTGTTATTTTTTAATTTGTTCCTCTAATTCTTCATACATTTCTTTCCATTCTGTCGCTGTATCTTCCCAATTCTTCGCATGATTCTTATAATATTCGATTTCCTTTCTTAATGCTAAAATATGAGGATTATTTGTTTTCATGTTGTAAGCTTCATTTAAGATTTTTTCCCTTTCTTTTCCTGCATTTCCTGAAATCATCTTAAAATTTTCGCCTGTTGCCATCGTCATTACTCCTTTGATTTATTAGGCGGATTCGCCGCCGCCCTCGGCTTTTATTTTAATATTTTTTTAATCTCTTGATTATTATTTCTTTTACTTCATTTTTCAATTTGTTCATGTTTTTTACTTTTCCATCTTCTGAAATTGATACTGTAACATCATCATTTGTTTTATTGTCGCTTATTCCAATTGTTAGAATTGAATCATTTTTATATTTTATTATTATGCTTGATGATTGTTTGTTTTCTGCTACGATTAGATTCGCTTCATAATTTCTTGGCATCATTTTTTCAATTTGATAAATTAATGAATATCGAACATATCCCGAAACTTCTTGAACTTTTCTTGTCATTGTATTATCTCCTTTGATTTATTTATCCGTTTTTTTATTCTTCTTTCATTCCTCTTTGCATACCTGCGGCATAAGCGGCTTCTAATGCGTTTCTAATTTTCCAAATGCTTATTGTTGGGAAGTTTTTTTCTTCATCTTCTGATGTTTTCAATGTTTCCAATCCCATTAGTAATTTCGCAATTTCTTGTAATTCCTGCTCTTTTCTTGTCATTTTTATCGTCTCCTTGTTATTTGGTATACCTTATTATATCATGATATGTATTTGTATGTAAAGCGCTATTTTAATATATTTCAATGTTTTTTAAAATTATTTTTTTGAGTAAAAAAAATAAGCCTTACGGCTTAACGTTGCGATATCCTATGTAGGATTGTGATTATCTGTTCTTTGGTCATTGGCTCTTTTAGATTAGAATCATCTGTAAACTTATTACGTACTGCCCATGCCAATGCATCCTTTGCCCATTCGCTAACCTTTGATTCATCTGCATAAAATTTTGTCAAGTATTCTGTAGGGTCGGTATGTGTGCCGAATCCAAATGAAGACGAATCCTTAAGACGAACTTCATAATGTAAGTGACTTCCTGCCGATTGTCCTGTGTTTCCTTCAGTGCCTATCGGGTCGCCACGCTTTACCAAATTGCCCACATTAACGCCAATAGTGTGAAGGTGTGCATAACAATGTAATGCGCCATTGGAATCCCTCACAGCAACCACATTTCCATAATTTCCGAATCCTGAGCCTTCCTTACCTTCCTTTGCAAAGATGACTTCACCATCGGTAAAGGATAGTATTGGCTTTTGATGACCAATCACCAAATCAATCCCACGATGAAATATACTAGTTTTTTTGATTGGATGTATGCGGTCGCCGTATGGAGATGTGATGCGGTACCCTGCAAATACGCTCATTGTTTTTCCCTCAATATCTTAATGATATTTTTAAGTTGCGGCGGTAATGGTAACCCAATACGACCATAATTTTCAGTTATGCTCACAAGCTCGTTAGCGATAAAAAAGAATATTGCTCCAATCATGATGACATTCTGTCCTGTAAACTGGTCGAGTTGATTAGCTAATGCCACAACTAAAACCATTCCGAACTTTTTTATTAATCCTTTATATCCTATCGCTGATGATAAATTTTTTTCGATTATCGCCGCCATAACGCCTGTTAAATAATCCATGATGATGACAAAAAAGAATAACATTAACATCTGGCTCCACTCCCCGAAAAAAAATGCAATAGCTGAGCCGATGAAAGCAATACCGCTATTTGCCGCAATTTGTTTCATCACTTAACCTCCTAGTGCTGTTATGCGTGATTCAAGATTTTCAACTTTTTCTGTTAACTCTTGAATGGCTTTTACTAGTATCGCCTCTGTCTTTCCCCATCCTGTAACCGTCAGATAATCATCCGCTCCAATGCTTACTGCATCGGGATATATCATTTGAATTTCCTGAGCAATAAATCCAACTTGGTGTCCGCTTCCATCTTTATAGTCAAACTCAACGGGTCGTAAATCGTTTATATTTTCTAATTGATTTGGCAAATTTTCAATATTTTCTTTTAATCTTGCATCTGAAAATGAACCAAACGCCGCTTGTGCCGCTCCATTTCCATTAATTTGCCCACCACCTGTACCGCCTAAATTATTAGCAAATTGAATATAAACTTGTGCCGTTGAATTGGTATTATCATATTTTAAGAATCGTGCCGCGGCTGTAGCTGTTGTATTGGCTAATGCTAAATACGCGCCAAGAGGATAACGTGTTGTAGAAATGTTTTCTTCAAGATAAAAAGTAAAATTTGAATTTACTACGCTACTTGAACCAAAAGCGAATCCTGTATTTCCGATATCCATTCTTGAAAATCCACCTGTTGCAATTGTAACTTCATCTGCCGCACTAAAATATATTCCAGTATTTCCGTCACCTGTCGGCGAAATGCTCGGCGTTCCTGCCGTTCCTGCATTGACGAATATTTGCGAATTTGTTATTGCAATTGAAGATGTTGACGCTGTCATTATTCTTGTTCCGCCACTTGATAAATTAATGACATCCGCGCCGCTGAAAAATATGCCTGTATTACTATCGCCTGTTGGTGCAATACTTGGTGTTGTTGCACTCCCTGAAATCGTGACAAATTGTCCCGACATCGATGTACTGCCATCTTGTGTAATTGAAGCAAATATACCATCTTCAATTTTATTAAGATTTGTTGCATTGATTGCGGGCGAACTTCCATTAACCCACGTTGTTTTAACGTATTGCGGCATATCATCATCCCCTTTGTATTGAGTCGCGTCTTACAATTTGTATGCTTTCAAGATTGGTTTTATTTCGACTGTAAAGTACCCTGCTTATCATGATTCCGCTATTGGTCGCGCTTGATGCGGTAACTCCTGCAAAGATTCCAATTTCCTCGATTGCGGCTACCGCTTCACTATCTAATATGACCGCGGTTTTCTCTAGCTGTCCTACGTCTGGTTTCGTTGTGGTTATAAAAGTAGTGCGGAATATTTCTGCTCCAAGTTGCGTATCGGCATCACTTACAGTTGCTGAGCTTGTGCCTAATGCAAGATATTTGATTTCGCATGATGTCACTTCTCCATTGAGTGCATCGCGCAATAAGTTTAATCCTGCATTGGTGATTCGATTATTTACAATAAATCTTTCATCACCATCGATAATTTCAAATTCACCGAACCATCCTAAATTCATTTAATCCCTCCTAGCATGGCAATAATGTATCACTTGGAAATAATAAATCGCTTGGTAACGAGCATGCAAATACTGATATTGTATTAATCTCGTTCCACCCTTGAGATTCTGCGACCGTAGACAAAATAACTAATAATTCATTTTCTCGGATGCTCATTTTTAAATCTTGACGCAATAAATCCCTATAGAATTTCTGCCATCCGCCGAATGTTTCTCCGTCTATGGCATGGACTGTATATAATAACCTTCCTGTTCCATCTAATTCAGATATTTGAACTTTATCAATCAAAAAATCCGTTGAACTGATGTTGTATTGTGTGAGGTTAACATTCTGCAACTGTCCTGCGGAAAGTCCCGCCGTATATGTGTCATATGTGATTTCTCGTAAAATTTTAGCATATTTTGTAAGTTTCCCGTTTGCGATGTCAAGTGCTTCCTGCCTTGATGATATCGCCGCATCAACATCTATTCTTTCATATACTCCAGTTCCACCTTCAACGCTTGCTCGCTCTGCAATCGCCGCGGGATTCTCTGAAACTAGAGATAACGCCACCAATCCGCGATATGTAACCTCGATAACATCGCTTGATGTGAGAATTGTTTCTGTACTGTCTTGGATGATTGTATTGGCGTTGTATAGGTAATAATATTTTTTTCCTGTGTCTATTCCATTAATCCCAATATCATTCGAATTAATTTCTGTGCTATTGATAAAAATGCGTGGCTTTTCTGCTATCGGAAAGCGCAAAATGAATGTTCGTGATACTCCATCTGGATTAGGCGTTGGTTTTTCAAGTGTGATTAAATCCGTTTGACTCAATCCGCCTCGAATGTATTGCCTATTGCGGTATTGTGACTTGTCTTGTTTAACGTTAATGTTCATAACTGCGCTTGTGTCTGTGATTGAAAATGGAGCATTAAAAAATGTTCTCGGAGCAAAGTAGAATTTTTTGTCGTAGTCAATATACCATTGATATCCCGTGATTTCTGCAAGCTCATTCATGGCATCTGCTACGGTTCCGACACGTGGGAATGTTGCCTGTTCCAATATCACAGTTGAAGCGAATGGAAATAATGTATCACTCGGAAATAGTCCGCTTGATGGAAATAATGAAACTCCATATATTTCGCCGATTGTGACGCCTTCCGGCTCTAAATAAGTATAATATAAATCGTTGGCAATGTCTTGAGCTGATGTATTTATATATGTCTTTGCAACCAATAATCTATCTGCTATCTGATGTTGGTCTACGCATTCTATATCATAAATAATGGCATTGTTTGTTATTGGTACGAATTTCTTTGGGTATAGCAAATAACCTGAAAAAATTAAAACTGCCGAATCATCATAAATAGAAATAGGCTGACCATCTGACAAAGATAATGTCATTGATGTATCAACCAACTGTAGCCGCGCCATTGAACGTTCATTAATGGCATCTTCAATTTCTATCGTGCCTACTCTAACTTTGTTTGTTCTATCTATTGAACTAATAAATATCTGCATCTATCTCACCTTTATTTAGTCCCAATGTATTAATAGCAAATTCCGCATCATCAAATACTAGCGAAAAATAACGGTCTATCTCCGCCGCTTCTGCATCGCTGACTAGCCAATTACAAATAAAATGTGTGTGTGTTGTGCCTGTGTATAACTTGACTGTAAACGTCTCGCCCTCTGCGCCTATACTGTTGCAAAATGTGTTCGCGCTGTCTCTCTCTGCCTTGGGTATAACGATAACTTTACGCAAGTGCTATCCCCCACTTTCGGCTTAAATAGCGATGGACTTGAGCTAGCTCGCTTGTGTTTAATGCTCGGTTGTAGACGATGATTTCAGCTATGTCGCCGTTGAGATAAGCTGATAACGCGCCATCTGTTCCGATAAGTATAGTGTTTGAAGATGTATCACTTGTATTGCCCGCCGTTTGAAAATCTGTTTTCTGTCCATCAAGTGTCCCATTGATGTATTGTTGTAATAGTGTATTTTGATAGTTAAAAAACGCTGAGTGAATTACAAAATTCGTTGTGCTTGTATCTTGACTTGACGCTACATTTTGAGAAGAGTCGGCATCTAACCTTCTGCCTATAACTTGATATTTTGGCGTTGTGGTTGTTCGGATTTGAACCCTCGCCGATGTCGAACCACCCAATGATATAAAAAAAGATGTTCTGTTTGCTCCTGCTGTATTTGAATATTTTACCACAACAAACACTGTAGCGCCTGCCACATTTCGAAGCATCCCCAACGCGCTTGAACCTAGTGCTAACCTATCATCCGT
>Ga0315902_10001866_pt1 | contig 33494 bp, 30 predicted proteins | sample LakEriMetagenome_9_FD_203523 | JGI IMG/M metagenome (GOLD analysis project Ga0315902, IMG submission 203523) | Freshwater fungal communities from buoy surface, Lake Erie, Ohio, United States - Buoy 12 MA117 | ecosystem: Environmental > Aquatic > Freshwater > Lake > Lake biofilm | place: USA... | reverse complement strand
CAAGGTGTATGACCTCACGCAATGGATAGATAAGCATCCAGGAGGTGCAGTCGTGATCAAGGCGCTCTGCGGCCAGGATGGCACTGCTGGATTCACCTCAGAGCATGGTGGCAAAGAAAAACCAGAACAACAATTGGCCAGCTACTTGATTGGCAACTTAAATAACGGGTAACCGCAGATCTGCTCAATCAGTCGAAAACTTGACTAGCACCTTCGCCGAATTTTTAGCATCTTTTGCCATCTCAAACGCTTGAAGAACTTCAGTGAAACCAAATGTGTGACTAATACACTTTTCTAAAGCCGGAGATTCTTGTAAAAGTGTTAGCGCTTGTTCCATCTCTTCATTGAATCGGAATGCGCCGTTCACTCGTAACTCTTTGGTCACTATCGCGCCAAAATCGATTGGGTGCGCCCCGGAACCCAACATTCCGACCTGGACAATCACGCCACCACGTTGTGCGGCAGCAATCGCACTATTTACTGCACGCGCGCTACCACTACATTCCAGTACAACGTCAAATGAATTCTCTGGAAGCGATTCAACCCCAACATTAATCGTCGAATCACCTCCAACTAGTCGAGTGCGCTCTAGCGCTTCATCAAAGAGATCAGTCGCAGTGATGCTTTCGGCGCCAGCGCTACGTGCTGCAACAATTGAGAGTAAGCCAATTGGTCCAGAGCCTGACACCAAAACTTTTTTTCCACTGAGGTTGCCAGCAAGATTCACACCATGTAGCGCTACAGCAAGTGGCTCGGCAAGCGCACCGATAGACGGGGAGACGCCCTCCGGCAGTAACTTAACCATCGTTCGTTTCACATTGATGAATTGCGCCATTCCGCCTTGTGTATGTGGAGTGGTGGCAGCGCTGCCCATGTATCTGACTCCATGCCACAAGTGCGGTCGATCTTCTAAGCCTGCAATTGCCCTTCCTGATTGAGCGGGAAAGATTGCAACAGCAGATCCGACGGAGAACTCGCCCAGTGGATCGACATCGATGTGCCCGGAAATCTCATGGCCTGGTACTAAAGGTTCGTTGATAGCAAAGCTGCCATTGGCACCTTCGAAGTAATAATGTAAATCAGAGCCACAAATTCCAACGTATGCGACCTTTACTCGAATCTCATCAGCGCCAGGCGCCTCCAGCGGCATCTCAATTATTGCGCCATTGCACTTCCCGTGAATCACAAATGCCTGATGTGTGCCAGTGGCTAGCTCCTGATTCAAGGTCATGCGGCAAGGGTATACCGCCCTCGTCCAGTGTGAAAGAATCTCTCTGTTATCAATAATTCCAAAATTTGGAGGCGCTACTTATGACTTCGAGGATCGAAAAAGTAGATGTAATTGTCTGTAGCCCAAGTCGGAATTTTGTCACCATCAAAGTAACCACTAGCGATGGCTTAGTCGGTTGGGGCGATGCAACACTCAATGGACGTGAGCTGGCCGTTGCCTCGTATCTACAAGATCACGTAGCCCCGCTCTTAATTGGGCTCGACCCTGATCGCATCGAAGATATTTGGCAATTTCTCTATCGCGGCGTTTACTGGCGCCGTGGCCCGGTGACCATGGCGGCAATAGGTGGAGTGGACCTAGCGCTCTGGGATATCAAAGGTAAATCTGTTAATCGCCCCGTCTATCAATTACTAGGCGGCGCAGTCCGCGAAAAGATTCTGACCTACACCCACACCGTTGGCTGGGATATACCTGCGCTCAAAGATGCCCTCGATGTGAACTTAGCTCGAGGCTTCAAGGCGCTTCGCGTTCAAAGTGGAGTTCCAGGTTTAGATTCGGTTTATGGCGTCACGCAGGGAGTTGGAGGTTATGAACCAGCAACACGTGGTGCGTATCCAAAACTTGAAATGTGGGACTCCGGAAAATATCTACGGCACGTACCAAAAGTAATCGAAGCCGCACGTGAGCACGTAGGACCAGATATCGAACTGTTGCATGATGCCCATCATCGCCTCACTCCGATTCAAGCAGCACAACTTGGTAAATCACTTGAACCCTTTGGATTATTCTGGCTCGAAGATGTCACTCCTGGAGAGAATCAGGAGGCGTTAAAGCTGATTCGAGAACACTCCACAATTCCACTGGCAATTGGTGAAGTATTTAACACAATTTGGGATTTTAAAGATCTCATCATCAATCAACAGCTCGACTATGTCCGTTGTTCGGTGATGCATGCAGGTGGAATCTCGCATGCGCGAAGAATTTTCGATCTTGCCGCTCTCTATGGAATCAAGTTCGGCCCACATGGACCCTCTGACATATCACCAATCACCATGTCCGCCTCTTTGCACGTCGATCTCTCCACGCCAAATCTGGGAATCCAAGAATTCATGGGTTACGACCCACTCGTAAGTGAGGTCTTCCACTTCAGCTACACATTGAAAGATGGATATCTTCATCCCGGAGATAACCCAGGTTTAGGCGTGGAATTTGATGAGAGAGCTGCTGCGAAATTCCCCTATGCTCCGGCCTACCTGCCATATGCGAGATCACTCGATGGCACAGTCACAGATTGGTGACACATATGGTGAGGTTAACCAAGGAAAGTGCACCTGGCTCTGCCACGATTTTAAGTAAGGCGCCAAAGCTTGGAATAGTTCACATTGGTTTGGGGAATTTCCATCGCGCGCATTTTGCAGTCCATACCGCGCAAGCTGTGGCCCATTCTGGCGGCGACTGGGGAATCTATGGTTATTCACTGCGCAGTTCGACAGCAGCACACGAACTAGCAGCGCAAGATTTCCTCTACTCAGTTGTTGATATTCATCCAGATTCAGAACGAACCCTCATTCCGGGCATCCATGTCGGCGCCTCTGGTGGACCGGGCGCGCTCGAGGAGGTCATGGCTTTTCTCGTCAATGAGCACACTCGAATCATCTCGCTCACAATTACCGAATCTGGCTACTGCTATTCAACCGAGACTGGTGGTCTCGATCAACGACGTAGCGAAATCATCCACGATCTCGACGATCTCACCACGCCGCACTCTGTGATCGGATTACTTGCTAAGGCGTTACTAGCACGTGCACAAACACATCGAGGGGCAGTCACGATTGTTAGTTGCGATAATCTGACATCAAATGGTGCGACCACAAAGAGAGTGCTCCTAGAATTCGCCGCCCAACTCCCACCTCCAGATGCACAGCTGCTCGCGCAGTACATCAATGAGGCAACATCATTTCCGAATTCGATGGTTGATCGAATTGTTCCCAGTACCGAGGAGCGGCACCGGTTATTAGTTCAAGAGCGAATTGGCGTCCGTGATGAAATACCCGTGCCAGCAGAGAAGTTCTCGATGTGGGTGCTTGAGGATGACTTCATCGCTGGTCGCCCAGCGTGGGAACATGCCGGGGTCTTATTCAGTAGCGAAGTCGACAGATTTGAAACGATGAAGCTGCGTCTGCTTAATGGTTCCCATTCCCTACTGTCTTACGTGGGAGCGTTGGCAGGAAAAGAAACGGTGCCGCAGGCGCGATTTACTCCGTACATCGAGAGCGCCGTGCGCGCCTTTATGAAAAACGAGATGCTCCCTACCTTTTCGATGCCAAGCCAAGTTGATGCTGATCACTACATAGAAGAGCTTTTTTCGCGATGGTCTAACACCGTACTTTCAGATACAACAGCGCGGATTGGTTCTGATGGTTCGATAAAACTTCCACCGCGGATCACCCAAACAAGCCTCTTTCATGGCAAGGCAGGAAATGCCACTCCATTGACGGCGCTCATTCTCGCTGCTTGGTTAGCGTGCGTCGCGCCACCGCAAGGATTTGATCCTGGACCCATTGCCCGCGCGATGAAAGATCCGGCGCTGGAATACTTAGCAGGGCTCAGCGCGAAAGCAGAAAAACCAGCACACATTGTGGAACAGCTCTTCAGTGAAGGGCGGATATTCACAAAAGAATTAAACGCTCTCACTCGATTAAAGACAGATGTCACGCACTTCTTCGAAAAAATCCAAAGCGATGGCGTTGAATCAGCAACAGAGGATGCGCTCAGCCAAATTACACAGCGCTAACCACTTACCGCTTTGCGTATCCTGAAGGACACTTCGGTTTGGTTCCGGAGACTTTCTTCACCACTTTGCCCTTCACACAGGTGATGGAAATTCGCTTTGCTGGCTTTGTGGGTTGCGCAGACTGGGCAGCTGAAGGTTTTGTCGGCTCTGCCGTTTGCGCAGGTTGCGCCGGCGCAGCTGGAGAACCCTGACTTAATTTAATTTTCAACGTTGGCGAGGAGAAGGTGAATCCGCGAGCTTTCAAACGAAGCCAGCCACCCTCTTCTTTTACGCTTTCAGTAGCTAGCGTGGTTTCGCCGCCTTCACTATTGACCACTGAAACGGTCGCGTATAAGGGCCCAGCGCCTTCAAACCCATAAATGCATCGGGCAATCTTTGAGCTCATGACGAGGTCATACGATCCTTGAAAGGTTGAGCTATCTGGATTGAGATGCAGGCCTGCCACTTTGTAATTTAAGAATCCATCGCTGTATTTCGGCGGTCCCGCTGCATAGGTCAGCGCATTGGTTGTTACCAAACCTATTAAGGAACTCACCGAATCGGTGCCAAGAATCGCGCCCACAACTTGGCTAGCTTCAGGCACACATTTTGCAGCGCTCGCGCCAAGACCAGTGAGATCGCTGATGGATTTCGTACCTGAAGTCAGCGGGTTGGTTGCTCCGCCCAGTCCGCCCAGTCCGCCCGCAGCACCGCCGAGGACTGACGAAATACTTCCCAATGGATTACCCACGCCTAAGGTATCCGCTGCAGAACTTGCTACAGACTCGAGGCCTAAAGATCTAAACGACCAGACTTCATCAAGGACCGTTGCCTTCTTATTAAAGAATTTCTCAAAGAAGAGAAATTGCTCTAACGACGTATCTTGCGACGAATCGTATTTAATTCCGCCACCATCTTGCAGTGGAGTCTTTCCTGGAATTACCTCTGTGTTTGCCGTGCCTTTCACGCCAGGTACAACAACTGGTTTACCTGAGACGGTGAGCGTGTTTTGTCGCTGATCAAGTTGTGTGATGGAAACTGTTGGTTCAGCCAATCTGCCATGCAACCACGAGGTCAAGTAATTTCCGATATGCAGTTTGAGCGTCACGGTCGAATCTGCAGGGAATGCCTTCTCGCGACCACACTCTCCGGATTTCACCCACAGGCAATTGATATCTCCCCCGGTACCTCTAATCGATGAACGTCCCAGCGGATTGATGTAATTAGAAAGGACGCTATCTGCTGCCGATGTTGTCCCGATCTCATAGGGCGTAACAATTGCAGAGAATGAGGTTGCCTTCACTCCAACAAATGGAATCTTCTGAAACTCTACTCGAACTTTTACTCCAAACGTAGAGTGCAATCCTGCGCTCTTTAGACTCGGAACCTCAAAGAGCGACCAATTCGCTCCCGCAGGTAATCCGTTCGCTGGATCTGCTTCAAAGACTTTATTTCCTACCGTCCGCAGATACGTCGCTGCACCTGAGTTCACCCGGGGTGTGGTGACGGCGAGAGACTCCACACAATTAGCCTCACTTGCGCTCTGGCAATACGGCAGTACTGCAAAGATTGTTGCAGTCATCGCACAATTGGGATCAGATAGCGATGTGCATAGTCGCTCACCTTGCACGTTGTAACCTGGCACTCCACTAGATATGTAGGAATTTTCCAGCCCACCAGTCACGCCATAGTGGTCACGAAATTCGACCGTGTAGGTAATGGCGGCGAGCGCACTTGATGTGCTCATAAGTGCCACAAATAAGGCGAAAACTAGAGTGAGTGGTTTCAATCGCGTGCGCATGCCTGTACCTTACCTAAGTGCGTAAATATGGGGAATTACTAGCGATCAAAAACACGAAAATACTTCTGCTCAGCTCGTTCCCCGCACGGGTGGCATATGCAATGGTCGGACTTGCGCTCTTCTTCAAAGTCGAACGATTGACTGACTCCGTCGCATACGCTGGCATTGCGCTGGGCCTGAATACCTTTGCCAATTCCGTCACTGCAGGTCTGCGCGGTGCGGCCCTTGACCGTTGGGGACAGAAATGGCCCATTCGAATACTCGTCCCGCTCTACGCATCAGGGTTGCTCGTCCTGGAATTCACAACAAGCAAGAGTTTGATTTTGCCGCTCTCCCTGCTCATGGGTTTGGTCTCACCGCCCATCAACCTCTCCGTCCGTCCGCTCTGGAAAGTCGCGGTTCCCGAAAGTTCACTGCGCACTGCCTATGCGCTCGACACATCGGTTATTAATGCCACGCGAGTTTTCGGTCCACTTCTTGCCTCAACGCTGGCGCTCTCACCGTATCCAAGAAGCGCGCTAATTCTCTGCGCGCTCTTTATGGCTGTCGGAGGACTCTCCCTCGGTTTCACAAAAATTTCATCAACGTGGGTACCAGAAAAAAAGAGCGAATCTCATATTGCGATTTGGCGATTGCCTGCAATGCGGCTACTGATGTTGGAGGCGATGTTCGTTGGTTTTGGCTGGGGCGCGTTCGACGTGGGAATCCCTGCATTTGCCACTTTGGAGAAGATCCCTGGTTGGAGCGGACCTATATTCGCTTGTCTGGCGATAACCTCCGTCGCAGGAGGTTTAGTCGCGGGGCTTATCTCAAGAAAAACATCGGCGCTGAAGGGGCTGCTTCGCACCTATTCGCTCTGGATGATTGCCACTCTCCCACTTGCACTCACCTATCCCGGATGGAGCATGGCCTTCATTGCGCTCTTCATTGGATTCTTCGGCGGCGCAGTACAAGTCTTTTATTGGGAGGTGCTTGAAGCGGTTCGACCAAAAGGAACAGCGGTGAGTGCACTTGGTTGGATCTGGACTGTTGATGGTTCATTTATGGCCCTTGGCGCAGCGCTTGGCGGAATTATCGCCAGTCAGTTCTCGCCGCGGTTTACTTTACTGAGCACAACTATTGCAGTCTCCATTGGGTTGCTCGTACTCACCTTCGGGAGAAAAATTCTTGAGCCAGCTAATCGCATAACATCGGAGGCGGAAGATCGCAGTGCTATTGAAAATAGCGCGCCACCGCAATAACTTCCTCTAGTTAATCCTCTTTAAGCGGAAAGATGATGTCAATCTCCAATCCGCCAAAACGACTCTGCCGAAACTCCATTCTTCCTTTATGTTCTGCAACAATCGCGCGCATAATGCTCATGCCAAGGCCAGAGCCTCCACTCTCCCGAGAGCGCGAACTATCGAAACGCTGAAATTGCTGCACGCCTTTTTGGTAAACCTCTTCAGGTAGCCCCGAACCCCCGTCGCCAATCCGAATCCGCACACCTTCGTTCACATAATCAAGATGCGCGTAGAGCGGGGAATCTTGCGGAGTGTGACGTCTAATGTTCGAGAAGATATTGGCCAACAACTGCTGCATGTGTGGCAAGCTGCCAATGATAAAAACCTCTGGAGTTATTGCATCCTCGATCTCACGGATGGGCTCAAGAAGTTTCAAGTCAGTCAACTGAATTCGTAAGAGATCAGAAATGTTCACCGCATCATCAAGTTGGCTTTGCCGCTCCCCTATTTCGGCCAAGAAGAGCAAATCCGATATCAATCGTTCCATCCGACCAATTTCATTTGTTAGTCGATCAATTGCTCGCTTCTTCCCATCCGCATCAAGCTGCTCCGAGCGTGCTAACAGCTCCACATACCCCTTAATGACAGTCAGCGGTGTGCGCAGTTCATGTGAAGCATCACCGATAAACTCTTGCATCTTCTGGCTATTGCGTCGCTCGCCCTCGAGCGCATTTTGTAGATAACCCACCATTTGATTAAGCGCTCTACTTAAATCATTAACCTCTGAGTTTCCATTTTCGACAACTTCAATCTCCCACTTTCGACCATTAGCGATTTCACGGGCACGACCTGCAAGTCGCTCGATTTTCTTGATATCTGGTCTAATCAATACACGCGTGGCAGCGAATGCCAGGAGCAGGGCCACTAACAAAAATAAGGCGAGTCTCTCAATATTTATCAAGCGATTGTCGTAAATATCTCGGATTGGGTATGCCAATACAAGAAAGGAGTCTTGCGGTAGCTCAAGCGTCTCAACTCGATATCTCTCTTTAACGCCAAGCGTTTCAATGCTGCCTGTTCTGTTTTTCACTTGCACTGCAGGAAGCTCCAAAATCTCGCCCTCTGCTGAAGTTCGTACAGTAATCAATTCTCCAGAGCTATCTAGGAGTGCCACTAGCAATTCAGAGTCACTCTCGTCCGCCAAGAAAACTGCGCTCGATAGTGGATCTCTTGAATCTAATTGAGTGGTGACCCTGCCAATTAATTCATCCACGCGAGTGATTTCTGAGTTAAACGCGGTAGTGATGGCAAAGTAACCAATAGATAGCGACGCTAAAGAGGTGATCGCACCCGCAATGAGTGCAAATCGAGTCTGTAATCTCACGCAGGTTCCACGATTTGGTAGCCGACGCCCCGCACCGTTCGTATGAATTCCAAGCCATCACGATTTAACTTCTTGCGCAAGTAAGAGATGTAAGTATCGAGAACGCTCGTCTCAGTTTCGAAATCAATCTCCCATACATCGCGCAGTAGCGCAGATTTGGTAAGCACCCTGCCCTTATTTCGCATCAACTCTTGTAAGAGTTTGAACTCTGTTGGCGAAAGCTCTATTTCTGCATCGGCATAGAAGACTTTATGTTGATCCTCATCAAGAGCGAGCGCGCCACAACGCAGAACGCTGTTCTCAACTACTGCCGCTTTAGTCCGCCGAAGAATCGCCCCAACCCGAAGGAGGAGCTCTTCTAATCCGAAAGGTTTGGTTACATAGTCATCAGCGCCTAGTCGCAGCCCTCGAGTCACATCGGCCTTCTCGCCTCGGGCGCTGAGCATCAGCGCGGGCGTGCGGTCGCCCTTCTTACGAAGCTGCTCCAATAGCTCGAATCCATCCATCACAGGCATATTGATATCGATGATTAATAGGTCTGCCGCCGCACCCCTAAGCGCCGTGAGGGCGGACATCCCATCGGGGGCAGCGGAGACCGAATACCCGGCAACTCGTAGCGCATCGCCCAGCAGGTCACGCACCCCTGCCTCGTCGTCCACTACGAGGATATGAGCGTTAGCTGAGCCCTGGATCGCCATGAAGCAAGGCTACTGGCAAGCCCCTGCGATGAGGAGGGGTATCGCTGGCCATGAGCAAACTCCAAAGCTCTCGGTACGGTTTTCACAGAGTCTTCACATACTCCCAGGCAACCATTGGCCTATCCAGTTGGTGAAAGGGTGGGCAATACATGGCAGAGGTAACGGGCGCTTCACGAGCTCGATTCACAGTGGTAGCAATAGCGCTATCGCTTGCCATTGGCAGCATGAGCGCAACTAGCGCGAGCGCCACTGAAACTTCTGGCGGTGCATCTTCTGCTACTCCAGCACCGGGAGCTTCACCATCGCCATCTGCAACACCACAGAGTTATCAGCAGCAACTCGATGCATACAAAATTAAATTAGAAGAGTACAAAGTTGCACTTGAAAAGTGGAACGTTCTACGAAAAGCAGCGGAAGACGCATTTAAAATTGAGATGGATAAATTCAAAGTTGCTCGTGATGCGTGGGATGATGCAAACCGCGCTCTAATCGAAGAGATTAATGATGATTTCAAGAAAGATCTCAATAAGGCACGTGCAGATTTCAAAGCTGCCTTCACCGCTGCGAAGAGCACTGAAGCGAAAGTTGCCGCCCGTAACGCGCTTGGCGCAGCAACACTTGCCGCAACTACTGCCCGGCAAGTCGCGTTAGAAGCGTTAGGTGAACCGCCAACGCCCCCTGCGCGGCCGAACATCCCGATGCGTCCCCTAGAACCAATTAAGCCTATTGATCCAACGCTGGCAAAAAATGGTAAGCGTCAGATTCAACCCGGCCAGCCAAATCAGCCCGGCCAGCCACAACCGAATCCACGAGGCAAGCAAGAGAAGCCAGGTAAACCCGAGAAGCCAGAGCGCCAAAAGCAGCAGCTCGCACAGTCAGGTGAATTCGCTCCTACTTCTGCTTAATCTGTGAACCTGCTACCGTCACATGCATGACCAATCACGTAAATCTCACTGATTTCGAACTTTCAGGTAAGCGCGCGCTCGTCACAGGTGGTGGCGATGGATTAGGGCGACAATTCACTGAAGCGCTCTTAGATGCAGGTGCAGAAGTGATTATAGCTAGCCGACGAAAAGAGTTTCTCGATACCGTGGTTGAGCAATTGCGCGGAAAATACCCGAAAATTTCTGCAGAGCGTTGTGATGTTACGGACTATGAGGATGTACGTGCATTGGCGCAACGCGTTGGACATATCGATATTTTGGTCAACAGCTCAGGGCTTGCCCATCGTGCGCCATGGTGGGAGGAGCAATCACTTGACTGGAAGCGCATCATGACTCTTAATGTCGAAGCGCCGTTCTGGCTCTCCCAACTCCTCTTACCAGGAATGATCGAGAATAATTGGGGAAGAATTATCAACATCTCCTCGATATACGGTGTAGTTGCAGGGGATGAGAACCGTTATCCAGGCCTTGGCGTTCACATGCCCTCGTATTTCACGAGCAAGCATGCGCTCATTGGTTTGACCAAGTTTCTTGCTGCCCAGGTGGCAAAGTCTGGCGTCACCGTTAATGCGCTCTGCCCTGGCAGCTTCGACAGCCCTGTAAACCGCCAATACTTCTCCCCCGGACCGCTTCTTGATGCGGTATCCCAAGCAACGCCAATGGGGCGGATCGGCACTGATCGAGAATTGCGCACCGCTTTGCTCTTTCTCGCTGCTCCTGGTTCATCATTTATTACTGGCCAAGCGTTGGTAGTAGATGGTGGATGGACCATTTGGTAAATTGCTGACATGACGAACATTCGACTTATTGCCTATACCTCGCTCGCTGTTGGTCTCATCAACTGGCGTTACATAGATTTCAATGCAGGGGGCTTTGCGATTATCGTCGGCGCGCTTTTACTGCTGGCAACATTGAGTAAGCCAATTAATCTCAAACTGCAAAAAGGTCCCGGGTTCATCATCGCGCTCGCAATTTCAGCAATTGCCATTATTTACTCCTTCTTGGCTTAAGTACGAGCTCGCGGGCGTGTACTAAATGACGCTCGAGGAAATCAAAAGACGATGGAATGAAGTTCTTGATGAGCTGCTGCGCATTGACAGAATTCTCTGGCTTGCCTTCTTTGATGGACGCCTCGCAGAATTTTCCGATGGCAAGCTCACGCTGGATTTTCGAGATTCTTCTAAGTTCGCAGTAGAGCATGACTATTCCGCGATGCGAAAAGAAGAAAGAATTAGAGAAGTATCAAGGATTGCCCAAAATATTCTAGGTACCCCAATAACTATCGTAATAAAGTAACGAGAGTGAAAAGCGAGCAAAACGCAAGGAACGAGTCAGATACCTTCCGTTCGCTCTTGATTATGGCGGCAATTGGCTCGTATCTACTTTGGTCCGCAGGAGCTGCAATTCCGCTCTTAAGACTCGATCTCGACATCAGTCGCACGCTCGCAGGAACACACAACATCGCAGTTGGAATTAGCGCCACGTTAGGCGCTCGTCTCACAGTTCCCTTGATCAATAAGTTTGGTCGCGACTGGGTCGTTCGGACGATGTTGCTGCTGATGTTTATAGGCGTGATGGCGCTGGTGACTGCGCCAACAATTCTCATCACCGTTCCCGCTGTTGGAATCGCCGCCTTCTCACAAACAATTGTGAACGCCATAAGCCTGGCGCAGATTTCACACGATAGCGCACCGTCGATGCGACGGATGATGATGCAAACTGGAATCCAGGCGGTTGTTGGCGCGACCGCCATCTTGCTCATCAGTGCCTCGTTGCACGTCGATCGCGGTTGGCGCCTTCCTATTATTCTTGGCGCATTAATTCTCACGCCAATTTCGCTAATGCGAGTGTGGAAAGTCAAGTTCATCGTTCCAGAAACTACTCATCACCATTCCGCAACTCTGGTGAGCAAGGCAGTTCAAACAAAAATTGTTGCTTTCGGTGTCACCAATTGCATTCTTGAAGTGGGTATTGGTTTCTGGGCGCTTGATTTGTTAGTTAGTCGTGATGCGCCTATTGCTCTTGGAGCGCTTGGCTCTGCGATTCTCAGCTACGGAATCGCAGCTTCACGACTTTCATTTGCGTACTTCCAGCCAAATCCTGCTGTGGTGATTCGACTGGCTGTCGCTGCGATCATGTTAGGTGCAGCGATTGTCTGTTTATTCGACAATCCCTACATAACTATGGTGGGCTTAACGGTTGCAGCTCTTGGAATTGCGCCACTTTTTGGATTGGGAGCTTTCCGAGTTTCGGAAGGATTCGAACATGCCGACCTGAGAATTTCTCGCTACATGATGGGAACTTCGTTTTCATTCGGATTCGCACCCTTTATTCTGGCAATCGTCTTTGACAACTTCGGTTATGTTGTCGGGTATGGCGCTTTGATTCCGATTGCACTCGGAAGCTATTACATGTGGAAGATCAACGGTCCTACAAAAGAAGGCTTACCAGTCAGCAACTGATCCATCGCTATGGAACCACTGCGTGGGAGCATCTTGTTTAAATGGATGCTTCGCAGCTGCGGCGTCGTTGATTGTTGCGCCAATTCCGATACTTGATGGCGGGAGAATGTGTCCATCGACGATATCTGGTGTGCCTTCCACCACTTCTTTACGCCATGGCACATCTGCACGCATCACTTCTTGAATGAGGAAGTTGGGCGTAACTAATCCAAGATGGACATTCACCATCGTTGCAATTGGCCCTAGTGGGTTATGCGGCGCCATAACTACGCCAAAGGCATCGCACAGCGCGGCGATCTTTCGCAAGCCTGTAATTCCTCCGGCGTGACAGACATCAGGTTGAGCCACTTCAAAGACGCCTGACTTGAGGAAAGGCAAGAATTCCTGTTGCGTGTAGAGCCGCTCTCCTGCAGCAAGCGGGATTGATACTTTCTCTTTTACGCGCTTCATCGCTTCGTACTGTTCTGGTTGTACTACCTCTTCGAGGAAGAAGGGGCGGTATGGTGCAAGTACCTCTGCGAACTGGATTGCCATTGCTGCAGAAGTTCGGCCATGAAAATCAACCATGATGTCGATGTCATCGCCACCAGCCTCGCGCGCAGCACGCATTAACGTGTCTGCGTGCTTTAACTTCTTTGCACCTTCCAACGGAGCAGCTTGCGGCACTGCAAGAATTTTTACAGCCGTGAAGCCAAGTTCTTTACTTTCATGCATCTTTTCCGCAAAGGATTTAGCGGTATCAGAGTCGTAAACCGCTTCAGAATTTCCACCACCGAGATGGTCATATAGCCGCACTCGATCACGAGCTAATCCACCAAGCGCGCGCCAGAGTGGCACTCCCATGTTCTTTGAGTGAATATCCCAAAGCGCTTGATCGATGCCACTAAGTGCGGACATCGAAACAACGCCACCTTTGAAGAAAGGATGGCGATAAATGATTTGCCAGTTTCGTTCAATTTCTAATGGATCGCGGCCGATGATCAGCGGTGCCACTGATTTAACGGCGCCAACGACCGCTTCGGTTTGGAATTCAACAGTTGCTTCGCCAAGACCATACAAGCCTGGCTCGTCAGTATCTACTCGAACGATGACCCAGTTGCGAAGCGCTGCATTTACGACGGTTGTTGAGATTTTCGTTATTTTCACAGCTATCTCCTCATCAGATTTCGGTCACAGTGAATTCCACCCACGAGGAGACGATACCCCCAGGTTTGGCTACTAAGGCTGTGCCGTTAGCAATTGCCTCCGTTAAGGAAATCACAGGTGACGAGAATGGTTCGATAGTCACCAGGCGATGCGCTCCCCATAATGGATATTGCTTTATTCCGCCCCATACCATCCATATCCAGCAATACGGAAAGCTCTCCTTACTCCAACGCATCCGCGCCTCTAATCCCACGTTCTTATTTGCGAGTGCAACATCAGCATGCGTCATGGGGCCAAGAATGACGTGGCCGTCGCTGCCGTCATTCGCAGGCAGTTTTCGAACATCCTCTACAGCACCGGATGTGGTTCGCACGTTAGGCCACGCACCAACTTGATCTACTTCAAAACGATAGGTAGGGCTCGGATAATGAGGAACGCTCAATCGCTCTCCAGTGCCCACTTTCAACTCTGCGCCCGGCTCAGCAATTGGCCCACCCAAAACGAGATGCTGTCCCCATTGAAATTCAATCTCTATTTCACCGAGATTCTCCACCTCTTCATCAAAACGAAGTGTTTCGTTACGTAGAGTCATTACTCTGGAAAGTCGTAATGGAAAAAGTCTTAAGTCAACCCAGAATTTAATTTTGAGCTCGTCTACTTGATCAGATACAACCTCGTAGCTCCAGGAGAGAAGTGCTGCTTCACCATGTCCCCCAACTTTCACGCCCTTGTACTCCACTGGGTATTGGGCGGCAGGTAGAACTTCCTGCCAGCCTCCCGAGAAATGCTCTAGAAAATTTCCAAACTCGGAATTTCTACTCGAGATATGAGGTCGATTGCGAACGATGTCTTCATGGTTATGCCAGAGTAAATCGATGTTTTTTCTTTTATCTCGAATTTCAAAAATCTCAGCACCTCGCGTCAAGCTCACCTTCACGCACAGCTGAAGTGAATTCAACTCCACAACTTCGTGGCCTTCCCAAAGGTATAGCCGACCAAAATGGCCTTTAGCTCTAGAGATGAATGGATCACGCATAAAATTACTTTCGTGGCAACCCGGTCTTGGGATCCAACCCGTAACTTTCGGCCAAAGATTGATCTAGGTCCCCCACTCCAAGTGCCGAAGTCCAGGCACCTTCAACAGCCAAGCTTTGTCCTGAAACATAAGAAGCTTTCTCTGAAAGCAAGAAGCTCACTACTTCTGCAATCTCAGAAGCATTTGCGATGCGCTTCAATGGGGTTAATAACTCAAGAGATTCGCGACGCTGTTGCGGATTTGGTGCATCAACGAAACTTTGCGCTAGGGCTGGAGTCATGACCGCGCCTGGTGCCACAGCATTGCAACGGATTCCATATGGGCCATATGTAACCGCTACATTTCGAGTGAGTGCATCTACCGCACCTTTGGTCATTTCATATACTGCGTGATCTCGCCAAGCTCTCCTGCCGTGGACCGACGAAATGTTGACTATGGCACCTTTAACTTTGTGGGTGACAAAATAGTGCACCGCTTCTGCACACCCCCAGAAGGTGCCATTCTGATTTGTGCCCATCAACTCTTCAAAAACTTTTGGATCATTTGGAAAATCGTGAAGCGCAGCACCTCGCGTCCAACCTGCGCAGTTGACCCAGGCAGTCAACTTGCCTTTTGCAGACGCAAGCTCGCGCGCCTTTATGTGAGTATCGCGCTTAGCAACGTCACCAACTATTGATTGAACTTCTCCACCGGTGGCCAGAATTTCTCGCTCAACTTTCTCGAGGTTTTCCCCATGAACATCGATATTAATCAGCGCATAATCTTTGGCTAACCGAAGAGCGATGGCATGCCCAATTCCGGAACCAGCACCGGTGACAACTGCTACTTCTCTGACCATTGGTACGACCACCTATCTCTCGATTGGGAAGTGGCAAATCCATCCATGCGACGCGCTACCCATTGTTTCAGTTAAAGCTTTATCGGCGCAATCTTTTTCATCTTTGCCCACTGAGCACCGTGAACGATATGCACATGCATCGGTCTTGATAGGTGAAGCCTGAACTATGACATCCTGCAATACTCCAAAATCCGTTTTCTCAGTAGAAAAATCAGCCACTGGTACCGAAGCAAGTAATCCTGCTGTGTAATGGTGGCGAGGCGCTTCAAACACCTCTTCGCGGGTGCCACGTTCGACAATTCGACCTCGAAACATCACAACAATCTCATCTGCCATGTAATGGGCAACGCCTAAATCGTGGGTAATAAACAGGTAGGTGAGGCCTCGATCTTTCTGTAGCTTCTTCAGAAGGTTAAGAACTTGTGCCCGAACTGAAACGTCAAGAGCGGAGACCGCCTCATCTAAGATGAGAATCTTTGGATCAAGTGCCAACGCTCTTGCGATGGCAACTCGCTGACATTGACCTCCTGAAAGTTCATGTGGTTTGCGCGAAAGGTGTTCTCGCTGCAAGCCGACCGCTTCAATAAGCTCAATAACTCTCTGCTCACGAGACTTCTTATCTCCCACTTTGAACGCAAGCATCGGTCCTTCGATAATTCGCCGCACTGTGTGGCGTCGATTCAACTGACTGAACGGGTCCTGTTGGACGACTTGAATCTCTCGCCGAAGGGGGCGCATTTGGCTTGGACTAAAACTTGTAATCTCTTGACCTAATACGTTTATTGAGCCTGCACTTGGTTTATCTAAGCCTAGGATCAATCGTGCTGCAGTGGTTTTACCACTTCCGGACTCCCCGACGACAGCTAACGTCTTGCCCTCCTGCAAGGAAAGTGAGATTGAATCTAGGGCTAAGACAACTCCCCCTGAACCTTTAAACGCTCGTGAAAGGTTCTTCACATTAATAATCATCGTGGTCATCAACTACTCACCGATTTCAATTCGTCTATTCGAATACACGCAACTTCTCTACCAATGACGTTGCGCAGTTCAGGAACTGTGTCACTGCAAGCGCCAATGGCATGCTCGCATCGAGGCGCGAAAACACAACCAGTTGGTCGGTTATCTGGACGCGGCGGCTGTCCAGCAATGGATTTGATTGGTTTATTCACATCCACCGTGTAGTCGCATCGCGAATCTAAGAGAGCCCGAGTGTAAGGATGTTGTGGGGCAGTGAAAACTTCCTTCGTGCGACCTTGTTCCACCAGTCTGCCGCCATACATGACGTTAATTCGGTCGGAGAACTGTGCAGCCACTCCAAGATCGTGCGTAATAAGTAGGACAGATAGATTTCGTTCTTCCGCTAGGCGGTTGAGTAGAGTTAGCACTCGTTCCTGAGTCGTCACGTCAAGCGCTGTTGTCGCCTCATCAGCAATGAGCACCTTTGGTTCACCACTCAAAGCAATGGCAATCACAACTCTTTGCAACATACCGCCAGACATCTCAAATGGATAAGAATTCACACGCTCCTCAGGCTCTGGGATGCCTACGCTCTCCAAAAGGCCTACCGCTAGCTTCAATGCTTCTTTTCTGGAAATTTTCTTATGCAACAAAATGCTCTCAACTATCTGATCCCCGATCTTCATGATGGGGTTTAAAGCTGACATTGGATCTTGATAAATCATTGCAATCTCACTGCCGCGGTACTTCCGAAATTCACTTTCACTGAGTTTCATCACATCTACACCATTGATGAAAAGCTCACCGGATTCGATACGAACTGGTTCCTTTATCAGACGCATAAGAGAATATGCCGTCAAGGATTTACCGCTGCCAGATTCACCTACTAGCCCTAGCTTCTCGCCTTGCTCAATAGCAAAACTTAAATTTTCGATAACGGGAGCTCGTCCTTTTGAAGTTGGGACTGTGAGGGTGAGATTCCGAACATCGATCACCTTACTCATTGACGGTTGACTTTCGTGAATCGAGATTCTTTCTAATTCGCTCGCCATACGCATTGAAAGCGAGGATTGTGATGGTTACTGCAAGAGCAGGGAAGGTTACGAACCAATATGTGTTCCAAATTTTTGCGTAGCCTTGCAGCATAAGAGTTCCCCAGGAGGCATTTGGCGGTTGAATTCCCAACCCAATAAAGCTCAACGTAGCTTCAAGCATTACCGCTGCTGCTGCATTGATGCTTAGTTGAACCAACAGCTGTGGCGCGATATTTGGCATGACTTCTGACCAGATTAAGCGAGTTCTTGTAAATCCTGACGCCTGAGCTGCAACCACATATTGGGACGATAGTTCTGTTACCACTGCTGATCGAGCCATTCGGGCGGTTGTCGGCGCGAGCAGAACTCCTACAACAATTGGTAACGAAATGACGCTTGCACCAACGGCAGAAATGCAGACCAAACCAAAAAGAATCTGCGGAATTGCCATGGTGGCATCTGCAGTGCGCATTAAGACTTCATCTAACCAGCCGCGCCTCACTCCAGCTGCAAGCCCCCAAGCCGTACCGATAACTAGAGCAATTATTGTTGCCGCTATCGCTACCAAGATTGTGATTCTCCCCCCATAAAGAATTCGAGAGAGTAAATCCCTGCCTAAATCGTCGGTGCCCATCCAATTGGCTTTGCTTGGTCCAAGAAATGCATCCGATGCGCCAATTTCGTAAGGGTCGTACGGTGCTATCCAAGGACAGAGCAGGCAGAGTCCCATGATAAGTAATATGGAGAAGCCGCTGAAGGAAAATTTAGACTTCAAGTTTCTTCTCCTTATTCATTCTCAAACGAGGATCAACTAACCCACAAAGCAGATCGAATAGAAAAGTGGTCACAATAAACAATGAAATTATGGTGAGCGCCACACCTTGAATAACGGCATAGTCTCGTTTGAAGGCGCTCTCAATTGCAAGCGACCCGATTCCAGGAAGCCCGAACATATATTCAATTACTACAACACCGCTCAAGGTGTACCCGACAATCAATCCCAACATTGTCAGCGCTGGCACAAGGGAATTCGGCAAAATATGACGAAACATGATGCGTGAATTGGATAAGCCTTTTCCTTCAGCGGTACGAACAAATGGAGATTGTTTTATTTCCAACATAGAAGCTCGTAAATAACGAACGAGATACGGAGTTGCGGTCAATCCTCCAGTGATTGAGGGAAGAATCATGAGTTGGAGATTCTCTGTGACGCTTTCGCTAAGTGGTGTGAATCCTCGTGAGGGAAGAATTTGAAACCGTAATGACAACAACAGGATTAATACGATTCCGATAACAAATCCTGGTACAGAAAGTCCGATGGAAGTGAAATATCCGATTGCGCGATCAAGCGCTCCCCCTGGCTTGCGAACTGAAAGCGGAGCAAGAATCAAAGAAAAAACGACGGCGAAAAGAATTATGAAAAAAGTTAATTCGAATGTGACAGGCAATCGAATGGCTACAAGTTCTGTCACTTTAAATTGAGAAAAGTAGGAAGTTCCCAGGTCGCCTTGTAGCGCGTTCGCTACCCAAGTCGCCAGTTGAGAAAGAAGCGGGCGATCTAGACCCGCTTCTTTCCGCATCATTGCTAATGCCTCTGGAGTTACCTCTGTTGCGGCACCGAGTTTTGCCAATACTGGGTCACCCGGAAGTATTCGAATAGTGAGAAATATCAAAAGCACGCTGATCACAAGAACAGCCAAGCTAGATATTGCTCGACGTATCAAATACCGCAACATAAATAGATCGTAACTCCTTCGCTATTTAATTTAGTCAGACTTAGGAGATTTTGACATCTTCGAGGTGCATTTGTCCGCCACCCTCAACCCATGCGCCCTTTACGTTCGCACGTGCTGCGTGGAGAACATCGAAGACGAATGGAGTGATGAGTGGAAGTTCTTCATTCTCCATCTTGAGAGCCTTGCACCATTCAGCCTTACGCTTCTTGGCATCAAGAGTTCCGATCGCCTTGGTGTACTGATCATCGTATGCCTTGCTATTCCAGTTGCTCTCTGCACGACCTGAAAGAAGGAAGTTCATTGAGAATCCTGGCTCACCTGGCACTGATTGATAGTTTGGAAGAAGAAGGCCTGGGTAGGTCTTTCCTGCTGGGTAGAACTTGCCTGCCCATGTACCAACCTCATTGTTCTCGATCTTCATGTCGATACCAATTGTCTTGAGGTCTGCCTGAAGAACTTGTCCCATAGCGTCGAATTCTGGAAGTGCTCCAGAAACGCCCCACCAGGTGAAGGAGGTTATGCCTGCCTCAGCAAAAAGTGCTTTTGCCTTTTGCAGGTCAAAGTTGTACTTGGTTAGGCCGCCTGCGGTACCACAGTTCCATGGCGACTTGTCAGGAACGATGGTGTTAAACGAGGTTACCTGTCCAAATCCGTAGTAAGCAGACTTCAGGATCTTCGCACGATCAGTTGCATACGCAACTGCTTGGCGAGCCTTGATGTTATTGAACGGCGCTGAAGTCAAGTCATATTCCCAGGTTACTGAGACGCTCGAAACCTTAGCCTTTACCAGTTGTAGCTTCTTGTCCTTTTGCAGTGGAGCTGCATCTGCTAGTGGTAGCTGATACATAACATCAATGTCACCAGAACGAAGTGATGTCACTGCTGCTGTTGGATCTGCAGCTTTGACGAACTTGATGGTCTTAACAGCGGCTTTCTTTCCAAAATAGTTTGAATTAGCAACCATAGTGAGCGACTCATTCGGACTGAAGGCTGAAACCTTATATGGCCCAGAAGTAGAAGGCTTCTTATTGAAGTTAGCAACTTCGCCAACCTTGATCATTTTGATCCAGGCAATCGCCTCAGGGAAGAGTGCATTTGGATCTGAAAGCGTGAAGATGACCTTATCTCCGGAAGCTTTCACATTTGTAATGGACTTGATCTTGTTGCGCTCTTGCGTAACAGTCTTTTCATCAATTGCATAGTCGAAAACTGCTTTGACCGCTTTTGCATCAAGCGCGCTGCCGTCTGAGAACTTTGCGCCCTTAACTAGGGTAAACGTCCAAGTAGTGGCGGCCTTATTTGCCTTCCAAGACTTTGCTAGTTGTGGTCCAACAGATCCATCTGGCTTCCATGTGGTCAAGCTTGACCATAGAAGTGGGAAGAGAGTCTCTTCGAATGCAAATGTGCGAATGATTGGGTTGAGCTGCGGAATGCCTTGGGTGGATCCCACGACTAACTCATTCTTCGCAGCTTGAGCTGGTGCGATAGTGCTACCAAGTGAGAAAACCATGGCAGCCGCTAATGCGGAGCCAATAACTTTCTTCTTGGTGATTGAGCGTAGTTTCATTGATTACCTATTTCTCTAGTAGCTCGTGCCCAGGAGTCAGAAATTTGCAGGTAACTCCCAAACGTTTCCTCAATTCAATGGGAAAACTAGCGATGGGACAACCAATAATGCGCCCTATCCGAACATTATTCGTTCTTTACATAAAAGTTATTGAAGAACCTTTCCCTCGGAATCGAAGCCACCTATAGTGGTGAGGTGTCTGCAACCGTTTCCATCTCCTTTGACATCGACAAACCGGGCAAAAACACCGGCTATCTCGTAGTTGGCGATTCCACTAATCACAGCGGCTGGGCGAGCCATCAAGTTCCCATCATTTCTATCAAAAACGGAACCGGTCCCACGGTACTAGTTGTTGGTGGAACGCACGGCGATGAATATGAAGGACAAATTGCCGCTGCATCGCTCTCTCGTACATTGAAAGTAGAAGATGTCACAGGTCGAGTAATTATCATTCCGTGCATCTCGATGGAAGCGTCTCGAAATGGAAATCGTCTCTGGAACGATGGCGCGAACTTCAACCGAGTATTCCCGGGAAATGAAAATGGCGCGATCCACGGAAAGCTCGCGCACTTCTTAAGTTCTGAGCTCTTCCCACAATGTGACGGCGTTTTGGATATGCATTCAGGTGGTCGAAGTATGTACTTCATCCCAAGTTCAAATATGACCTGGGTGAAGGACAAGACACAACGCGAGAAGTTAGTAAAAAACATGCTCGCATGGAATACAGAAGTGCACATGGTTGGCGGCGAACAACCGAACACTGACCCTTACTCACTTCTGAATCGAAATGCTGAAGCGCAAGGAAAGTCTGTCTCCACTGGTGAGTTCGGTGGGGCGGGAATTACCACGCCACAGAGCATTCGGATTATCAAGGAAGGTCTCGAGAATTTTCTGCGCGCTTTTGGTGTGCTCAAAGGCGCAGCCCGCTCTCGTGAAGAGATGAAACGTGGACCGATTGCAATTATTGATTTCCGTGATGGAAATAAATTCATCAATGCTCCGCGAGCTGGAATCTATGAGAATCTGGTTGCGCTCGGTGCCGAGGTGAAAAAGGGTGATGTCGTGGGGCAGATTCACGATGTAGATCATCCTGACGTGCCACCAGTTCTCGTGCGGACTGCCTCTGACGGTGTTGTTGGTGTCATCCGAGGATTTCCACCAGTGGTCACTGGAGATTGCGTCTGTGTCGTGGGCAAGAAATGGAATTCTCTTCAAGAGCTAGAAGATTCGGAGGCGACCTCATGAGCACAACGGTCTCTTGTTCCATTGATCTCGAATCCGAAGGCAAGTCCACTGGTTATCTGACTATCGGTGACTCAACAAATCACAGTGGTTGGGCCACGTATATGGTGCCCATCATCAAATATAAGAATGGCGCTGGTCCGACAGTGCTCGTTCTCGCAGGAAATCACGGTGATGAGTACGAAGGTCAATTCGCTGCGCGAGATCTCGCAAATAACCTTGATATTAATGAAGTAACCGGTCGCATCATCATCATCCCGTGCCTATCGCAACCTGCGGCAAAAGCAGGCACCAGACTCTGGCCCGATGGAACGAACTTCAATCGCATATTCCCCGGCAATGAGAATGGTGCAGTACATGGCAAGCTCGCGTACTACTTAAGTAGTGAGCTATTCCCACAAGTTAATGCAGTCTTTGAACTCCATAGCGGCGGACGTGGCCATCACTTTATTCCTTGCTCACACATGGTCTGGTCTGCAGATGTCAATCAACGCAAAAAAATGATTAACAGCATGACAAGCTACAACACCTCTCACCACATGGTCTTTCCCGAACAACCCGGAACTGACCCAACTACGTTATTGCCTGGCTTAGTTGAGCGACTTGGCAAAGAACTTATCACGACAGAACTTGGAGGCTCGGGTGTAGCAACATTCGAGAGCACTACTGTCGCTAAGGATGGATTGCGCAATGGTCTTCGATATTTCAAGGTCATCAAAGGTGCAGCAAAAACTCGCCAGGAGCTTGGCCTCTCAGCGCCGCTCTTTCTCGACCTTCGCGGATCGCGTTCTTATCACTCAGCCACGCGCGCTGGGCTCTACGAGAATGTCAAAGGATGCGGTGATGCAGTAACCGAAGGAGAGGTAATCGGACTCATTCACGATATGGATCATCCCGATACTCCAGCAACTGAAATCAAAGCAAAGCAATCTGGTGTCATCGGAGTAATGCGCGGTTTCCCACGCGTGGGAGTTGGCGATGTAGTCGCGGTGCTAGGTCCTGCATATGCCTCGACAGATGAGTTCCCGGAGAACCCAAGCTAGCTTCTCTTAGAACGTCTTGAGCTCGCGGTCGATGATCTCTAGCATCTCTTCAAATCCACCTGGAGCAAGCAAGCTTTGCTGTGATTGATAGGTGTTCTGTTCATACGCCTTACGGTTGGGGACATAGACATATCCGGGTCCATTGGTCATATCGAGAAAGAGCAACATCATTCCAGGGTTTCGTCGACGCAACTCCCGAGCCATCTCAAAGTAAGCCTCACCGCAATGCGCAACGACAACTGCATCTCCAAGGCGCCAGAACCAGAGTGGGTGAAGCACGGTTCCATCTGGCTGCACGTAATCAAGTCGCATCTCCAGCTGCTTTCGAATTCTGAAAGATAGGAAAACTTCGCTCGCAGTGACCGGCGCCCAACGCTCGCGCATCTGATCTTCACTAAGAAGCTCTTTGTGTTTTAACTTCGCCAGAATTTTATTCATTTTTACTGCGGAGTTTGCTTCAACGGGAGCAACCATCCAGTCGCCAAGCGCGGTACCCGATGCGATAACTTCATTGAACCTATATTCCGTTGCTGGCGGCAACATTCCCGCAAGCGTCGCAAGAGTTGCATACCCCAACATTTCGCCATTCTTATCTGCTACTGCAACATCCGCTGCATATTGGATTTTCGGCGCCACATTTCCACAAGCCCCGAGTAAGAAGAGCATCGGTGCACCGGTTGCGCTCTCAACTAGCTCGCGCGCCCTGCCAACATAATCTGGACTAATCAAATCGTTACCCCAACCGACTGAAGTGGGATGACATCCATAATTAACAAATGTTGCGACGTTACTTCCCGAAAGATCTGTCACGCGACCTACCACGAGCGTGTCATCAGGCTCGAGCGCTGGATTAAAACCCACCACAACCTGATCGCCAACCGGTAGATCGCGCACCGTTCCGAGGTCGCACTTTCCATACGCCCACGTGATATCTACTTCTTCCGTTGAACTCTCTGCTTTACGACAAATATCAATAACAGTGCGAATGGTTCTCTCGATGAACTCTGGGACTAACTCTTTACCTTCACGGAGCCCTTCATGGATACAGAACGGCGGCCCTTTGTGAGTCTGACTCAAATTAACTAGGAGATCTTCAAGGTCAATGCCCAATTCTTTTGTCACCCGGCCACGAAATTTCACAACATCACACTCGTGGCAGCCAATCCACCCGATATCCAACCCCACGATGAATTGCATCTTTCCTTGAGAATTTTGCAGCGCTACCGCGGTTGCAGTGAGCGCTCTATGTACTCCAGTAGAGCGTGCAGAGGTGCTCTTGCCCCATGGATTCGACGAGATACCTACCGGAGGGGTGATATCAGCCTGCGAAACACCAAGGTTTACTCGCGTGAGCGAGGAGGGAGATCTATCAACCTGTGGCCGTGCGCTCATCACCGCGAGATTCTGGGTAACCGAGCAATCGCAGCAGAAACCTCGTCAGTGATTAACTCAAGTGCGCCCTCCTGAAGGAGCGTTTGCCAAGCTTGATAGCGAAGGCGTTGATATGCCTCTGGTGTTGGCAGATACATATACCCAGGACCATTTGTGCAATTAAGAACGAAAATCACTTTATCGGGATGGCGGCGGCGTAACTCCATCTGGAAGTAAGAGTATGCCTCACCAGGTTGCCCGACAATCACAGCATCGCCCCACTGCCAGATCCACACAGGATGCGTTGCCCGACCACCTTCTAAAACATAGCCAGCACGCAACTTCATCGCGCGATTAATTCGAGTTTCCCGAGCCCCCTCGTCAACATCTTTCCAACGCTCACGAAGATCCTCGATGGTAGGTAGCTTTTGTAACGGCACTTCGATATCCAAGCGTTTTGCGTTGATCTGTTGTGATGCAACGTTCTCTACTTCTTCCCAGTCGCCAAGAAGCGCACCTGACTCAACTGCCTCAAGAAAACGCATCTTCTTTCCTGAGGTAATCATTTTCTCAAGCGTTGCCAATGTGGCATAGCCAAGGATTCGGCCATTCTTGTCCGCAACCTCGGTATCGCCAGAGTTTCCATCGCGTGGCGCTAGATCTCCAGATGCTCCTTGAAGAAAGAGCATGGGCGCACCAGTCTTAGCTTGCACAATATCGCGGGCTTCACCAACGAAATCGGGTGAGACCTTGCTGTTCTTCCATGCAAGTGTTGTTGGATGACACGCGTAGTTGACGACCGTTCCAATAATTTTCCCGGCCTTGTCGCATAACCGGCCAACGGTAAGCGTGTCATCGGCAGGCTCACCTGGATTGAAACCAACAATGTCGATCTCCCCACATGGCAACTCACGATTGATAGCCAAATCGCATTTACCGTACGACCAGGTCAGCGTCGCAGCAATCGCGCTACTTGCTGCTTCTTTGCACGCCGCAATAATTTCAGTCGTCGCAAATTTGTGATAATCCGCGACTAATTCGCCACCTTCAAGGTGTGCAACATCTGTTGCGGTTGAAGGCCCTGCATGTGTGTGCGTCAGATGAAGTTGTAGCTGGTTCTCTTCGATTCCCAATTCCTTGATAACAACTCCGCGAACCGATAGGTCATCAGCTTTGCCTTGCCACCAACCCCAATCAACAGTGACTAAGTATTGAAATTCTCCGTTGTGATCTTTTACTGCCATCGCTGTCGCTGTGATGTTGTTATGGAGCCCAGTAGCCACGTGGACCTTTGCTGCCCCCCAGCTCGCTGCGCGAATTCCAACGGGCGGATTGATGGTGCGTTGTGCCATCCCCGCAGTGAGAGCCGCCGAGAATGGAGCATGCAGTGATTTCGCTTTCGGCGGTTGCAAGTCAGGACGTGCCATTATTTTCCACCTGTGATTCTCTTGATTGCGCTATCTGCGGCATCGATTACAGAATCCAAAGAGCCGGCAGCCAAAAGCGTTTGCCATGCCTGATATGCAGGAACGTTATATGCGCTCTTGATGGGAAGATAGAAAAGCCCTGGCGCATTAGTGAGGTTCATGACGAAGATGACTTTTCCTGGATTTCGTCGACGCAGCTCGGTCTGAATAAACGAGTATGCCTCTCCAGGTTGTGCCACAAAGAGCGCCTCACCCCACTGCCAGACCCAGACCGGATGATCCACCTCTGCATTTGATTCATATCCAATGCGCAAACGCTCTGCCCGCGAAATTCGTTCTTCAAGGGCGCCGTCATCGATACCGGACCACTCCTCGCGAAGTTGGTCAATGGACTTCAACTCCTTGACGCGCACTTTCGCATCGATTCGCTCCTCGTGACAAACATCTGAGCCTCGCATAGCCATCTCATGCCACTCGCCCAGCAGAGCGCCCGACTCAACAATTCCATTCCAACGCAAGCCGTGACCAGGTGATTGCATCGATGCGAGCGTTGAGAGAATTGCATGGCCAAGCATCGTGCCGTTCTTATCTGCAAGCGCAGTATCTCCGCTGTATTGATTACGTGGTGAAAGTTCACCAGAGGCACCTTGTAAAAACATCATCGGAGCGCCCGTTGCCTTCTCCACCATGATGCGAGCCATGCCTATGTAATCAGGTGAGACCGCCATGTTCTCCCATGCAAGAGTTGTTGGATGGCAGGCATAATTTGCAATCGTGCCGATGACTTTGCCAGAGCGATTAGAAATGCGCCCGATTGTCAATGTGTCATCAGCGATGATGTCAGGGTTAAAAGCAACAACCTCGTGCGAACCACAAGGCAAATCACGATTGACAGCTAAATCGCAATGGCCGTAGCCCCAGGTGATGTCCACATCTTCAATATTTGATGCAGCTTCTTTGCAGGCTTCGATGCTCTTGGTAATGATGTTTTCCCGAAAGGCTGGAATGAGTTCAGAGCCTTCCTTTGTCGAGCGATGAATGCAAGGAAGAGGCACTGCGTGCGTGTGACTCGAGGCAAAAAGAATCTTGTCACGATCTACGCCTACTCCAGCGGCAATTCTGTCGAGGAGGTCGTGTGCACACTCAACACATCCGAGTACGCATAAGTCGATGCCTACGATAAAACTCTTCGCGCCGCTCTTATCTTCACGAGCAACCGCAGTGAGGAAAAGGCCGATATGAATCGACTCAGATCTGAATTTTTTTGCAGCACCCCAGATGCCAGACATGATGCCAACAGGAGGAGTGAATTCACGTTGCGCGACTCCACAGCGCAGCGCGCTCATTGGCTCGCGCCATGTAGTTTCGCGAGGAGATAGGTGGGCATTAGGAGAATCAATTGAGGCCATTTCACTATCTAAGCACTGCAGATATTCACTGTCTACGACAGCGACACTCTTTGCCGAGTTATTCGGGAGTGCGAAATTTGACTCGCAAATAAAGACTCATGCCAAGCGCCATACACGCGCCGAAAGCGATTGCACCGCGCGGTGAGAGCGCATCTGCCAGTACGCCGAGTGCGATTCCACCTATTGCGATCATTGACTGCCAAGCAAATACGTAAATCCCCCATGCACGACCATAGAATTCTGGCGCCGCATACGTTCGTATCCCACCATTGCCGGAAATGTTGACCCCCATGGAGAAATATCCGCAGCCAAAAAGCGCTAATAGATATGTCCAGTAGTTCGGCGCAAGAGCTGCACAGAACCAGATGCCTGCCATATAAATCGCGCGCTTGGTGAGCAAGTCGATTGAAGGTAAATCTTTATGGCGCGCGAACGAAATGGCTCCCATTATTGCGCCAGCTGCGATTGCCGAACCCATCAAGCCAAATCCAAAGGCGCTACCCTGAAATACTTTTTTTGCCATCAATGCCGATGTGAATTGCATATCCTGGCCCCACATCGCCAGGAACGAAACGGCAAAAATCGAATGGAAGAGTCGCTTCTCTTGAAATACATATGTGAATCCATCGCGCAATAACACTGGTACACCTTCTTTGCGCACATGAATATAGCGATACTCCGCAGGTTTAATAGACGACAATGAGAGTGCGCAAAGTAGATAACTCACACAATTAAAAAGTATTGCTTGCCCGATTCCGAGCGAGTCAATGAGCACTCCTGCAAGCGCTGGTCCAAATAATCGGCCAATATTTATATTGGCTGAATTCAGACTAAGTGCGCTTGGTAGTTTTTCCTCTCCCACAAGAGTTACGTAATAACTTTGACGGATCGGCCCATCTATAGCATTTGTGACACCTAACAAGAATGCAGCAGCAATCACGTGCCAACTTTTCACTGAACTTGATATCACAAGAAAAGCCAGAGCGATAGCAACGATTGCAGCAGCTAGGTTGCATCCGATTAACGCTCTCTTTGGATTAACCGTGTCCGCCAATTTCCCTGCATGCAAACTAAATATGAATCCGGGGAGAAATTGAGCAGCTACGACAACGCCAAGTAGTTGTGCGCTATCTGTTAGATTTAAAATCAACCAATCTTGTGCAACACGATGAGCCCAATTTCCTGAATTAGAAATTGTCGTGCCAAAGAAATAATTCCGATAATTACGCTCGCGTAGCGCGATGAAGCGACTGCTTGCCTGCGACGGTGACCTCACCATCTCTACACGGTACTTGAGAAGAACTCTGCCAAAGGCGAGAGTCCAATTCGGTAAAGCCGAAATATTACGAATTGTTACTTAGTAACCCTCAGATAACTGGCCGAGGCCCTAGAAAATGGCGGGTATTTTCCTGCTTTTCCCGAGTTTGGATGCGGAGTGCGAATCGCTAGAAAAACGTTGCCAGTCGTGATTCTCATAAGTAGCATTTCCGGCTATCAAGACTATTTCGGTCTTGAAGTACGTGCTTAGCCCTCCGGAAAGGTACTAAGAATGACATCAAAAAAAATGCGAAACGTCGTGCTCGCATTTGCATCCGCTTCGCTTTTGGGATCACTTCTCATTGGCGTACCGGCTGCAAAAGCTGCGACTGGAAATAACTGTAAATTAAGCACACCAACAGCAACTGCTGCGTGTGATGCAATTACGGTAGGAGCTGTCGGTAAGGTCACTTCACTCGATCCTTCAAACAGCCTTCGTACCTCAAATCAGAATTACATCTCAAAGTTCCTTATTCAAGGAATGTTGTGGCGAATCGCCTCTGATGGAAAGCCAAAGAAAGACCTTCTCAGCGATGCTAAGCAATCGGCTGATGGTCTTACCTGGACGCTGACCCTCAAGAACATCAAGTACTCAGATAACAAGACTCAAGTAGTCGCTGATGACGCCGTATTCATGTTCGAACTTCTCAAGAAGGCACCTGTGCCACAACTTGCAGTCGTTGAAGATGTAACCGCACCTGATGCTAAGACCATCGTCATCAAGACAAAGACTCGTTTTAACGAGTTGCCATACGCAATGGCAGGTATCTACTTCTGGATGAACCCACGTGCACTCGCATCGGATGCGAAGTACTGGGAGGCTCCACTTAGCGCAGGCCCTTACAAGATCAAGGAATGGAAGCTTGGCGATGACAAGATGGTCATCGAAGCAAATCCAAACTACTGGGCAAAGCCAGCTGTTAAGCAAGTTACCTACTTAGCAATTCCAGATCCAGTGACCCGTGTTATCGCGCTACGCCAGGGAACAATCGATTATGCATTCGATCTTCCTGCAGCTATCGCTCGTGGCCAGCTCGCTGACAAGAAGGTCTTCCGCTGGCAGCCAACACAGCTTCAGGGAACTTTCACCTTGGACTTCAACCTCCGCGATATGGAAGGTTGCAAAGATAAGGTTGTTTCCGCAGCAAGCTGTCTCACTGCAAAGAAGCAGCCATGGCACGATGCAAAGGTTCGCCAGGCGCTTTCAATGGCAGTGAACCGCAAGGCAATGGGCGACATCGCATTCTTCGGTGACGTCAAGGCAAGCTGTGCACTTACCTGGCCAGGACACCCTGCCTACAAGTGCCAGAACCCAGATCGCACCAAGCAGAACCTTGCTGGCGCGAAGAAGCTCCTTGCTGAGGCTGGATATCCAGATGGATTCCCAATCACAATCACCGTCTTCAACCGTCCAGGTTGGGCAGATGCAATCAGCATCATCGCCGCTGACTGGCGCAAGCTAGGTTCGAAGATGACTGTTACTACTGAGCCACAAACCGATGCTGTCGGTGGAGCTCGTCAAACCTCCGGTGAATACCAAGTTCAATTCTCCGGTGCAACTGGCGCACTTCCATCACAACTCCTCAATATCTATTGGGGTAAGGGTGGCGCATGGCAGAACTGGTCCGGTTCTTCATCGAACTCTGCCGATCTCCAAGCGCTCGATGCAGCCGTGACCGAGAAGGATCAAATCGCTCTCATCGCAGCAATTGAGAAGAAGATCTGGGAAGAGTCAGCACACATTCCTGTTGGACAACGTGCTGTATTCGGTGCAAGCCGCCTTCCTGCAAACGTCTTCTCCAATGTGAAGGGCAATGATCACTACTTCGTCAAGCAATCACCTCCACTTTCCTAGTCGAGGTCGTTGATCGAAGTACCACGTGATTAACCGAACAAGGTGAGGCCCGAAAAGCCTCACCTTGTTCTCACAATTAAAACTTCCTCAATAAGAATTAAATGCAATTCTGTGGTGATAAATCCATGAACTGGAAGGTGCCATGAGCGAATCTCAAAAAACTGCCGTCTCACAAGATGTGAAGATGGAGGTGGAAAAGAACCGAAACCGTGCCGCATTAAGGAGAACTTTCCTCGGGCGCGTGATTCGTTCGGTTGTTGTCGCTTTTTGGGTGATGGTCATCGCTTTCTCCCTCATTCGCTTGAGTCCAGGCGATCCAGTTCGGATGGCACTTGGTGCAGATGTCACCGAAGAAGCGGTTGAAGAATTTCGTACGCAACTTGGGCTCGATAAAGGAGTCCTCACTCAATTTTGGGATTACTTCTCTGGAATTCTCCGCGGTGACCTTGGTTACTCATATTTCTCAGGCCGAGATGTCACAGAAATTGTCGGTACACACCTGCCGGTTACTTTGATGATCATTGGACTATCAATTGGATTTGCAGCGATCATCTCCATTCCATTGGCGCTCTATGTCGCCATGAGTAAGAGCAATACTGTGAACTATCTCTTCCGAGCGCTCACCTCTATCTCGCTCGCGGTCCCAGGCTTCTTCCTCGCTCTGATGGGGCTGCTTGTCTTTGGTGTCTATTTCAACATTGCACCAGCGGCAGGGTACGAAGGCGCATTCCCGGCAAACTTGAAATACCTCTGGCTTCCTGCGTTAGCCAACTGTGGCTCGCTTGTACCAGTGCTTGCGCGAGTCTTGCATTCCTCGATTGTGGACACTCTCGACGAAGAATTTGTCGAAACCGGCGTTATTCGTGGAGTGCGAAAAGGAAAGTTCTATTGGTCCTACTTACTTCGCCCCTCATTGGCGCCAACTGTCGTTCTCTTGAGTTACATGGTTGGCGTCATGATTGGCGGCACAGTCATCATGGAGACCATCTTCTCGCTCCCTGGAATCGGTCGGGAGCTCATTACAGCTGTTGACGGACGTGATTATCCCGTTGTGCAATCGATTGCGATGATTTTCGGGTTGATCGTCGTCTTCTTTAGTTTCGTCGGCGACTTAACCGGCTACCTACTCGATCGGAGAGTGACTCTCTCATGACAACCGAGGTAAAAAAGAAGAAATTTATCAAGGAAGGCACCTTTGGTATCTACACCGGGTTCTTCATGCTGGGCTCACTGATCGTTGCTGGACTCATTATCCCGCGCGTCAGCAAGTACAAACCTAACGATCTCGCTTCGATGCCACTTGCACCACCGAGTCGCGCGAATTGGTTCGGCACTGACGTGCTCGGTCGAGATGTCTTCGTCCGAGTCTTTGATGCTGTCTTCATCGATCTCGGCACGGCAATTATTGGTGTATCAATTCCGCTAGTGGTGGGAACTGTGATCGGAACTCTCCTTGGAATATCACAAAACAAGCGAGTGAATTCTTTGGTTGGATCAATCATCGATGGTATTAACGCCTTCCCATTTCTAGTTTTTGTGATTGCCATGATTGCATTTATCGGTCCGGGAGTGGGCAGCATTGTGCTGGCAATCTCTCTTGTGAACTGGGCTCGCTATGCGCGTATTGCGCGAACTCGAGCAGTGGTGGTAAATCAACAAGGTTATGTTGAAGCTGCTCGAACGCTTGGTTTCTCGAAAAAACGTATTCTCTTTAAGCACATCATTCCCAATGTTTCATCTGAGACTCGCGCGTATGCGCTCAGCGATTTTATTATCGTCATCATCGCTGTCGCTGCGCTCTCATTCCTTGGTCTTGGCATCAAGCCACCACAAGCGGAATGGGGCGGAATGATTCGCGATGGAAAGGATCTCCTCACAGTTGGATTCTGGTGGCCGACTGTCTTCCCAGGAATTGCGCTCTGCTGGGCTGGAATTGCAGTGGCTTTCATTTCCGAGGGTCTGACGCGACGTATGCGAGAGGTAGGAACCCGATGAGCACGCCGAATAAACCGCTGATTCAGATCAAAGATGTTGTCATTGGTATTCCACATAAGCGGCGACCGACTTTAATCATCGTCAACAATGCAAATTTCGATATCAATTACGGTGAGATGGTTGGCATCGTCGGTGAGTCCGGCTCCGGTAAGACGATGATCTGTCGCACGATGATTGGAACGCTTGAGCGTCGTGGCGGAAAAATCCTCTCTGGCGATGTGGTTTTCGAAGGTCAGAGCCTGGCTACGGCCTCTGAGTCTGACTGGAAGAAGTTGCGCGGCAAGTCGATTGGCTACGTACCGCAGAGCGCGCTTGCTGGTCCAAACCCTGTTCTTACTATTGAAGCGCAGCTTGCCGAGGCGCTTCGAAACACTGGTGATACCAAGAACATCAAGGCTCGCTCTAAGGAACTTCTTGATTTGGTGAAAATCCGACGCGTGGATACCGTGATGAAACAGTATCCGTACCAACTCTCTGGCGGAATGCGCCAACGCGTAATGATCGCCTGTGCGTTAGCAACGAGTCCAAAACTTCTTATTGCTGATGAGCCAACCACTGGTCTCGATGTCACAGTGCAATCCCAAATCATGGATCTCCTCAAAGAGATTCGTTCCTCAATGGGCACTGCCATCGTCCTGATCTCACATGACCTCGCGCTAATCGACGAGGTGTGTGACCGAGTGGTCGTCATGCATGCAGGCGCCACAGTTGAAGTGGGAAGCGTCAAGGATCTGGAGAAGCCACGACACCCATACACAATCGCCCTCAACTCATCACGAATTGATATTGCAGAGCCCGGGAGTGAACTTGTCACTATCAAGGGCAGCGCGCCATCGGTTGGAGAATGGAACCCTGGCTGTCGCTTCGCAGATCGTTGTTCGATTGTGCAATCAGATTGCCGTATTGGCGATCACCCTGCACTCATCGGCGGAAGTGGCACTCATCAAACTGCGTGTATCCACACTGAACTATTGGAGCGAATCTAATGGCTGAATTTCTTCTCGA
>Ga0315902_10001864_pt1 | contig 33512 bp, 28 predicted proteins | sample LakEriMetagenome_9_FD_203523 | JGI IMG/M metagenome (GOLD analysis project Ga0315902, IMG submission 203523) | Freshwater fungal communities from buoy surface, Lake Erie, Ohio, United States - Buoy 12 MA117 | ecosystem: Environmental > Aquatic > Freshwater > Lake > Lake biofilm | place: USA... | reverse complement strand
CTTGTAGGACATCAGCTTGAACGCATAGCGCGCCACCGCCTCGGTCAGGGGCCAGCTGCCCTCGTCGACCTGCGCGGAGTTGCCATCGACGGCGGCAGCAGGATCGGCGCTCGCGGGTCCGATCGCCCGTTCTGCGTCGCGCACCGCGTCGACCAGCCTGAGATAGCGGCGCGCCCAGGCATCGTCCTGATAGTCGGTGAGATGGTCGACACGCCGCGCGATGAGCTCATCGAGGGTCGTCGACAGACGACGCGATACCGGGCGGTTCTGCGGCGCGGCCACGTGGCTCGCGACCCGATCCGGATCGACCGCAGCGTAACGCCCCCAAAGGAAGGCGCGCCGGTTCATTTCAACCGCCACCTCGTTGAGCTCGATCGCCCGATCGATCGCCCGGGCGGACACCGGTACCAGGCCCTTCTGCCAGGCGACGCCGAGCAGGAACATGTTGGCCGCGATCGCATCGCCGAACAGGCCGGTCGCCAGCCGGGTGGCATCGATGAAGGCGACGCGGTCGGCACCGGCAGCCTGCTGCAGCGCCGATTCCATGCTCCCGCGCGGGAATCGCCAGTCCGCATCGCGCGTGAAATCAGCGGTCGGGGTCATGGCCACGTTGGCCACGACGCGGGTGTGGCCAGGCGCGATGCGCTGCAGCGCCTCCTTACCCGCCGTGACCACGATATCGCAGCCGATCACGGCGTCGGCCGATGCCGTGCCGATACGCGGCGCGTGCAGCACGCCGGGCTCGCGGCCGAAGCGCACGAAACTCATCACGGCACCGTTCTTCTGCGCCAGACCCGCCATGTCGAGCACCGTGACGCCTCGCCCCTCGAGATGCGCCGCCATGCCCAGGACCTGCCCGATCGTGACCACCCCGGTACCGCCGATCCCGGTTACCAGAAGCGACCAGGTATCGGCGATCGGCGGCAGCGCGACATCCGGCAGGCCGATCGCGAGGCCATCATCGGCATTCACGGCGCCGCGTCCGCGACGCAGCTTGCCGCCTTCGACGCTGACGAAGCTCGGGCAAAAGCCGTTGATGCATGAAAAATCCTTGTTGCAGGCTGACTGGTTGATCGCACGCTTGCGGCCGAACTCGGTCTCGACCGGCTCGATCGATACGCAGTTCGACTTCAGGCCGCAGTCGCCGCAACCTTCGCAGACCGCCTCGTTGATGAAGGCCCGGCGTTCGGGATCGGGAAAGGCGCCGCGCTTGCGACGCCGACGCTTCTCGGCCGCGCAGGTCTGGTCGTACACCAGCACGGTGACGCCCTCGCCGTCGCGGAGCTCGCGCTGTACCGCGTCGAGATCGCTGCGATGCCGCACCGACACGTCGGCATCGAAATAGCCCGCCGGATACTTCTGCGGCTCGTCGGTCACGACGACCACCCGCTGCACGCCCTCGGCTTTCACCTGGCGAACGATCGCGGCGGGAGTCAGCCGCCCGTCATGCGTCTGGCCCCCGGTCATCGCGACCGCATCGTTGAAGAGGATCTTGTAGGTCATCCGCACGCCACTGGCCACCGCATGACGGATCGCGAGCGATCCCGAGTGGTTGTAGGTGCCATCGCCGAGGTTCTGGAACACATGCGGCGTGTCGGTGAATGGCGCCTGCCCCACCCAGGTCATGCCCTCGCCGCCCATCTGTGTGAAGGTGCTGGTCGACCGATCCATCCACTGGGCCATGTAGTGGCAGCCGATGCCGGCCAGCGCCCGCGAGCCCTCGGGCACCCGGGTGGAGGTGTTGTGCGGACAGCCGGAACAGAAATAGGGAATCCGCTCGAGGGCGACCACCTGAAGGCTGCCGCTTCGGTCGCGGGCATCGAGCAGCGCGATACGCGCCTCGAGCCTCGCGCGGGTGGCGTCATCGAGAACGCCACGGGCGGTTTCCCCGGGGGCCTCCGTCGCGAGAAGCGCGAGGCGCGCGGCAATCAATCGCGCGCAGAATCCCGGCGAAAGCTCGCCGTACTCCGGCACGCACGGCCGTCCCTGCTGGTCGCGCTTGCCGACGATCCTGGGGCGCGAGGCGAGATCGTAGAGTTGCTCCCTGAGTTGCGACTCGATCAGCGAGCGTTTCTCCTCGATCACCAGAACCTCGGCGGCACCTTCACAGAACGCGCGCACCGCGCTCGGCTCGAGCGGCCAGGGCACCGCGACCTTGAACACCTTCAGCCCGATCCGTTGCGCGCAGGCATCATCGATGCCGAGATCGGCAAGCGCCTGCATGACGTCGAGCCAGGCCTTGCCGCTGCTGACGATCGCGAGCCGGCTCGGTTCGCCGCCCGCCGCCACATCGGCGCGCCCGAGCACCGAGGCGTCGAGACGATTGGCTCGTACATAGGCGATGGCCGCCGGCAGCTTGTACCGCATCAGACGTTCCTCGAGCTTCAGGAATGTCTCGTCGGGGATGCGCAGGTTCAGCCCACCCGGCGGCAGATCGTCGAGCGCCGGCAGCACCGGGCGCACGCGCTGCGGGTCGACATCGACGATCGCCGCGGTCTCGATCGTGTCGGTGACCGCCTTCAGCGCGATCCACAGCCCCGAGAAGCGTGACATCGCGAAACCGTGCAGCCCGAGATCGACATAGTCCTGGACGGTTGCGGGCGCAAGCACCGGCATGCCGACCGCATGGAAGATGAAATCGGTCTGCGCCGCCATCGTCGAGGACTTCGCGCCATGATCGTCACCGGCGATCGCAAGCACACCGCCATGCCTCGAGGTGCCGGCCTGATTGGCATGCCGGAGCGCGTCGCCGCTCCGATCGACGCCCGGGCCCTTGCCGTACCAGATCGAAAATACGCCGTCGTAGCGCGCCCCCGGGAAGCAACCCACCTGCTGCGTGCCCCAGATCGCCGTCGCGGCGAGATCTTCGTTGAGCCCGGGCACGAAGCGCACATGGTGGCCGTCGAGCTGGCGACGGGCGCGCCACAGGGCCTGATCGTAGCCGCCGACCGGCGAACCGCGATAGCCACTGATGTAGCCGGCGGTGTTCAACCCGGCGGCGAGGTCGCGCTGGCGCTGCATCAGCGGCAGTCGCACCAGCGCCTGAGTGCCGGTCAGGTAGACCCTGCCCTCGGTGGCATCGTACTTGTCGTCGAGCGTGACCTGACGCAGCCCCTGATCGATCGGCATGTTCATGATGACAGCACCTTGCGTTTGAATGCGGAAAGATGATGGGTGGAACCGGCGCGAGCGGCCTCGATCGGCGGCGGCGCGCCTCGCAAGCCGAGCAGTCGCCCCACCCGACGTGCCGCACGAGCGAGCAGTTCGACGAGGTCGGCCTCTGTGGCCTGGAAGCGACAGGAAGCAACGGCGAGGCTGATGCCGGTGCCTGCCACGCCGCTTTCACGAATGCGCTCGAATGCCACCGCCAGCGCCCGCGGCGGTGTCATCGTAACAGGGGAGAAGCGCCCGAGTTCAGCATCGTCGAACATGCGACGCTCCCCGGCGCACGGCTGCCAGGCGAGCCGCAGTTTGCCGCAGACCGAGCCTGCGCGGGCAGGCGCAACCCGGGCGTTCGATCATTCCGAACACCAACGATCCCTCAGGCACTTTCGACGGGTCCGAGACGTCGCGCACCCTCCTCGAGCGCCGGCCATGCGGCGGCAACCTTTTCGGCGGGCCCCTTGACCCCGAGTTCGATGTGGCGGGCACGACGGCCATCACCGACCGAGGGCAGCGAAAAGACCCGGACCCCCGGGAAACGGGCCTCGATCGATTCCATCAGGGGCGTGGCGGTGGCTTCCGGCGTCTCGAAGAGCAGCAGCGAGCGTTCCGCGCGAACCTCGCGATGGTGCAGATGCGCAAAGCGGCCATCGAGCACCGCTTCGATCATGGGCCATGCCATCACGGGAAAACCAGGTACGAAAAAGTGGTTGCGGATCGCGAAGCCCGGGATCCGGTTGTAGGGATTCGGAATGATGTCGGCGCCCGCCGGGAATTCGCCCATCTTCAGTCGCTGTCGGTTCTCGGGAGTGCTCATGTCGGCGCTGCCCTTGCCGTCCCTGGCCATCTCCGCCGTACGCTGACCGATCAGGGCGGCCGCCTCGGGATGCAGCAGCAGGTCGAGACCGAGCGCCTCCGCAGCCGATTGCCGGGTGTGATCGTCAGGCGTGGCACCGATCCCGCCGCAGCTGAACACCAGATCGCCGCTCGCGAAACTCTCGCGAAGGGTCGACACGAGGCGCTGCCGGTCGTCACCCACGTAACGCGCCCAGGCGAGCTGCAGGCCGCGATCGCGCAGGATTTCGAGCACCCGTGCGAAGTGCTTGTCCTGTCGTTTGCCCGAGAGGATCTCGTCGCCGACGATGATCAGACCGATGTTCACGTGGAAGCTCCGAGACGAGGTGGTGCTTCGTCGGGACCGGGCCCGGCCCGCGCGGCCAGCGCCGCAGGCGCCGCCTCGACGGGCGACAGGGCCCGCTCCTCGCGCAGCGCCCGCAACGCCGCCAGCGAGAAGTGCCCGAAGGCCAGTGCCGACAACACCGGCGTGACCAGAAAGAATGGCGGCAGGTAGTTGAGCAGCGTGACCAGCATGGCCAGCGCGAAGTAGCCGCGACGATGCCTTGCGATCAGCGCCTCCCGCTCCGCGACGCTGGCATGTTCGGCCAGGCTGTCGACGCGCAGGATGCGCGCGGTCAGCCAGCTCCACCACAACCAGGGCACGATCACCGCCGCAAAAGGTACCAGCCACAGCGGCAAGGTGAGCAGGTAGCCGATGGCGAAGACCGCGAGCCCCATCAGCGCCGTCCCGACCCCGCCGAGCACCGACCAGCGACCCAGGATCGCGACATCCGCGTAGGGGCCGCGCGCCAGATGCCGGGTCACGATCGGGGTTGCCACGATCGATACCAGGACCATGGCGATGACGAACATCAGCGGCGCCAGCAGGAGCAACGCGATCAGCGCGGTCGCCAGCGCGCCCGCGCGCTGCACGCCGATGAAGCCCGCCCACCCGGCGAGCCAGGGCAGACGATCGGGACCGACGATCAAGCCGCGCACCCAGTCATGAACCGGGTCGAAGAACCAGATCGCGGCGACGATCCAGAAGACCATCGTCGCGACGAAGGGCAGCACCAGCAGCCCGATCATGCGAGGGTGCAACTGACTGCGCAGCGCCCGCGCGAAGGATGCGAAGACAAGAGTCATGGTTTCGACGCCATCCGGCTTGCGCGGCTGCTCGCACCGCTACTACCGTTGCGGCCGCCGGGCAACGCGCGGAGCAGCCGCTGCAGTCCGAGCCTTTGCTGTGACCAGAAACCGCGGCCATAGTCCTGCCCATCAAGCTGATCGGCAATCCCCGTGGGCACGAAGCCCGGTCGCCAGTCGGCGGTGCGAAAGATCAGATCCCAGACGGGAAACAGCACCGCGAAATTGCAGCCTTTTGCCGGACCTTCATGGCCGTAGCCGATGGCATGGTGGCGCCGGTGAAAGCTCGGGCTGACCAGCATCCGCTCCGCCAGACCGCCCCAGCGCCAGCGCAGGTTCGCATGCTGCAGGCTCTGCAGCACGCGCGAGGCCACGATGAGTGCCACGAACTGCGCCGGGGCAACGCCAATGGCGAGCGCCGCGCCGGCGAGTACCGCATCGCGGATCAGATCGTCGAGCAGATGGTTGCGGTTGTCGCTCCAGAAGGTCATCTGGCGCTGACTGTGGTGCACGGCGTGCAGGGCCCACCACCAGCGCCAGGCATGCTGCCCGCGGTGCATGGCGTAGTCGAACAGATCGAGAATCACCAGGTAGATCAGGAAGCTTACCCAGCCGATATCGGTGACCCCTGGCCAAAGCTGATCGAGATTGGGGCGCGACAGGCCCATCAGCCGCAGCTGGGTTTCGATGGCATCGATCAGGGGCGTGAACAGCGCGAAGGCGAGCAGCGGCACTGCGCCTAGCCGATGCAGCAGCGTGTAGAGGCTGTCGGTTCGCATCGCCGATCGATCGACCAGCGGCTCGGCTGGCCAGCGCCGCTCCAGCGAACCGAGCACCGCCACGAGAAGCACCACCTCGAGCAGACCGATCAGAAACCACTCAACGGCATCGAAGGCGGGTTCGGCAAGATGCATCAGGCCCAGCGCGAACAGCAGTGGCTGCACCAGATTCTCGAACAGCGCGCCATGCACCGAGGCGAACAGCGCGGAGCCGGCATCGATGAAGCGGGAGACAAGCAAGGTGTCGGACATGCGGTACGGATGCGGGTCTTGGAAGCGTCGGGGGTAAGGGCGTCAGGGCCGGATGAAGCGGGGATGTTCACGCAAGGTGGCAAAGCACAGGCCACGCGCCTTCAGACCACCGATCAGCGGATCGAGCATCGGCGCGTAGGGCTCCTTGCGCGACCAGATGCCGAGATGCGCCATCAGAATGTCGCCCGGCTGGATTCCCCCGAGCGCCTGACGCAGCAGCGCCTCGTTGGGATGTGATTCGGAGGGCAGCTCGTCGCCCAGAAAGCCCGCTGCAGCCCAGTGCACGTGCGCGTAACCGCAGGCTCGCGCGGCCTGCATCGCCGCGGCGGGTGCCTTGCCGCCAGGGGCTCGCCAGATCGGATCGAGACCCTGCCCGGTGAGCTGCCGCAGGCGCGACTCGACGCGCCGCAGCTCGGCGCAAAGAGCCGCCGAGTCCCAGCGCAGGTTACGCCCGGCGCGCTCGCCGAACTGCGGGCGCGCCAGCGCCACGGCATCGTCACCCGCTGGCGGTGCGGCGCGCAGATAGACATGATCGAAGGTGTGGGAGCCGAAGGCATGGCCTTCCGCCACCCGCGCGCGCCAGTAGGGAGCCCAGGCGTCGTCCAGCGCGTGGTCGCCGCGCGGCGTACGTTCGTTGGCGAGGAAAAAGGTGACCTTCACCTGATGACGGGCCAGGATGTCGGCGATCAGCGCCGCCTGGCTCATGTTGCCGGTATCGAGCGTCAGGTAGACCGTGCCCCGGCAGGCGGCCGGGGAAGCGGGCACAGCCGCGGCCGGCACCGCGCCCCCCACCCAGAGAGCGAGCAGCAACCCCCCTCGCCGGACCCCGCGCATCAGAGCAGCGCCGCGCGGTTCAGCAGGAAGACCCCGTGGGGCGAACGGCCCACGGGGATGGTGCGCGCGACACGCCCCGCCTCGAGGTCGACGACCGCCACCTGCCTGGCAAATCGGGCCGTCACCCACATCAGCCGCCGATCGTCGGTCACCTCCATGCAGTCCGGCCCGCCGGCCACCGCGATACTCTGGACCACCTGGAGGCTGCCCATGTCGATCTTGCTGATGGTATTGGCCACCCGATTGGACACATAGACGAACCGGCCATCGCCAAGTCCCCGGAAATTGTGCGCCCCCTTGCCGGTGGGAATCCGCGCCACGCTGCGCCGCGCCCGCCAGTCGATGATCTCGACGTAGTCCTCGCCCATGATGCCCACCATCAGTCGCCGGTCGTCCGGGGTGACGATGATGCCCGCAGGCTGCCGCCCGACCTTCATGCGCCAGGCGACATCCTGGCTCTGCAGATCGATGGCCGCGACCTCGTCGCTCTCCTGCAGGGTCACGAAGGCGAAGCGGCTGTCCGCCGAGAACCAGACATGGCTCGGCGCCTTGGCGAGCGGAACCCGGCGCGACGCGACGAGCAGACCACCTTCATAGCGATACAGATCGACCCTGTCGAGCCGCAGGCACACCGAGACGAACCAGCGGTTATCGGGGGAAAAGCCGATCTGGTAGGGATCGTCGATGTTGCGGATGCGCTGCTGAACACGCCCGGTGGATGGGTCGAGAAAGTGCAGATCGTTGCTGATCGCATTGGCGACGATCAGCGTGCGGCCGTCGGGCTTTGGATACAGATGGTGGGGTTCCTTCCCCACCTCCACACGCGCCACCTCGCTGAAGCTCTTCTGATCGATGAGCGACACGTTGGCATCGCGGCTGTTGAGCACGATGGCCAACGGCAACGGCGATTGCGAATGCGCAACCTGCGCGCTGGTGAGCAGCGGGCTGGCGAGAACGAGGCGGCGGAGCGGCGACAGCGGCATCGAGAAGACCTGGGATGGGGGCGGCAAGCGCAAGAGGCGCGATCGGCTGGCAGCGCTGCGACTGCCCGCGACCGGAGACGCCCACATTCTATTAGACTCGCATCTGCCGGTCGTCCCCATGCTGCGCGTCCTCGAAGTCACCCTTCCCGTCTTTGCGCTCGTCTTCTGCGGCTTCTTTGGTCAGCGCGGCGGGTTGCTGCCTGCCCAGGCAGTCCAGGGTCTGAACGCCTTCGTCTTCTACTTCGCGCTGCCCGCGATGCTCTTTCGGGTGATCGCCACGCAGCCGGTCACCAGTTTCACCAACTGGCGCTTCGGGCTCGGCTATGCCCTGGCCACGGTCGCGGTATTTCTGTTCACCCGAGCGGCCTCGATGCCGCGGCGTGCTGACGCGGCCGCGCGCCCCGCGGTTGGCTCGACCGAGCGTGCCATGGCTACCGCCTTCGGTCTGAACGCTGCGCACGGCAACGTCGGCTACCTTGGTATCCCGCTCGTGGCCGAACTTGGCCGCGAGCTGGTGCCGGCGATCATCATGGTGCTGATGTCGGACATCTTTCTCGTGATCACGATGGCCATCGCGCTGCTCGAACTCGAGCGCCGGCGTGGTCAGGCGGCCGACGAGCGGCCACGCCAGAGCGTGTTGGCCACGGTATTCCTGGGCCTTGCACGCAGCCCGCTGGTCATGTCGATTGCCGCGGGGCTGGCCTGGGCGCTCACCGGCCCGCCGATCCCCGAGGCCGCCGACAATTTCATTCGCCTGCTCGGCGCCGCCGCGGGACCCTGTGCACTGTTTGCGATCGGCGCCTCGCTCGGCGATCGCCGGATCGCGCTCAGCCCGCCGGTTCACGGGTTGCTGGCGATCAAGCTGCTGGTTCACCCGGCCCTGGCCGCACTCCTGCTGTTCGGGGTGTTCGACGTCGATCACCGAATGGCAGCCGTGGGCGTGCTCGCGGCCAGCCTCCCGGCAGCGAGCAACTCCTTCATCATCGCGCAGCGCTATCAGGTTCCGGCCCACGAGATCAGTTCGTCGATCCTCGCGGGTACCTTCGTGGCGCTGGCCAGCGTATCCACGGTCATCTGGCTGCTCGGGCTGCGCGGCGGTTGAGCAGGGGTCCGGCGGCACGGGCGACGCCGCCCTCGCGAGGGGCGACCGCCTCAGCCGGTTGCCACGATGGCCTGCCACGCTTTCTGCAGCCGCTTGATCGATACCGGCATCGGCGTGCGCAGTTCCTGCGCGAAAAGCGAGACCCGGAGCTCCTCGAGCAGCCAGCGGAATTCCTCGAGTCGGGGATCAGGCTGCCCCCTGCGCTGTGCGACGGCACGACGCCACGGCGTCTGAAGGGCAACAACCTCTGCCAGCAGCCGAGCATCACGATCGGGGTCGGCACGCAGTTTCTCGATCCGCAGGCCCAGGGCCTTGAGATAGCGCGGCAGATGCGCGAGCTGGGCGGCCGGCGTCGCCCCGATCCAGCCTGCCGGCATCAGCTCCTCGAGCTGCCGGGCCACGTCGGCCGCGGCCGCCGGGTGAGCCTTCGCCTGCGCCAGCCGGCGCAGCACCAGCTGGTGCTCGACGAGTATCGCCTGGATCGCTCGCGCCAGCTCCTGGGCGAGCAGACTGATCCGCGGGCGCGCTTCGGCCACACGGAGAGCGAAGGCCTCGGCACTGGCGGGCCACGGCGATGCCAGGCAGGCCCGCTCGAGGAGCACCGCCAGCAGTTCGCGCCGGAGATCATCGCCCCCGCCAAAGGGTGCGTAGGCCACCGACAGCTGTCGCAGTTCGGGCAAGCCCCGCTCGATGAAGCGCAGCGGCTCGCGCAGCGCGATCGCGAAAAGACGCACCAGACCACGGCGATGGGCCGCGCCGGCCTCCTCCGGGGAATCGAAGACCTGGAGCTCGACCGCATCGTCACGGTCGACGAGCGCCGGATAGCCCACCAGGCTCTCACGGCCCCGCCGCAGCTCCATGATCTCGGGCAGCTCACCGAAGCTCCAGTCGCGATAGCGCTGACCCGCCTGCGCCACGAGCGATGCGACCGGATGCGCGGATGTCGGCGCTGGCACCGGCTCGGCTGCGGGGGCGGACGAGCGCGCGGACGCGGGCGCAGGCGGTGCAAGCCGCCCCGCGATATCACGCAGCGCCTGCTGGAAACTGCCCTGCGCCCGACTGCCGTGCCGCGCCCGCAGCTCGGCGAGATTGCGCGAGACGTCGAGCACCGCGCCATGCTCGTCGACCAGACGGAAGACCATGAACAGATGCGGCGGCACGGTCTCGAGCTTGAAGTCAACCGGCGCCACGCGAAGCTGCCTGGCCTCCCGCAGATCGTCGACCAGCGCCGCCACCAGCGGCTGCGCGCCCCAGCTGCCCTCGCCTTCGCCCGACGTCCAGCGCGCGATGCACTGCGCGGCATACTCGGGCAGCGGTACCAGATGCCGCCGCAGCTTCTGCGGCAGGGACTTCAACAGCGCAATCACCTTGTCAGCCAGCATCCCGGGCACCAGCCATTCGCAGCGACCGGCATCGACCTGGTTGAGCGCGTAGAGCGGAACCACCATCGTCACCCCGTCGTCGCTCGCGCCCGGATCGAACCGGTACTCGAGCTCGAAGCGAACGCCACGTTGCACCACCCGACGCGGAAAGGACTCGCTATCCACGCCGGCCGCGTCCTTGCGCATCAGCGCCTCGCGCGAGAGCTCCAGCAGCCCGGGCTGCTGGAGCACCGCTTCCCGGTACCACGCCTCGAGCGCAGCCCCCGAGTGCACCTGCGCCGGCAGACGCGCATCGAACCAGTCGTAGAGCCAGGCATCGTCGACCAGCAAATCCGGTCGACGGATCTGCTGCTCGAGCTTGCGTACGTCGGCCACCAGACGGCGGTTGTGACGGAAGAAGGGCAGTTCGCTGTCCCAGTCCATGGCGACCAGCGCCTCGCGAATCAGCAGCTCGCGCGCAAGCACCGGATCACGCGGACCGTAGTGCACGCGCCGCTGCGACCAGATCGTGAGCCCGTAGAGCACCCCGCGCTCGAATGCGACCACCTGCCCCGCCTTGCGCTCCCAGTGCGGCTCGCTGAAGGATCGCCGGATCAGGTGACCGGCTGCGCGCTCGATCCAGGCCGGCTCCACGCGTGCGACCGTACGGGCATAGAGCCGCCCCGTGTCGACCAGCTCGGCCGCCATCAACCACCGGGGCGATCGCCGTGCAAGCCACGACCCGGGATGCACCACGAAACGCGTCTCGTGGGTGCCGTGGTAGAGCGGGTCGTCGGGCGCGCGCGTGCCGAGGTTGCCGAGCATCCCGGTGAGCAGCGCCTGATGCAGCTGCTCGTAGGAGGCCGGCTGCATGTTCACCCGCCAGCGCATCTGTTCGACCGCCTCGGCGAGCTGGCCGTGCACATCGGACCACTCCCGCAGCTTGCGCGGTGACAGGAACTCCCGCTCCAGACGCGCCTGCAACCGGCGATTGCTCTCCTTGCGCTCGGCAGCGTCGCGCCAGTAGTCCCAGAGCTTCACGATCGCGACGAAGTCGGAGTGCTCGTCGGCGAAGCGCCGGTGCTGCTGGTCGGCGGCCTGCTGCGCGTCGAGCGGCCGCTCGCGCGGGTCCTGCGAGGACAGCGAGGCCGCGATGACCAGCATCTCGCGCAGGCACTGGCCATCGCGTGCCGCGAGGAGCATGCGCCCGATGTGTGGGTCGACCGGCAGGCGCGCAAGCTGCCGACCGACCGCCGTGAGCGCGTGGCGTTCGTCGAGTGCGTCGAGTTCGTGCAGCAGCGCGTAGCCGTCGGCGATCGCCTTGCGCGGCGGCGGATCGAGGAAGGGAAAGTCGTCGATCTCGGCCAGACGCAGCGCCTTCATCCGCAGGATGACCGCGGCCAGCGAGGAGCGCAGCACTTCCGGATCGGTGAAGCGCGGCCGTGAGGCGAAGTCGGCCTCGCCGTAGAGCCGGATGCACACCCCATCGGCCACCCGACCACAGCGCCCCGCGCGCTGGTTGGCCGCCGCCTGCGAGATCGGCTCGATCTGCAACTGCTCGACCTTGCTGCGGTAACGGTAGCGCTTGACGCGCGCGGTGCCGGTGTCGATCACGTAGCGGATACCCGGTACGGTGAGCGAGGTCTCGGCCACGTTGGTGGCAAGCACCACCCGCCGTCCGTTGGAGCCGGCGAACACCCGTTGCTGGTCGCTGGCCGACAGGCGCGCGTACAGGGGCAGGACATCGAGCGGTCCCCGCGCCAGCGGGGCCGGCGAACGCGAGGCGACAGCGCGGGCGTGCGCGCGCCGCAGATGCTCGGCCGCGTCGCGGATCTCGCGCTCGCCCGGAAGGAACACAAGCACATCGCCCGGCCGCTCGCGCCAGAGCTCGTCGATCGCCTCCTCGATCCTCGAGGGCAGATCGTCCTCGTCGTCGTCATCGCGCGCTTCCTCGTCGAAGTCGCGATAGCGGATCTCGACCGGATAGAGTCGCCCCGACACTTCGATCACCGGCGCCGGTCGCCCGCCGACCGCGAAGTGACGCGCAAAGCGTTCGGCGTCGATGGTCGCCGAGGTCACGATCAGCTTGAGATCATCACGACGCGGCCCGGCGAGCAGCTCGCGCAGATAGCCAAGCAGGAAGTCGATATTGAGACTGCGCTCGTGTGCCTCGTCGATGATCAGCGTGTCGTAGGCGCGCAGTTGCGGGTCGGCCTGACTTTCGGCCAGCAGGATGCCGTCGGTCATCAGCTTGATGCACGCCCCCCGGCTGAAGGTCTCGTTGAAGCGGATCTTGTAGCCGACGTGGGTGCCGAGCGGCGAGCCGAGTTCGTCGGCGATCCGCCGCGCCACCGTGGTGGCCGCCAACCGACGCGGCTGGGTGTGGCCTATGAGCCCTGCGCGACCCCGCCGGGCAAGCGCGGCGGCGATCTTCGGGAGCTGCGTGGTCTTGCCGGACCCGGTCTCGCCACAGACGATGACGACCGGATGCTCGACGATGGCGCGCGCGATCTCGTCGCGGCGCGCGCTGACTGGCAGGGCTTCAGGGAACTCGAACGCGGGCAGCGGCCGCAGGTCAGGCATCACTGCTCATTATAATCCGCGGATGACTGCCGGTTCCCCCGGCCCCTCGCCCCAGCAGTTCGTCGACTGGCTGCGGCGCGTGGCGCCCTACATCCACGCCTTCCGCGGCCGAACCTTCGTGCTCGCATTCCCGGGTGAACTCGTCCAGGCCGGACGCCTGCCCGCCCTCGTCCAGGACATCAGCCTGCTGAGCGCGATGGGCATGCGCCTGGTGGTGGTGTTCGGCTCCCGCCCCCAGATCAACGAGCAGCTGCGCCTGCGCGGCGTGGCGGCGCGCTACGCGAACGGCCAGCGCATCACCGACGCCATCGCGATGGAATGCGCGAAAGAGGCCTCGGGTGAGATCCGTCTCGACATCGAGGCTGCCTTCTCGCTCGGCCTGCCCAACACCCCGATGGCCCACTCCTCGGTGCGCGTGGTGTCGGGCAATCTGGTGAGCGCACGTCCGGTGGGCATCGTCGATGGCGTCGATTACGGCCAGACCGGCGTTGCCCGCAAGATCGAGGTCGACACCATCCGTTTCGCCCTTCAGAGCGGCGCCATCGTCCTGCTCTCGAACATCGGATTCTCGGCCACGGGCGAGGCCTTCAACCTCGGCATGGAAGACGTCGCCGCCACCACTGCCATTGCCCTCGACGCCGACAAGCTGATCTTCGTCACCGAGACGCCCGGCGTGCTCGATGCCTCGGGCACGGTCGTCGGGGAGGTTTCAGAGGCCGACGCGCTGGCTCTGCTTCGCGCCGGCACGCTGCCCTCCGAGACCGCCTGGTATCTGCAGCATGCGCTGCGCGCCTGCGAAGGCGGGGTGGCCCGCGCCCACATCATCCCTTTCGCGGTCGATGGCAGCATGCTGCTCGAACTCTTCCAGCACGACGGCGTCGGCACGATGGTGGTCGAGGAAACCCTCGAGGCGCTGCGCGAGGCCACCCTCGACGACGTCGCCGGCATCGTCGCGCTGATCCGGCCGCTCGAGGAAGACGGCACGCTGGTGCGCCGCGACCGCAAACGCATCGAGCGCGAAGCCGAGAACTTCACCGTCATCGAGCACGATGGCGTGATCTTCGGCTGCGCGGCCCTCTATCCCTACCCCGACGAAGGCATCGGCGAGATGGCCTGCGTCGCGGTCGACCCGCGCGCGCAGGGCAAGGGCGACGGCGACCGGCTCGTCAAGCGCATCGAGCAACGGGCACGCGCCGCCGGCCTCAAGCGGCTCTTCGTGCTCACCACGCGCACGATGCACTGGTTCCAGAAACGCGGCTTCGTGGTCGCCGATGTCGATGAGCTGCCCCGCGAACGTCGCGATCTCTACAACTGGCAGCGCAAGTCGCAGGTGCTGGTCAAGACGCTCTGAACACGCATGTCAGAACCCCCAGCAATCTCCACGGCTTTTCCGGCGAGCCCGGGAAGCTGGGACAATCCAGGTTCCGCGTTCCACAGGTACCCCCATGGCTCGAACCGTTCACTGCATCAAGCTGCAGCGCGAGGCCGAAGGCCTCGACTTCCCACCTTACCCCGGCGAACTCGGGAAACGGCTCTGGGAGAGCGTCTCGAAGGAGGCCTGGCAGGCCTGGCTGAAGCATCAGACCATGCTGGTCAACGAGAATCGCCTCAATCTTGCCGATGTGCGGGCGCGCAAGTACCTGGCGGCGCAGATGGAAAAATACTTCTTCGGCGACGGCGCCGATCGCCCTGCGGGCTACGTGCCACCCACGGCCTGAACGGGCGCGACGACGCCGCGCCTCGACGCAAGCACCGCGCCGTACCGCTCGGGAAAGTGCCGCGCACTCAGGCGAGGCGCATGACGCCCTGCGCCGTCGCCACCAGGACCACCGACGCCGGTACCCGCGCAAACAGCCCGACGCTGACCACCCCGGGCCAGTGATCGATGGATTCCTCGAGCCCGACCGGATCCTCGATGTCCAGACCCGACACATCGAGGATCAGGTTGCCGTTGTCGGTCACGAAGCCCTCGCGCAGCGCGGCTCGCCCGCCGATGTCGCGGATACGTTCGGCGATCAACCCCCGGGCCATCGGAATCACTTCGATGGGCAACGGGAAGCGCCCGAGCCGCTCGACCCGCTTGGAGGCGTCCACGATGCACACGAAGCGCTCGAAAGCGCTCGCGACGATCTTCTCGCGCGTGAGCGCACCGCCCCCGCCCTTGATCATGCGGCGCTGTCCGTCGATTTCATCGGCCCCGTCGACGTAGACCGGCCTGGGCAAGCCGGAGGCGATCGCTTCGTCGAGATCGACGACCCTGACCCCTGCTGCCCTCAGCCGCTGCGTGCTCGCCTCGGAACTCGATACCGCACCGGCGTACTGCCCGGCACGCTCGGCGAGCGCATCGATGAAGTGATTGACGGTCGAGCCGGTACCCACGCCCACGAGCGCCCCCGCGCTGAGTTCGGCAAGCGCCGCGCGCGCAGCGGCGCGCTTGAGATCGTCCTGGTTCATGCGGCGCATTCTAGCTGCCGCGATCGCCCTCAGACACCGGGCGGCGCGCTACAGGTAATCGAAGAGCGACATCTTCGAGATCTGCGCGTAGGTGCGCATCGCCGCGCTAAGCGCCGTCTGGTGCGTCTGGAAGTCACTGACGGCCTTCGCATAATCGACATCGACCATCCCGGAGAGCTGCGCCGACAGCTCGATGCGCCCCTCCTCGGCAAGCCGCACACGGGTCTCGAGGGCCCGGAGGCTCTCGCCGACCTCGGTGCGCTGCGTCGTCACCTGCTCCAGCGCCGCATCGATGCCGGTGATCCCGCTGCGCACTGCGGCGCTCACCGCGGCGCCGGTGGTGGCCGGATCTTCCAGCGACTGGGCAGCGGCATCGAGCACCGCGAAAATGCTGCGAACGCCACCGGCACCATCGGGCAGATTCATGAAGATCCGCTGCCCGTCGAGCGTGGCGGCTGCCCCCACCGTCCCGAGACCAACCTCTCGCTCGCCCGATTGCGCCTGAAAGCTGACCGTGCCTCCGGTATCGACGAAGGGCGCCGACTGACCACCCTGGCCGCTGAACAGATAGCCCCCGGAGCCATCGCCCCGGTTGGCGAGCGCGAGCAGCTCGTCGCGATGGGCACGCAGCTGGATCGCGATCTGCCGTCGGTCGGTGGCGGTGTAGGTCCCGTTGCCAGCCTGCACCATCGCCTCACGCGCCATCTGCAGCAGATCGCCGACGCTGCCGAGCACCGAGTCGGCCTGACTCAGGTTGCCCATCGCGTAGTCATGCATCCGCGTCTGGATTTCGAGGCGGCGCTGCGCCGCCCGGTTGCGCTCGGCGGTGGCCGCCACGCTCGGGTCGTCGGAGGGCGAGAGCACACGCTTGCCGCTGGCAAGCTCCTCTTGCGTTCGGACCAGCTTCGCCTGTCGCTGGTTCATCGCCTCGAGGGCGTTCTGGTAGGCATTGGCCGTGGCGATGCGCATGATCGGGTTCCTTCAGCTCTCGGTCACGGCGCGTCAGCGACCGATCTGCAGCAGGGTGTCGAAGACGTTCTGCGCGGTGGTGAGGATCTTGGCGGCAGCCTGATAGGCCTGCTGGAACTGCATGAGTCTGGCCGCCTCCTCATCGAGATTCACCCCCGAGATCTCCGCACGCGCCGCCTCGGCCTGGGTGAGCGTTCGCGTCGACAGGCTCTGGGCAGCCTGAGCGGACTGCGAGCGGATACCCACCTCGGCCAGCAGGTCGCCGAAGGCATCGACCGGCCTGCGCCCTCCCACGATCGGCTGATCGCCCAGGTCGAGCATCAGCCGCGCATTGCGGTTGTCGAGAGCATGGCTGGTGGTGGGGGTGACCTCGATCCGGTCGCCTGTCGCAGCCACACCGCCCAGCGACATCGACCAGCCGTTGTAGGCGAGCGTCATCCCCGGCGTGTAGCTAAGACCCACCGGATTGCCGGTACCGGCGCCGCTGACATTGAAGGTGGTCGCGCTGGTGAACTGGACGGTGACCGGGGCGAGCAGGTTCGTGTCGTTGGCCGTGACCGTAAAGGCTGTGCTGCGCACATCGCCGGTATTGGTCGCGGCGCGCTGCGGCGTCATGGCCAACCCGGTGGCGAGCGCTTGCGTGCCGGTGAGCTTCATGGCGAGGCCGCCCGCGAACGCGGAGGCACCGCGCAGCAGGAATCGGTCGCCTGCCGAGGGCGTACCCGCCCCGATGCTGATCTGAAGACCATCGAGCGTTGCCGGCATGGGTCCGAGAGCCGACTGGGCCCCGTCGGCCAGCCGGGTCACCGACCAGGCCGCACCGTCGAAGCGCAGTTCGTAGTCGGTCGCCGCCACGGCCGTGCCGTCGAGCAGGGTGACGCCCAGCTTCGCGTTGCCACCGTTCTCGGTCGACGCGCCGATCTCGGGCGCGCCCAGCGCGAACATCGGTGCACCCACCGCACCGCTGGCATCGCGGCCAAGTGACTGCCGATCGTTGTAGGCCTGGGCAAGTGCAGCCGCCAGCTGACCCACGCGTGCCTGCGCAATCTCGAGATCCTCGTCGCGAAAGCGCAGCACCCCGGCAAGCTCGCCGCCACCGATCGACGCACCGTCGATCGGTACCGCCGAGGCGCCGCTGCCGATCATCAGCGAGAGCTTGCGCGGATCGAGGCTGTCGCCCTGAACCGACAGGCGCGAGGCCTGGGTACCGACGACCAGCGCATGGCCCGACGCCGCGTAGAGCGTGACCGAGCCATCGGTGTTCACGAAGGGTGTCGCGCGCATCTGACCATTGACGGTCTCGATCAGCTGGTCACGCCGGTCGAGCAGATCATTGGGCGGCTGACCGAGTGAGGCGCGGCGGGCGATCTGGTCATTGAGTTGCGCGATCTGCGCCAGTGAATCATTGACCCGCGACGCCCCGTCACGGAGCTTCTGGTCGGACTGCACGCGCAACTCGTCGAGACGCCCGGTGGCGCTGTCGAAACGTTCGACCAGCGAACGCGCCCGGCTCAGGACCGCAGTTCGAGCCGTCGGGTCTCCCGGGCGGTTGACCACGTCGGCAAAGGCCGCCCTAAGATCATCGATCGCCGTGCCGAGACTGGTATCGCCGTCGGCAAACACCGCCTCGAGCCTCGCGAGTTGCGCCGCGCGCACACTGTCGGCGGCGGCACTCGACTTGCTGCCGGCGACCTCGGCGGCGAGCTGCTGGTCATAGCGACGGACGATGGTGTCGACACCGACACCGCGGCCGATGAAGCCCGAGCCGGTCTGGTTGCCGCTCACCGTCGACAGGATCGCTTCCTGGCGGCTGAAGCCGGGCGTACCCACATTGGAGATGTTGTGGCTGGCGGTACGCATCTGCGCGTAGGCCGCCATCATCGCCGACGTGCCGACCCCGAAAAGTCCGGACATGCCTGTCGCCCTCCCTGCTCGCCGCTCAGGTCACCAGACGCTGCAGCGCGAGCGTGCGCTGGATCGTCTTTTCGAGCTTTGCACCGTAGGCCGGGTCGGTCGCGTAGCCTGCGCGCTGCATGCCCGCCGCGAAGGCCTCCACGCTGCCCCCTGCCTGGATCACGCCCGCATAACGGGGGCTGCGAGCCATCAGCGAGGCCCAGTCCTGAAAGGCCTCGGCGTAGGAGCCATAGGCGCGAAAGCGCTCGACGCGTCGCGTCGCCTGTCCGCTCACGAACTCGGTGGTCGAGGCTGCCGCCGAAGCCCCCTGCCAGCCACCTGCGGCCTTGATACCGAAGAGGTTGTGGCTGCTGCTGCCATCGCGATGGCGGATTTCATGCTTGCCCCAGCCCGACTCGAGCGCAGCCTGACCCACGATGAATGCCGCCGGCACGCCGGTCGAACGCTCGGCGAGGAGCGCGTGCGGCCAGACCTTGCGCACGAAGTCGGCCTGCGGACCGCTCAACTGCCGAAGGTCGGGCTCGGCAGGCGAATGCGCACCGCCGACCGGATCGGCCCAGCGAGGTGCCCCGCCCGCCTTCGCACCCTGCACGGTGCGTGCTGCCGCCTCAGGTGACGGCACCGAGGCGTCACCACCAGCCCCTGCCCGCTCGGATCGATGGCCGGCCCCGTTCGCGGCGGCGTTGAAAGCGGCAAGCGCATCGCGCAGCACCGCCCGTCCCGACGCTGGCAGCGTGCGTTCGCCGGCAGCCGGCGCCACCGCCACCTGCCCCACGCGCTCGGCCAGCGAGGACGCCGCCATCGCCTGGCCGGCAGCAGCACGGGCAATCGTCGATTGCCCCGCCCCTGCAAGCGCGGGCCGTGCCGGCACCACCTGCGAGCTGAGCTGTTCAAAGGCATCGCCGGGGACCGGTGCGGACGGAGTATCGACGGCTGATGTCTCCGAAGCCTCGGTCATCGCTTTGACCGCACCCAGCTGCCGCGTGAGCTGGCGTGCAATCACGTCAGCGAGCCCGCCGGGTTTGCCCGACAGCGACTGGGCAAGCTGCTGGTCGAGCATGTCGCTGTACGTACCCTGCGCCGCCCCATCCCACATGCCGCTCCGCGGTACCGCGTCGCGCATCGACTTGAGCATCTGGCGCATGAAAACCGCCTCGAACTGCCCAGCAGCCGCCCGCGCTGCTGCCTGAGGATCGTTACCGGCGCGCCGGCGCAGGCCATCGAGCGCGCGGGCGTCGAGGGCGAGCGGAGCAGGCAGCGGTTCCATGGCGATCAGCTCCTCAGATGATCTCGAGCTCGGCCTTGAGGCTTCCGGCTGCCTTCAACGCCTGCAGAATCGCGATCAGATCACCGGCGGTGGCGCCCAGCGCATTGAGCGCCTTGACCACGTCGGTGAGCTTCGCGGCGGCATCGAGCTGCATCACGTTGCCGCCGTCCTGACGAATCTGGATGTCGGCCTTCTCGGCGACGACGGTCTGACCTTGCGAAAATGGCCCCGGCTGCGACACCACGGGCGTCGACGAGATGGTGACACTGAGATTGCCATGTGCAACCGCGCTCGGCGCAAGCGTCACACTCTGGTTGATCACCACCGATCCGGTCCGCGCGTTGACCACGACCTTGGGGGTGGGCGTCGGCTGATTCACCTCGACGTTTTCGAGCTGGGCGAGAAAAGGCACCCGACGTTCGGCCTCTCCGGGAAGCCTCACCTGGATCACGCGACCGTCGATGGCTTGCGCGATCGCTGCGCCGCTTCCGGCAAGGGTCTGGTTGATCGCATCGGCCACACGCCCAGCCATCGTGAAGTCGCTCTGCGTGAGCTCGAGGCGGATGGTCTCGCCGGCCAATGTCGGGACCGGGACCGCGCGCTCCACCGTCGCGCCGGCGGGTACGCGGCCCGCGCTCAGGTGGTTGATCTGCACGCGGCTGCCCGCAGCCGAGGCACCTGCCCCGCCCACGATGACGTTACCCTGCGCCATCGCGTAGATCTGATTGTCGGCGCCTCGAAGCGGTGTCAGCAGCAGTGTTCCACCGCGCAAGCTGCGGGCGTTGCCCAGCGATGAGACCGTGACGTCGATCGTCTGCCCGGGTCGGGCGAAGGGCGGCAACTGCGCCGTCACCATCACCGCGGCCGAGTTGCGCAGCTGCGGCGTCACGCCGGGGGGCAGCTGGATGCCGAGTTGCGAGAGCATCGAATTGACGCTTTGCGCGGTGAAGGGTGCCTGGGTAGTCTGGTCGCCACTTCCGTCAAGACCGACCACCAGGCCATAGCCGAGCAGCTGATTGCTGCGAACCCCCTGCACGGTGGCAAGTTCCTTGACGCGCTCGGCGCGAACCAGCGCAGGCGTCACGACGAGCATCGCCATGACGAGCGTAGCGAGCACCGCCATGCGGCCGACGATCGGGGGAAGGTGCATGACGCTCAGATCGGCAGAAAGCTGAGGAAGAAGCGCGACAGCCACCCGGTGGTCTGCGCGCGATCGATGTCGCCGCGGCTGCGAACCTCGAGGCGGGCGTCGGCAACCTGCGTGGAGGTGACGACATTGCCCGGCAGGATCGTCGCCGGATTGATCACGCCCGAAAAGCGCAGTCGTTCAACGTTCTGGTTGATGCCGACCTGCTTCTCACCCACAACCACCAGGTTGCCGTTGGGCAGCACCTCGACGACCGTCGTCGTGATCGTGCCGGTGAACTCATTGTCGGTGCCGGTTTCGCCCTTGCCCTCGAAGGTATTGCTCGAGCCGCCCTCGGCGTTCAGGCGCTTGGTCGCATTGGGCGTCAGGAAGGGCAACAGGGCGACGTTGGCCTCGACGCTTCCCTTGCGATCAAGCGAGCTGTTCGAACTCTGCTTGGCCGAGTACTTTTCCTGAATCTGAATCGTGATCACGTCGCCCACGAGCCGCGCCCGGCGATCCTCGAACAGCCCGCGGTGAGCGCCAGCCACGAAAATCGCCCCGGGCTCCGCGCTGTTGCTGGGCGGCACGAATGCCGTCTGTACCGGAGGCCGGATCGTGGTCGGTTCCCGAACATCGACGGTCGGACGCGCCATCAGATCGTTGCAACCCGACTGCAGCAGCAGCATGACCGCAGCGCCGGCCGTCAGCAGCATGCGCCACACGGCGGCGGCGACATGCATTTTCCTCGGGATGCTCATCGGCCTCTCGCTCACAGCTGCGACACCCGGGCCAGCATCTGGTCCGAGGTCTGGATCGCCTTCGAGTTGATTTCGTAGGCACGCTGGGTCTGGATCATCGCAACCAGTTCCTCGACGACATTGACGTTCGAGGTTTCGACGAAACCCTGTTTCAGCGTGCCGGTGCCATTGGTTCCCGCCGGCCCGAGCGTCACCACGCCGGAAGCCGCGGTTTCGAAGAACAGGTTCTGGCCCCGGGGCTCGAGACCGGCGGGGTTCACGAAACTCGCAAGTTGCAGGTTGCCGACCACGCGCGGGATGGCCTGGCCGGGCTCGAGGATGCTCACCGTACCGTCGCCGCCAATCGTCACCGACTGCGCGCTCGCGGGGATCGTGATCGGCGCTGGCCCGAGTGGAAAGCCGCTCGAGGTCACAAGCTGGCCCTGCGCATCGACACGCAGCTGTCCGTCGCGGGTATAGCCGACCGAACCGTCAGGCATCTGTACCGCGAGAAAGCCAGCGCCGTTGATCGCAACGTCGAACTTGTTCTCGGTCTGCTGAAGAGCCCCCTGGCTGAAAATCCGCGACGTGGCCACGCTGCGCACGCCGACACCGAGTTGCAGCCCGGTGGGAAGCTGTGTCTGCTGCGTGCTCTGCCCACCAGCCTGGCGCATGTTCTGGTACAGCAGGTCTTCGAAGACCGCGTGTGAACGCTTGTAGCCGACGGTGCTGACGTTCGCGAGGTTGTGCGTGATCGTGTCGAGCTGCGTCTGCTGCGCATCAAGCCCGGTCTTCGCAATCCACAGCGATCGAATCATGATTGAGGCCTCAACCTTTCAACGAAAGCAGCTGCGCGGCGCGCTGCTCGTTCTGCTCGACATTGGACAGCAGCTTCATCTGGATCTCGAACTGGCGGGCGAGCGCGATCATGCCGACCATCGACTCGACAACATTCACGTTGCTGCCCTCGAGCGCTCCCGACGACACCCGTACCAGAGGGTCGTCGGCCGCAGGCTCGCCCCCGGCGATACGAACCATTCCGTCGGGCCCCTTGGCGAGGCTCGCCGGCTCGGGATTGACGAGCTTCAGCTTGCCTACCTGAATCGGCGGCTGATTCGCCTGCCGGGCGCTGATCGTTCCGTCGGCACCGATCAGTACGTCGGCGTTCGGCGGAATCGTGATCGGCCCCCCGTCGCTCAGCACCGGCAGGCCGGCGGCGCCGATTAGCGTTCCGTCGGCTGCAAGCTGGAAGTGGCCATTGCGCGTCAGCGCTTCGCCACCGTCCGGGGCTTGCACGACGAACCAGCCGTTGCCGCGGATGGCCGCATCGAGCGAGCGGCCGGTGGTGCTGACGGGCCCCTGCTCGTGGTTGAAGCCGGCACTCGCCTCCATGGCCATCACGCGGGTCGACGCGGTACCGGCCGCCTGCACCGGGACGGCACGAAAGGTCATCAGATCGGCACGAAAGCCCGCGGTGCTGGCATTCGCCAGATTGTTGGTCAGCGCCTCCTGGCGCTGCGCGAGCGCTTTCGCACCCGACGCCGCGAGGTAGATCATCCGGTCCATCTACGCCTCCGTGCCCGTCGCCTGTGCCTTCTTCAGCGCAGATTGACGATGGTCTGCAGCAACTGGTCCTGCGCGCGAATGGTCTGGGCATTCGCCTGATAGACGCGCTGCGCGGTAATCATGCTGACGAGTTCGCCAGTGAGTTCCACGTTCGACTGTTCGAGCGCACCTGACTGGAGATTGCCGAGGCTTCCCGTGCCAGGTGACTGCGGCTGGTTAGGCGGGCCTGAAGACGCCGTCTCGACCCATCCATTACCGCCAATTGGCTGCAGCCCCTGCGGGTTTCGGAAATTGGTGAGTACCAGGCGTGCCTGCACCTCGGAGCGGCCGTTGGTGTATCGCGCCAGGATGTTGCCTTCACTGTCGATCCTGAAACCTGCGAGTTCACCAACACCATAGCCATTCTGATTCATCGATGTGACGACAAACGGCGAGCCGAACTGAGAGATGGTCGTGAAATCGAACTCGATCTCAGAGGCACCACCTTCATTCGTCGGGAAAGGCACCTGGATCGGCATCGGCGGCGGCACCGGATCGAGACGCCCCGTTCCGTTGAAGGTGAGCGCCTGGATGGGGCCGGGCGCGACGGCCGGCGCTGGCGGATCGATTTGCGTACCGTCGAAAGTCGCATGCACTGCCCACGCGTTGTCGGCGGTCTTTCGGTAGTAGACCGCAAGCGTATGGGCTTGGCCCTGAGGCGAGTAGACCGTCATCGATGCCACGTTGTTGTACGTCCCGGGATCCGCTGGATCAAAGGCATCGACGGGAGCCAGCGCACGTGCATCGAGGTTCGAGCCCACCGCGATCTCGCTGGTGGCGCGCGGCGGCAGGTTTGCCATCGACGTCCGGATGTCAGTCGTGATCTGGCTCATCACCCCCGTGGTGCCGTCCACGACGTTACCCTGAAGCCGCCCTCCCTGGGTCGTCACGACATAGCCTTGTGCATCAACCTTCAACTGCCCGTTGCGGGAGTAACTGAGCGCACCATTGGTCGAGATCTGAAAGAAACCCTGGCCGTCGATCGCCACGTCCATCGGATTGTTCGTACTTGAGATATCTCCCTGGGTGAATTGCTGGGCAATGCTGGAGACCGTGACACCAATACCAACGGTATTGTTGCCACTACCGCCCAGAGAGTTCGCGAAGGCGTCCGCGAACTCAGCGCGCGCCGACTTGGCACCTATCGTGCCCGAATTCGCGATGTTGTTACCGATCACGTCGAGGGTTCGCGCCGCCGCGTTCAGCCCGCTAAGTCCCTGCTGAAAACTCATGCCATCACTCCTGGAGGTTCATCCGTCGGAAGGTTGATCGAGAAACGTTGTCCGGAATAGGAAACGACACCCACGCGATCAAAGAATCGCGCGGACGGCGGCCGGCGCCACCGCGCCCCGACCGAAGAGTTCGAGACGCACGCCACTGCCGTCCTGCGCCACGCCGCTGACCCGGGCCGAGCTGAGCGCGGTTGCCGCTACCGGCTTGCCGTCTTCGCCCACGGCGCTCACCCTTACCCGGTATTGCCCGGCACGTGCCGGCTCGCCATCGGCTCCCACACCATTCCAGTCGAGGCTGATCACGCCGGCGGCAGGCGCCTCGAAGTTGCGGCTGAACACGACGTTGCCAGCCGCGTCGAGCACCTCGGCCTGCGCCCGACGAGCCTGCGCCGCGAGTTCGATGCCCAGACGATGACTCGTTTCCTCACCCGTGCGCTCGAAGCGCTCGCCGGCCACGAGCACCTGCCGCCCGAGCGCACCCACCGAATCGAGCGGCGAGCTGCGGTCACCACGATCGACCAGCTTGGCGACCGACGCGTTCAGTGACTCGATGCCCCGCACGGTATTGATCTGGGCGAGCTGGGAGGTGACCTGCGCGTTGTCCATCGGATTGAGCGGGTCCTGGTTGCGCATCTGCGCGACCAGCAGCTTCAGAAATCGATCTTCGGTGCCGCTGGCGCTCGCGGTCGCATCGTTGCCGGTCGCGGCTGGGGCCCCACTGCGTGCTCCCCCCGAGGCGGCCTGAATTTGCGCAAGGCGCGCGGCGGCTGCCGCGCTGTCGTTGGTGCTCGTAATGGTCACGATGGGCTCCAGGCTCACTGGCCGAGCTGCAGCGTCTTGAGCAGCAGCTGCTGGGTGGTGTTCAGGACTTCCACGTTGTTCTGATAGGAACGGGAGGCAGCGATCATGTTCACCATCTCCTCAACCGCATTGACGTTGCTCGAGGTGACGAAGCCCTCGGCGTCGGCCTGCGGATGCTTCGGATCGTAGGAGCGCTTTCCCGGCGTGGCATCCTCGACGATGCCACTCACCCGCACGCCCGATACGCCATCGGCGCGCGCGGGTTGGCGGGCTTCGAAAAGCACCTGACGCGCCTTGTAGGCCGCGCCGTCCGGACCGGCAACGCTGTCGGCGTTGGCCAGATTCGACGCAACGACGTTGAGACGCTGGCTCTGCGCGGCGATCGCCGTCGAGCTGATCTCGAAGATGCGGGAAAGCGACATCGTTTCTCTCCTCGTCCCTCAGTGCTTCGCGGGCCGGTCGCTCATTCGCCGCGGATCGCCGAGAGCATGGTGCGTACGCCCCCATTGATGAAGCGAAGCGTTGCCTCGTAGCGAACCGCGTTGTCGGCGAAGTTCGCACGCTCCCGATCGAGTTCGACCGTGTTCCCGTCGGCGGAGGCCTGCTCAGGACTGCGGTACAGCAGCGCGGGATCACTCGCGCTCGTGCCTCGGGCGGCAATCGCGCTCCGGTGGATGCCATGGGTGCGAGCGGCATCGCTGACGGTCGCCGCACCGGGAGCGCCGCCCGTATCTGCCAGCACCTTCGCGAAATCGAAATCCCGGGCCTTGTAGCCCGGGGTATCGGCGTTGGCGATGTTGGCAGCAAGCACCTTCTGGCGGTCGGCGCGCAAGGTCAGCGCCTGGCCCTGAAACTGAATCGAATGAAGGAACCGATCGAGCATCACGCCTCCCTCGGCGGTTGCGTGCAGGGCGGTTTCTGCCGATCGACATCGGAGACGCCATGACCCACGAACAGGTCGATTATTCGGCGCCGCGCCGGGAACTTAAGCAGCGATAAGCCGGCCGCATACCCTGCTTATCGGCGCCCACGATCGACCGGCATCCGCGCAAAGTCGCGGAAACGCTGGGGAGCCTCCCATGATCGCCCGTACCTCGCGCCCGCTTGCGCCTTTCGTCCTGTTGCTCGTGATGGCCGCCGCTGCGGCGGCATGGCTGATGCCTGGTCCAGTGCTGGCCAGCGATCCGGTCGAAGAAGCCGTCAAGCGCCTGGTGGAGCGGGAACTCGGCGCCGACGCCACGCAGCACCGGATCTCCGTGAGTGTTGGTCAGCTCGACCCCAGGGTTCGACTCACCCCCTGCGAACGCGCTGAACCCTTCGTACCGCCCGGCTCACGCCTCTGGGGCCGCGGTCAGGTCGGGATTCGCTGCACGAGCGGAGCGAGCTGGATGGTTCGCCTGCCGGTCAACGTTCAGGTCTTCGCATCGGTTCCCGTTGCCGTCCAGCCGCTGAGCGCAGGCGTCGTCATCGCGGCGACCGACTTCCGGCTGGAGGAAGCCGAGCTCACCCGCGAACAGGCACCGCTCGTCAGCGACCCGGCAACGCTCGTTGGCAGACAACTGACTCGACCCGTTGCCGCGGGCCATGCTTTCAGGGTTGACTCGGTACGCGTGCCGCCGAGCGTGAACGCCGGCGACCCGGTGCAGATACTCGTGACCGGTCAGGGCTTCACGCTCGCGGGCAGCGGAGTCGCACTCGCCCCCGCGAGCGAGGGTCAGGTGCTGCGTGCCCGAACGGATACCGGCAGGGTGGTCGCGGGGACGTTACGCGACCGGACGATCGAGGTGCGGCTCTGACACCACACCTGGAAAAAGCGCGAAAGAATTCCCTCAAGAAGCTGGCGGGCGGGCCGATAATGCGTCCATGATCCCAGAAACGGTCGGGCCATCGACAGGGAGTCCGTGATGAAGATCGGCAGCAATCTCGACAGCAAACAGGTCGACACGCTCAATCGAGCAGCAAATGGCTCACGCGCGCCCACGTCGCCCAGCGGCAGCATAGGCGGCGTCCAGGCCATCGACAAAGTCCAGCTTTCGGCAACGTCGCAAAGCCTCGCTGCAACCGAGCAAGCCACGGCAACCATCCGTGCCGAGAAGGTGGCGGAGGTGCGCGCGGCGATCGAACAGGGCCGCTTCCACGTCAGCGCCCAGGTCGTCGCCGACCGCATGATCACGGCAGCCTCTGAGCTGGTCGAGACGATGGCCACCGGGCGAGGCGCTCGCGCGTGACGCGTCAGCCCCAAGGGCCGGGATCCGATCCTCTCGACGCGCTCGAGCGGGCTATTGTCGCCCAGCGAAAGGCGCTGGTTGATGGACAGATCGATGAGTTGGCCATGGCCGGGGAAACACTCGCCAGGGCTCTTGCCGCGCTCACGGCCTTGCGGTCTGGCCGGCTGACGGCGGCGCAATCCGGACGGCTTCGACGCCTGCGTGCCATGGTCACCGCCAACGGCGAGTTTCTGACCCGCACCTCGTCTGCCGATCAGAGACGACTCGAGGCATTGCTCGGTCCGCGAACGACCTACGGAGCGCCCGTGGCGCCATCGTCGGGCAGCACAGGCGCGAGACGACTCGGCACCGCCTGACTGTTCGACGGCAGCGGGCCGACGCTGCAGCCCATCCGAACCATCGCGGTTTCAATGCGGGCCGCAAGGCCATGTACGGCGTGAGTGCGCGGGATGACGCCGCCGGCAAGCGTGTTCGACTCGCACCGCCGGGCATCGAGCGCGACAAGTCAGGTCTGACGCGCAGTGCTCGCGCTCGGCTTCAGGTCGTCGCGCAGCGCTCCGAGTTCGGTAACGATCGCCGCAAGCTCGGCTGCCGTCACGCCCATGACCGCAACTTCGCACGCAGCCTGGCGACTGCCTGGCTGTGGAGCTGCGAAACGCGAGACTCGGTGACGCCCAGCACGGCACCGATTTCCTTGAGATTCATTTCCTGCTCGTAGTACATCCCCATCACCTGCTTTTCGCGTTCGGGCAGGGCCTCGATGCCAGCCATCAAGTCAGCACGGAATCGCTCGTCGCGCAGACGCGCGAGGCTATCGGTCTCCTCGGCGACCGAGTAGCGGTCCAGAAACCCTTCCTCCGAATCATCGCCACCCAGCTCGTCGAGGTAGATGAGTTGCGAGCCGCGGGCCTCGCCCAGCAGCAGGTGATACTCACCGATCGGCATGCCGAGTTCGGCGGCAATCTCGGTATCGCTCGGGCTGCGGCGCAATCGCTGTTCGAGCCGCCGTACCGCACCCTCGATGGTGCGCTGGTTGCGGCGTACGGATCGTGGTAACCAGTCACTGCCACGCAATTCATCGAGCATCGCGCCACGCACCCGCTGCATGGCGAAAGTCTCGAACTGGGCGCCCTGGTTGGCCTGATAACGGGAGAGCGCATCGAAGAGGCCGATCATGCCGGCCTGCACGAGATCATCGAACTCGACGTTGGCCGGCAACTTCGCGATGAGCTGCGCCGCCACGCGACGAACCAACGGCCCGTACTGGTCGATAGCTGCCTGGTGGTTCAACGTGCCGCGTGCCGTGTACATCGGGATCAGGCTCTTGTCAGTGGATGCGTCGCTCTGCCGGTTCGAAAGCTTGCAAGCGCCATGCCTGTGCGCCTGTGGCGATGCGCTCGAAGGCTCGAGCACATGGCCCATCGGCCGCAAGCGCGAAGACGCTGGCTCGAAGCCGTACAGCCTCCTCGAGCTCGGGCTCATGAAAGAGTGTGCCCCCGTAGGCCACCTCGGCCTCGAGGAAACGGGCTGCAACATCCGCCAGCCGGCGATGCCGAGTGGTGGCATCGAACTCGGATTCTCCGTCGACGGTATCGAAGACCACCCGAAAACGGGACACTCCATGGTCGCGAACCATCGCCTTGAGCCAGCTGTAGGTAGAGGTCAGATCATCCTCGTGAGGTCCGCACAGCAACGTGGTGTCGGCACCGTAACCCGGCATGACCGCCCCGAGCAACGCCGCCGGCGCATGAAACAGGGCGACATCATAGCCGTCCTGAAAGGCGCCGATCGCGCTGAACACCGCTGCCTGCAACTCCGGTTGCCCAACCATCGACGCAGCGCCGCGTCGGGCGCGGAGAACCGCGACGCCGTCGACACTACCTCGAAGCACCTCGCCGACCCGGCAGCGACCTTCGAGGAGGTCCTGCAGTTCTCGCTGCCGCTCGAGGCCGACGAGCGCGGGGACACCATCCCGATGCGCATCGATCACGATCGGACGCGAGCCGCCGCGCGCCAGCGCCGCTGCCAGGTTGAGCGCAAAGATCGAGCTGACCGCAGGCCTGGGATCGGACACCAGTGGCAGCAGGCGCAGCCCGCGCGGCCGGAAGAGCCGACGCAACCCGCTGGCCTGATCGAGACGCGACTCAAACATCGGTGCTGCGGCCGCGTCCACCACCCGCGCTGGCTGCGCTCGCGAACATCATCCCGAGCATCTCCTCGTCGAATTCGAAGGCTGGGGATGGGGGAACCGACAGCGCCTTTTCGACCAGCGAGCGGGGCTCGGCCCAGTGCCAGTCTTCAGGGACCCGTTGCCCGTCGGCAAGTCCGACAACCCGGATCTTGTGGCGAATCGCGCAGTCGAGCGCCGCCCCCGGACGAACCGCCTCGTCGAGCTTCGAGATGATCATGCCCGCCGCTTCGTTGCCGCGATAGGCGTGGACGACCTCCTCCAGGGTTTCGACCTGCGACGCGGCATTCACCACCAGCAGCTTGCCGATACCCTCGCCGGCCAGCGAGTCGAGCAATTCATCCACCCGTTCGTCGCGCTGACTGATACCCGCGGTATCGATCAGCACCAGCTTCTTGTTCTGGTAGAGCTGCAGGAAGTCCTGCAGCGACGGCGCGTCGTGAGCCACGTGCACCGGGACACCGAGCATTCGCCCGAAACTGCGCAACTGGTCTTGCCCGCCCACCCGGTAGGCATCGACCGTGACCAGTCCGATCGACTGCGTTCCGTGTCGCAGCGCGAAGCGCGCTGCGATCTTGGCGGTCGAGGTAGTTTTGCCGACCCCTGTCGGGCCAACCACGGCGAACACCCCGCCGGATTCGATCATGGCCCCCGACGGATCGGTGCGCAAATTGCGAATCAGCGCCTTGCGCACCCACGCGTCGGCAAGATCGTCGGTGCAGCCCTCGGGAAGACGGCTGACCAAGGCGCGAGACAGCGCGGGCGACAACCCCGCGGTCATCAGCGATCGCAGCAGGCGGCTGCGCACCGGCTGGCGCCGGGTGCCTTCGAACCATGCCAGGGCTTCGAGCTGTCCGGCGATGAAGTCCTTCATTTGCCGAAGCTCGCCAAGCACGGAACTCTGCACGGCCTCGGTAATGGACTCGCGCGCGTCGCCGAGCGCGGCAGCCACGGTGGCCGGCGTGACCGGCGCGGTCTGGGCGCCCGAAGGCGGAGGAGGTGATGTACGCAGACCGTCGCGCTCGAAGCGCCAGTCGGGCGTGGTCGCTTGCAGCGGCGCGCCGCGAGCAGCGCCGGCGCGTGAACCTCCCGCTGCCGGGCGCCGCGGCGCCTCGCCTGAGGGCCTTTGGGTGGTCTGCCTGCCCGGCACCCTTGCCTCGCTTTCGAGGGATCTCGTCGATCCTCCATCCTCGGGCTCCGCATCGACCTGGGCAGCGCGACGTGCCAGACGATCTCGCACATACTGCTGGAAGGAGAGCGTATTCATCTCTGGAAGCGCCGCCGCCTTGGCCGCTTGCGGACCTGTCTCGGAAGCGAACGCGGGACGGCCACCGGCTTCGATCTCGTCGGCCGGCGCTGCCGGCGGCGGCAGGCCAGGCGCCGTGCGGGTACTGTCGGGCATCGCAAGGATCTCGACTCCGCCGTCGACCGCACGGTTTCGCAGGACGATCGCATCGGCGCCGAATTCCGCGCGAAGCTTCGCGAGTGCATCCTTGTTCGTCCTGCCGAAGAAGCGTTTGACGTTCACTTGTTCTCTCCGATGATCCTGCCGATGCGGATCGACTGCGTTTCCGGAATCTCAGCGTGTCCGAGTACCCGAAGCCGAGGCGCCGCCTTCCTGAGGAGCTTCGCCAGGGGTGAGCGGACCCGGTCGGGCACCAGCAGGCAGGCTGCCACGCCGGCGTCTTCCTGGCCCTGCGCGGCATCGACCGCGCCCCTGACGACGAAATCTGCCACGCCCGGCTCCAGCGCCGCGGTCGCGCCGGGGGCAAGCGCCTGTACCAGCAGGTTCTCGAGGCCAGGCTCGAAGGCGATGACCGACAGCTCGCGCACCGGTCCGAAGATCTGCTGAACGATCGACGGCGCCAGCGCGATCCGTACCTCCCGCGTGAGCTCGTCGGGATCCTGGCTGCGTACCCCATGCTCGGCGAGGGTCTCGACGATGCCGCGCAGATCACGCACATGCACCGCCTCTTCAAGCAGGTTTTGCAGCACTCGCTGGAAGACCGCGACGGGAATCAGCTTGGGCACGACCTCGTCGCCGAGCTTCGGGGCGTAGCGGGCGAGGTGTTCGAGCAGTTCCTGCGCTTCGGCACGCCCCATCAGCTTCGAGGCGTGAACCTGCATCAGGTGGTGCAGATGCGTGGCCACCACGGTGGCACAGTCGACGACCGTGAAGCCCGCGCCAGTCGCAAGCTCCCGGGCCTTCTCGTCGATCCAGGTTGCCGCAAGACCGAAGGCGGGATCGATGGTGTTCGTGCCGGGCAGCGCGAGCGTGAGATGTCCCGGGTTAATCGCCATCAGGCTGCCGGGGAAAGCCTCCCCTTCGCCGATCACGACACCCTTCAGGGTCACGCGATAGCTGCCAGGACGCAACTCGAGGTTGTCGCGGATGTGCACCGGGGGCGGAAGGAAGCCGACCTCGGCCGCGAACTTCTTGCGCACCCCCTTGATCCGGGCCAGGAGATCTCCTCCCTGCTCCTTGTCGACCAGTGCAATCAGGCGATAGCCCACCTCGAGGCCCAGTTGGTCGACCGGCGCGACATCATCCCAGCTGGCATCGGACCCGGGCGCTGCCGCCTCGGCGCCTGCCTGAGGCAAGGCCGCCGCAAGCTCCCGTCGGCGTTCCCGTTCGGCGAGCCACCAGGCGAAGTAGGCACACGCGCCAGCGAGCAGCAGGAAAGAGAAATGCGGCATGCCGGGCACCATGCCCAGCAGTGCCACCACCCCGGCCGTAAGCCCGAGAGCCCGTGGCATCGACAGCAACTGCTTGGTGAGTTGCTGCCCGACATCATCCTCGGTACCGACCCGCGCAACGATCAGGGCCGCCGCCACCGACACCACCAGCGAAGGTATCTGGGCCACCAGCGCATCGCCGATGGCCAGCAGCACGTAGTTGTTGCTGGCCTGCGCGAAGCTCAGGTTGTGCTGGATGATCCCGATGCCGATGCCGCCGATGATGTTGATGAACAGGATCAGGATCGCCGCGATCGCATCCCCGCGGACGAATTTCGAGGCGCCATCCATCGACCCGAAGAAGTCCGCCTCCTGACTGACCTCGGCGCGCCGACGACGGGCCTCGGCGGCATCGATATTGCCGGCGTTCAGATCGGCGTCGATCGCCATCTGCTTGCCGGGCATCGAATCGAGGGCGAAGCGGGCCGACACCTCCGCGATACGCCCAGCGCCCTTGGTGACGACCACGAAGTTGATCACCGTCAGGATGGCGAACACGATGATGCCGACCGCGAAGTTCCCCCCGATCAGGAAGTGCGCGAAGGACTCGATCACCTTGCCCGCGGCATCGGTCCCGGTGTGCCCGTGCATCAGTACCGCCCGCGTGGACGCCACATTGAGCGACAGGCGCAGCAGCGTGGTGACCAGCAGCACCGTGGGAAAGACCGCGAAATCGAGCGGCTTGACCGTGTACGCACTGACCAGCAGAACCACGATCGCCAGGGCGATGTTGAAGCTGAAGAACAGATCGAGCAGCAGCGGCGGCAGCGGCAGGATCATCATCGCGAGCGTGAGCACGATGATCACCGGCATGGCCAGCGCCTGCCAGGGCGGCAGGCGCAGCGTGAGCCCACCGATCTGAACCACGACCGGCGCCTGACGACTGACCGCCGGCGCGTTCACCGGGCGGCCTCACGCGGATCGAAACCTGCCGGAACCGGCAGCGAATCCGGCATCACGGGCATCGGGCTGCGGCCGGGAACCCAGTGCCGAAGCCGGTAAACATAGGCAAGAACCTGCGCGACCGCCGTGTAGAGGGCCTCGGGAATCTCGCGATCGACCTCGACCTTCGCGTACAGCGCCCGGGCCAGCGGTGGCGCCTCGACCAACGGCACGCGCGCACCCTCGGCGATTTCGCGAATGCGGGCTGCCAGATGGTCGACACCCTTGGCAACCACGCGCGGGGCTCCGCCCTGCGCTTCGTCATAGCGGA
>Ga0315902_10001863_pt1 | contig 33521 bp, 34 predicted proteins | sample LakEriMetagenome_9_FD_203523 | JGI IMG/M metagenome (GOLD analysis project Ga0315902, IMG submission 203523) | Freshwater fungal communities from buoy surface, Lake Erie, Ohio, United States - Buoy 12 MA117 | ecosystem: Environmental > Aquatic > Freshwater > Lake > Lake biofilm | place: USA... | reverse complement strand
TTATAACCAACTCGGACATTGAATTGAGGAATCGTGATTTTGGTTGGGTTTAGGTATTCACCAATGCTTGTAGAGGGTCTATCAACTGCTTTTACCCCTTTAAGTGAAAAATCATACCCAATTCCAGAAAAATGAATTGTACTTCGGGTGTATGCTGAGCGATTATAGCCCCAATAAAAGAAGGCAGTTCCTTTGGCCATGGAGTTTTTAGGTTTTCGTCTTTTTCCAATTGAAATATCATTCTGCCAAAATGAAGAAAGACTTTGTGAAAAAGAAATTGAACACCATTCAACAAGGAAGATTAGTAAAAATAAAATTTTCAATTTCATTTTCTTGTAATAAATTGAGCCCATTCTTTTTGACTGATTACTTTTTCAAGTTTAAAATGAACAGCTTTGTTTTTTGAATAGAACTCTACCAATCCAAATCCTTCACAATAAATAGATTGTCCATCTGTGCGGAGATTAGTTATTGTTTTTTTAGTGTAAATGTTAAACAGTGTTTTACTAATGAATTCATCAATAAATAAACCTTTTCTTGTTTCTTCTTCAAGCACGAGATGAGCAATATTTTTCTTTGTAATTCTACGCTTTAATGTGTCAATTACGATGATAGAATCGAAGTGGCTTGGGTATTCTGAAATAAAAATGGATTGTTCTTTTTCATTCCATGGAAATCGTTTGTTTTTCTTTAATGGGACTGAATTTTTGTGTTTTTTTCGGTCAACAACAATATGTTGAAGTACATCCAATGAGTCATAATTGTAATTGAAAGCCTCAATTAGTCTTCCATCAGGAGAATATTTTTCAACGATAATATGATGTCCTTTGCTATCTTTTATTCCAAAAATCCGATGAAATTCTTCATCCAATCCATTGGCAACGTTACGATAGCAGTATATTCTTGGGATACTATCATAGGGATAAAAATAATTAGCTAATGGATGAACTGATTTTGGAGGAGCGTAAGAGGAGTTTTTTGAATTGCAAGAGTTTAAAACAACTAAAAATCCCAAAATAAAAAAAAGCAATCTTTTCATCACGACATTTTTAAAAATGCTACTTCCTGTTCCGTAAGATGTCGATACATTCCACGTGGAAGATCTTTTTTCGTTAAACTAGCAAATTGCACTCGATCTAACTTAACCACTTTGTATCCTAAAGCCTCAAATAATCTTCGAACTACTCGATTTTTTCCTGAATGTAATTCTACACCCGCCTCATGATCAGTTCCACCAGAAACAAAACTAGCTTTATCACACGATGTTTTCCCATCCTCCAGGACAACACCTGCCATCAATTTTTCTAAATCTTCTTTTTTTATTGGTCTGTCTGTCTCTACATGATAAATTTTTCGAACTAAAAATCTTGGATGGGTTAATTTTTTAGCCATATCACCGTCGTTAGTAAAGAGTAAAAGACCGGTAGTTTCTCGGTCTAATCGTCCAACTGGATATACTCTTTCTCGACAAGCTTTTTTCACCAGTGACATTACAGTTTTTCTTCCTCGAGGATCATCCATTGTAGTAATAAATCCTTTCGGTTTGTTCAGTAAGACATAACGTTTTTTCTCCGCATTGATTGTTTCCCCATCGTATTGGACAACATCACCAGGTTTAATTTTATAACCAAGCTCGGTAATGATTTCGCCGTTAACGCTAACTACACCGGTTTGAATTAGTACGTCTGCATCTCTTCTAGAGCATACTCCTGCATTAGATAGATATTTATTTAGGCGAATCTGGTCCTCATTAAATGTTGGAAGGGGGTCGCCTTTTTTTACTCGTTGCTTAAATTCAATGTATTTTCGCTTGTCTCGGGCGTTCACATTTTTATCGGAATCTTTATCTATAAAATTGGCTTTCTTAGGGCCAGATGTTGGATTCGGCTTATTAGTTTTCTTCGTTCTACTTTGACTTGTATTTCGTTTTTCCATTTCTTGATAATTTTTCACATGTGTGTTAAGAATTCCCGATTCTTTTAGAAGCGATTAAAAATGTAAAAGTTGAAAAATACATTTGTCAGAGCGTAAGTAAAATATCAGATTTACTACAAAGATAACGAAAAGACTTGATTTACCAAGTTGGATAAAAGGCATTTTCAATGTGTTCAAGTTGGGTGCGGTAAGAATTGTGAACGATTGAAATAATATCAAATTGAACATCGATATTTAGCTCTTTGGATTGAACGTATTGATTTGCGACTTTGATAATTTCTTTTTGTTTTCGTTTCGTTACTGCTTGCCAAGGTTCACCAATTTCGGCTGTTTGTCGCGTTTTTACTTCAATCACAATTAATTGATTATTTTTTTCTGCAATTATGTCTACTTCATTTTTGCGATACCTATATTTTCTATCTCGAATAATGTAGTTTTTCTTTTGAAGATATCTACAAGCATAATCTTCCCCAAAATTTCCCAAGTTCAAATGATTCATCGCAATATTTTATTTTAAGTTACCAATTATTTTTGATGAATAGAAAAAAGAAATTCTAATTTTGTCAAAAATTCTAATATGAAATTCGCAACCAAAGCCATTCATGCCGGAGTGCAACCCGATCCAGCGACAGGAGCTATTATGACTCCGATTTATCAAACTTCAACCTATGTACAAGAAGGAGTAGGGAATCACAAAGGGTATGAGTATTCTCGAACATTGAATCCAACAAGACATGCTTTAGAACAAAATATCGCTGCGATTGAAAATGGAAAATATGGTGCTTGCTTTGGTTCCGGTTTGGCAGCTATCGATTGTGTAATAAAAATGTTAAATCCAGGCGATGAGGTAATTTCAACCAATGATTTATACGGAGGTTCTTACCGAATTTTTAAAACAATTTTTGAGAAATACGGAATTAAGTTTCATTTTGTGAACATGCAAGAAACTTCAGAAGTAGAGGCTCTTGTCAATAATAATACGAAAATTATTTGGGTAGAAACTCCAACTAATCCAATGATGAATATTGTGGATATAGAGGCAATGTCCAAAATCGCAAAAAAATGTGGAGCTTGGCTATGTGTGGATAATACGTTTGCAACTCCATATTTGCAAACACCTTTGGATTTAGGAGCTGATATTGTAATGCATTCAGTAACAAAATATTTGGGAGGCCATTCAGATGTTGTAATGGGAGCCTTGGTTACTTCAGATGATGAAATTGCCAAAGAAATGTATCGAATTCAAAATTCATCGGGTGCGGTCACTGGTCCAATGGATTCGTTTTTAGTCTTGCGAGGAATTAAAACGTTGCATTTACGTGTTCAACGCCATTGTGAAAATGGAGAGAAAATAGCTCATTTCTTAAAAAACCATCCAAAAATTGATAAAGTCTATTGGCCTGGATTTGAAAGCCATCCTAATCATTTTGTTGCGAAGAAACAAATGCGAGGCTTCGGCGGTATGATATCTTTTACACTCAAAGGCAATAAATTAGAGGATGCTCTTGAAATCGTTAAAAAAGTTCATTTGTTTGCCTTAGCAGAATCATTAGGTGGCGTTGAATCCTTGATAGGTCATCCTGCAACAATGACTCATGCATCCATTCCGAAGGAGATTAGAGAACAAAGTGGAGTTGTTGATTCTTTAATCCGATTGAGCGTAGGAATCGAAGATGCGGATGATTTAATTGAAGATTTGGAAAAAGCTTTAGTCTAAATCTCGTTCGAGACTTGTTCTAGTTCCTTATAAAAATCTTCACCAAAAGCGCGAATCAAAGGTTCCTTTAGGAATTTGAATACAGGAACATTGAATGATTCTCCACAAGCACAAGCCGGTTTGCAAATTCCCCATTCGTCGTAGTTAATGGCGGTATAATCATTAAACTTCTTTACTCTAATTGGGTAAAGGTGACAAGAAATTGGTTTTTTGAAGGAGGTTTCACCTCGATTGTACGCTTCTTCAATAGCACATTTTGCAGTATCCTCTTTGAAAAACACAAAAGCACATTCCTGGTTGTTAACTAAGGTTGTAACCGGTTCATTTTCTTGGTCTAAATAATATACATTTGATTTTTCAATAGCTTCTATACCTTCTTGACGCATGAATGGTTTGATTTTCTCAAGATCATTTTCAATCGTTTTGACTTCTTCCCAATTTAGTGGCGCACCAGCATCACCTTCCACACAACAAGCACCCTTGCAAGCATTCAAATCACACACAAACTTTCTTTCAAAAATCTCCGTCGACAGAATCTTGTCGTTTAATTCAATTAACATTCTTTTTAAATTTCCGCTAAATTAATTCAATTTTATTTGGTTTTTCAATCATTTTATACTACATTTGCATCAGAAAATTTAAAACATGAACGAGGGGACGAAAGTCCCCTCTTTTATTGAACCATGGTTGACAAAAAAAAAGTAATAAAATTGATTGAAGAGCGTATGCAGGAGCTTGATACAAACCTGTATCTTGTTGATCTTTCAATTAGTTCATCGAATGTAATTCATGTTACGATTGATAAAACTGTTGGCCGAGTTTCTATTGAGGAGTGTATTTCTGTTTCGCGAAATATTGAAAAAAACTTAGATAGGGAAAAGGAAGATTTTGAATTAAACGTCTCTTCTGCAGGGTTAGATCGTCCGTTGGTTCATCTTAATCAGTTCAAAAAGCACTGTGGTAAAAGAGTTAAAGTTACGACAACCGAAGGGAAAAAGATTGAAGGTCAAATGGTTGAAGTTACGGATGATTTTATCAAATTGCAAAATGAAAAGACCGAAAAGATAGAAGGAACAAAGAAAAAACAAATAATTTTGGAAGAATTAGTTCTTCCATTTAAGCAAATAAAAGAAACAAAAATTGTAATATCGTTCAATTAATTTCAAGCTATGAATAATGCACAATTAACAGACTCTTTTTTAGAGTTTAAGGAATTAAAAAACATTGACAAGCAAACAATGCAACATGTATTGGAAGATGTATTTCGTTCAATGTTTAAGAAGAAATTCAATACGGATAAACACATTGATATTATTGTTAATATCGACAAAGGAGACGTTCAAATATTTTTGAATAAAGAAATTGTGGATGATGGTGAAGTTGAAGATCCGAACACTGAAATAGCTTATTCAGATGCGATTAAAATCGAACCTGATTTCGAGATTGGCGAAGAGGTAACAGAGGAATTCAAATTTGCTGACTTCGGAAGAAGAAATATTCTTTCTTTGCGTCAAAACTTGATTTCTCGAATTATGGAACTAGAAAAAGATAGTTTATACAAGGCTTACAAAGAAAGAGTTGGGGAAATTATAACAGGAGAAGTTTACCAAGTTTGGAAAAAAGAAATTTTGGTTATCGATGATGAGGGAAATGAGTTGATTTTACCTAAATCTGAGCAAATCCCTTCTGATTACTTTAAAAAAGGAGAGAGTGTTCGTGCTGTAGTAGCGAAAGTAGATATGAGAAACTCTACACCGGTTATTATTCTTTCTAGAACTGCGCCTGAATTTTTGGAGCGTTTATTTGAATTAGAAGTTCCGGAAGTATTTGATGGTTTGATAACGATCAAGCGTATTGTAAGAGAGCCAGGAGAAAGAGCAAAAGTTGCGGTTGAATCATATGATGACCGTGTTGATCCAGTTGGAGCATGTGTCGGAATGAAGGGTTCAAGGATTCATGGTATCGTGCGAGAATTGAGAAACGAAAACATTGATGTTATCAATTTTACAACGAATGCACAATTGTTGATTCAAAGAGCATTGTCTCCTGCAAAAATCACCTCAATTGAACTAAATGAAGGCGATAAAAGAGCGAAAGTTTTCCTCAAACCAGATCAAGTTTCATTGGCTATTGGAAGAGGAGGAAATAATATCAAGCTAGCTGGTCGTTTAAGTGGATATGAATTAGATGTTTATCGCGATGGTGAAGTAGATATTGAAGATGTAGATCTTGAGGAATTTGCTGACGAAATCGATGGATGGATTTTGGATGAATTAAAAGCTATTGGATGCGATACAGCGAAAGCAGTAATTGAATTAGGTATTGACGACTTGGTTCAACGAACTGACTTAGAGTATGAGACCGTTGAAGAAGTATTACGAATTTTAAAATCTGAATTCGAGTAACAAATCAATTAGTCTAAAAAAAGGAAAAATTAGAATTTAAATAATTATGGCTGGTAAACCAATTCGTTTAGGGAAGGCGGCAAGTGAATTAAATGTCGGAGTTTCAACACTTGTTGAATTCTTGGAAATAAAAGGGATAAAGATTGATTCTAATCCCAATACAAAACTGGAAGAAGATCAAATGAATCTTTTAAGAAGTGAATTTGCTTCCGATGTTGATTTAAAAGAACAAGCAAAAAATTCAATTGGTTCAAGAGATAAGAAGGAAACCGTTGTAATTAAAAATACACGTGATGAAGAGGAGGTTTCTGACGAAGTGGAGGAAGATGAGCCGATTAATTTGGATGAAATCAAACGGTCCGTTTATGAGTCAACAGCTGCTGATTCCAATCCTAAGGTAAATGTTGTTGGTAAAATTGATCTAGCTTCTCTGAATCAAAAAACAAAGCCTGATAAGAAAAAGTTGGAGGAAACTCCAGTTCAAGATAGAACTCCAGTTGAACCAGTTGCTCAAGAGTCGGTAGAAGAAATTGTTGAGCCTGTAAAGGCGGAAGAAGTAGAAATAGAGACAATTAGAGTTGAAAGAAAAGTATTATCTGGGCCAACCGTTCTAGGTAAAATAGAATTGCCCGTTGAAAAACCAAAAACACCAACTGCTGCAGAATCAGCTGAAGAACAACGTCGCAAGCGAAAACGAATTAAGAAAATCGAGACTCCAGTTTCTAATGAATCGAGACAAGGAGGTTTTGCGAAAGGACAGCAAAAGGGTAAAGTTGAAAAGCAAGAAATCAAGGAAGTTGATATTCAAAAAGAAATAAAAGAAACCTTAGCAAGATTATCAAACCAAGGAGGTAAATCGAAGGCTTCTAAAAATCGTAGAGCAAAAAGAGATATCGTTTCACAGCGCCGACAAGAGGAAATGGCTGCTGCTGAGATGGAAGAAAAAATCTTGAAATTAACCGAATTTGTTACGGTTTCTGAATTGGCAGTAATGATGAATGTTCAACCAACTCAAGTCATCTCGGCTTGTATGTCATTGGGAATCTTTGCTTCTATTAACCAACGTATTGATGCGGAAACGATTCAAATCATCGCAGATGAATTTGGATTTGAAACACAGTTCGTTAGTGCAGAAATTTCTGAAGCAATAACAGTTCAAGAAGATTCAGAAGATGATCTAGTTTCGCGCCCACCAATTATTACCGTCATGGGACATGTTGACCACGGTAAGACGTCTTTGCTTGATAAAATTCGAAATGCCAATGTAACAGAAGGTGAAGCGGGTGGAATTACACAACATATCGGAGCTTATTCCGTAACATTAAAAGATGGTCGTAAAATGACTTTCTTGGATACACCAGGACACGAAGCGTTTACAGCGATGAGGGCACGTGGTGCTCAAGTAACAGATGTTGCAATTATTATTGTTGCCGCGGATGATGATGTAATGCCTCAAACAAAAGAAGCCATTTCACATGCTCAAGCTGCGGGAGTACCGATGGTCTTTGCGATAAATAAAATTGATAAACCAGGAGCTAATGCTGATAAAATTCGTGAGCAACTTTCTGCTATGAATATCTTGGTTGAGGATTGGGGTGGAAAATACCAAGTTCAAGAAATTTCAGCAAAACAAAATTTGAACATTGATGCCCTATTGGATAAAGTTCTTTTAGAAGCTGAAATTCTTGATCTAAAAGCAAATCCAAACAAAAATGCACTCGGTACAGTAATCGAATCCTCATTAGATAAAGGTAAAGGCTTCGTAACTAATCTATTGGTTGAGTCTGGAACAATGAGAGTGGGGGATGTGATTCTTGTTGGTCGTTATTATGGTAAAGTGCGGGCTATGCACGACGAACATGGTAGAGCCGTAAAAGAGGCTGGTCCATCGCAACCTGTTTCAATTCTGGGTATTAGTGGTGCGCCAAGTGCTGGTGATAAATTTAATATTCTTGATGATGAAAAAGAAGCGAAATCAATTGCCACAAAACGTGAACAATTGTATCGTGAGCAAGGATTGAGAACAACTAAACATATTACGCTCGATGAAATTGGTCGTCGTTTGGCAATTGGAGACTTCAAAGAATTGAATGTAATTGTAAAAGGAGATGTGGATGGTTCAATTGAAGCATTGTCAGATGCTTTATTGAAACTTTCTACAGAAGAAATCCAAGTGAAAATCATTCACAAAGGAGTTGGTGCAATTTCCGAAGCAGATGTGAACCTTGCCTCTGCATCAGACGCAATCATTATTGGATTCCAAGTAAGACCAACGGTAACAGCTCGAAAATTAGCTGAAAATGAGCAAATCGATATTCGATTATACTCCATTATCTATAAAGCCATTGAAGAAATTAAGTCAGCGATGGAGGGAATGCTTTCTCCTGATATTGAAGAGAAAATTATCGGTTCTGCTGAAATTCGCGAGACATTTGATATTACGAAAGTGGGAACTATTGCCGGATGTTATGTAATGGATGGAATAATAAAACGTACTTCAAAAATACGTGTAATTAGAGATGGAATTGTTGTTCATACCGGTTTACTTGGCTCATTGAAGCGATTTAAAGATGACGTTCGCGAGGTCAAAAATAATTACGAATGTGGTCTGAATATCGATAAGTTCAATGATATTAAAATTGGTGATATCGTCGAAGCTTTTGAAGAGGTAGAAGTAGCGCGTAAGCTCTAAGCTCGAATTTTTCGCGGTTGTTTTTCCATGCCTAAAAACTCGCTCCAGTCTATGGATTTATTAGGCAAGTCTTCGGTATTTAAACAGTAGAATGTACTGCCATCTGGGAATAAAATCCTTTCGATTTGCTCGTCTAAAGGATATTCTGGATTGGTCTTCTGAAAATGCATTAGCAAAGGATTAATCCATTGAGATGATATTAAAACGGTACTTTCAAATGTTAAATTTCCACTTGGGATAATACACTGAACGCTGATTTCTGAATCCAATGAAGAAAATTCAATTCGATTTACAAGATGTTTTCTGTTTTCCATGACCTTAATTTTTTACAAAGGTTCAATTAGAAGTACGTAAACTATTTACGTTTATTAAAAAAAGCTTGTAATTTTTCCAAAAAATGATCTCGAATAATTATCAATACTCATATTAATTCCAATTTTGTTCTTGTTTATTCTCCGATCATTTTGTGTAATTTCGCTTAATAAATGTAAATCATGAATGATTTTAGAACGATTTGGTTGACAAAAGACAATTATGTCGAGGTCATTGACCAGCGAAAACTTCCTCATCAATTCGAAGTAGTTAAACTGCTTTCATACAAAGACGCTGAGTTGGCGATTAAAAATATGACCGTTCGTGGAGCCCCACTCATTGGTGCAACAGCAGCCTATGGAGTTTACTTGGCAGTTCGAGAAATGATTGATAATCAACTAGACGGTTCTTTTTTAGATCAAGCATTTTCAGAACTTCGAGCTTCTAGACCAACTGCAGTGAATCTCTTTTGGGCTTTGGATAAAATGAGAGACGCGCTTGATCAAGCATCTGACTTTATATCTACAGCATTGGAAACAGCAAATCAAATTGTTGAAGAGGATATTGAAACGTGTCGCATGATTGGTGTTCATGGTCTTCCTTTAATCGAGAAAATTGCAAATTTGAAAAATGGGAAACCTGTCAATATTTTGACGCATTGCAATGCGGGAATGTTAGGTTGTATTCAATGGGGAACAATTACTTCTCCGATTTACCAAGCAAAATTAAAAGGAATCGATGTTCATGTTTGGGTTGATGAAACCCGGCCACGTAATCAGGGATCAAATCTGACCGCTTATGAATTAACTCGTCACAATATTCCTCATACATTAATCGTGGATAATGCAGGTGGACATTTGATGCAACACGGAATGGTCGATTTAGTAATTGTGGGAACTGATCGAACGACTCGCAATGGCGATGTGGCTAACAAAATTGGAACCTATCTGAAGGCACTTGCAGCATTTGATAATCAAATTCCATTTTATGTAGCATTACCTTCAACCACACTTGATATGAATATTCGAGATGGTTTGACAGAAATTCCAATTGAAGAGCGAGACCAAAATGAGGTAAAATACATTACAGGAAAACGTTCGGATGGTCAAATTGATTCTGTTCTTATTTGTCCTGAAACTACCTCAGCAAGTAACTATGGTTTTGATGTTACTCCGGCAAAATATGTTACAGGATTGATTACAGAACGAGGTATTTGTCCGGCTAATGAGGATGGAATTCTTTCGTTATTTCCTGAATATAAATAAGCTTTCGCGATGAAATATTTAATTGTAGGTTTAGGAAATCCCGGCGATGAATATCATTTTACGCGTCATAACATTGGGTTTCTTGTGGTTAATAAATTAGTAGCTGATTTAGGTGGTAAATTTTCTACGCTAAAGCTTGCAGATGTTGCTGAAGTGAAATTTAAGGGGAGAACATTGGTCGTAATAAAGCCATCAACATTTATGAATTTAAGTGGCAAGGCGGTAAATTATTGGATGCAACTAGAAAAAATTTCGTGTGAAAATATCTTGGTTATAACGGATGATATTGCGCTACCTTTTGGCAAAATTCGTATGAAGGGTAAAGGTAGTGATGGTGGCCATAATGGATTGAAAGATATTCAAGCTGTTTTGAATACACAAGATTATGCTCGTCTTCGTGTTGGAGTAGGAAGTGATTTTTTAAAAGGAAGACAGTCTGATTATGTTTTAGGAAAATGGAATGAAGAAGAACAAATAGAATTGCCCGATAGAATTGATGTTGCTAAAGAAGCTGTAAAATCCTTTGCGACAATAGGATTAGGTTTAGCGATGACACAATGGAATAATAAGTAAAATAGAGCTTGTCGTAAGTCCATTTTTAATTATTTGCTATCTTTACAACAAGATTAAATAATATGGGTTGTTCATCGTGTTCGAGTGGGGGAGGTACGCCAAAAGGGTGTAAGAATAATGGCACATGTAGTTCAGGTGGTTGTAATAAACTTAATGTATATGACTGGCTTGGTAATATGACTTTACCTGAAGGACAATCACCTTTCGATATGGTTGAGGTTCGTTTCAAAAACAGTCGCAAAGGTTTCTTTAGAAACGCAAGTAATCTTTCTTTACAAGTTGGTGATGTCGTGATTGTTGAAGCTTCTCCAGGGTATGACGTCGGAGTGGTATCGGTTGTTGGAGAACTTGCCCGAATTCAGATTCGAAAAAAAGCTCCTGACTTGAAATCGTTTGAGTCTAGAAAAATTCTTCGAATTGCAAATGATGTTGAAATTGAAAAATGGATCAAGGGACGAGCCTTAGAAAAAGATGTCATGTATCAAGCTCGCTCTTTAGCTGTTAATTTGAAACTAGAAATGAAAATTTCTGATGTAGAATATCAGGCTGACCTTACAAAAGCAACCTTTTTTTATACAGCAGAAGGAAGGGTGGATTTTCGACAACTCATTAAAGATATGGCGGATAAATTCAAAATCCGAATTGAAATGCGCCAAATAGGTTCTCGCCAAGAAGCCTCTAGATTAGGAGGAATAGGATCATGTGGACGTGAATTGTGTTGTTCAACTTGGTTAACTGATTTTCGAACCGTTTCAACATCAGCTGCACGTTATCAGCAGTTATCCCTGAATCCTCAAAAATTGGCCGGACAATGTGGTAAATTGAAGTGTTGTTTGAATTATGAACTCGATATGTATCTCGATGCGATCAAAGATTTCCCCAAATCAGACGTGCGTCTGAAAACGGAAAAAGGTAACTCGTTTCATATCAAAACAGATGTATTCAAACGTCAAATGTGGTTTGCCAATGAAGGAGAAATGGGACTTATTGCTCTTACACCAGAAAAGGTTAAGGAAATTCTTAAAATGAATAAGGAAGGAAAAATCCCGAAGGATTTAAAAGAATTTTCCATAGAGATTGAAGATGTCAAGAACACTCCGGAACCCGGATACGAAAATGTTGTAGGTCAGGATAGTTTGAATCGATTTGAAAATGCTTTCAAGAAGAAAAAGAAGAAGAAAAAAAATAATGGTGGAAAACCCTTTGCTAATCAACAAAATAAAAATTCATCCCCCAAAGCATAATTTATGAAATTTGTTGGATCATTCCTTTTACTGTTGATATTGATAGGTTGTGGAGACAATTCAATTGTGAATCAGTCCTATGAATTTGATAATGAAACATGGCAAAAGAAAAATCGACCTCAATTTTCAGTAGATATCAAAGACACAACGAAACTATACGATTTTGTTTTTATCATTCGAACAAACACTTCTTATGCCTACAGCAACATGTGGTTGTACCTTCATTCAAAAGCTCCCAAAGGTAAACCGTCAAAAGAAGCCCTTCAAGTGAAGATTGCAGATGAATCAGGACGATGGATTGGAAACAAAACAGGAAGTACAGTGGAACATTATGTAAAATTCTCAAATCGTAAAATGCCTTTTGCTGGAAAATATTCATTTAACCTCGAATTAGCAACGTTAGAGAAAGAATTGTCGAATGTTCTGGATGTTTCGTTTACTGTTCGTGAATCTGAACTGATTACAAAATCAAAAAAGTAACAGATTACGTTTTCTTGAGAAATTGAAAATTCCTTTTGAGTCCATCAAATTTGGTTCTTCTAATTGCACTTTTTTGAAAGAGTTCATTAAAGTAATCCTCCGTTAAATCTTGCCAATCATTCGTTGTAAGATTAAGTGTTTTTGTTTGTGATTTAAAACGAGGCTCATGCGTGATTTTTGAAAATCGATTCCACGGACATACATCTTGACAAATATCACAACCAAACATCCAATTGTCCATTTTTCCTCTAAATTCATTGGGTAAAAGTTCATCTTTCAGCTCGATAGTTAAATAGGAAATGCATTTTGAACCATCCACAACATAGGGTTGAACAATGGCCTCTGTAGGGCAAGCATCAATACATCGTGTACAAGTACCGCAATAATCTTTCATTGGACCATCCGGTTCGATTTCTAGATCAATTATTAGTTCCGCAATAAAGAAAAAACTTCCTTCTTTCGGATGAATGAGGTTTGAATTTTTTCCAATCCAACCAAGTCCGGATTTTTTCGCCCAAACTTTATCCATTACTGGAGCTGAATCAACAAAAGCACGTCCCGATATTTCTCCAACTTCCTCATTGAGAAAAGCGAGTAGATCTTTTAATTTATCCTTGATAACATAATGATAATCCTCACCATACGCGTATTTTGAGATTTTAGGGCTTTCGGAATTTTGTCTTTCTTCTGGAAAATAATTAAGTAATAATGATACGACAGTTTTGGCATTATCGACCAAAAGCCTAGGATCCAATCGCTTATCAAAATGATTGGCCATGTAGCTCATTTTTCCTTGATAATTTAGATTGAGCCACTTTTCAAGTCTAGGAGCTTCTTCTTCCAGGAAATCAGCTTTGGAAAATCCACAATAGAAGAAACCAATTTCTTTTGATTTTTGTAAAATAAGTTGTTTGATTTTTTGAGAATCCATTTAGAACAATCCTCCTTGAGACCAGCCCAAATCTTTCCCCAAATGTTTGAATGCTTTATCAGTAGCCTTTCTTCCTCGAGGTGTACGCATTAAAAAACCTTCTTGAATCAAGAATGGTTCGTAAACTTCTTCCAAGGTTCCTGCATTTTCACCAATCGCTGTAGCAATTGTGGTTAAACCAACTGGACCACCGCTAAATTTATCAATGATGACCTTTAAAATGCGTATATCCATTTCGTCTAATCCATTGGCATCAACGTTCAATGCATTCAATGCATATTCTGTAATTTGATCGTCAATTTTACCTGATCCTTTGATTTGAGCGAAATCACGAACTCTTCTTAAAAGTGCATTGGCAATTCTTGGAGTTCCTCTGCTTCGACTTGCTATTTTAAATGCTGCGTCTTCATCAATGGCGATTGCTAGCAATCCAGCAGAGCGTTCCACGATTGAGGTTAACGTTTTTGCATCGTAATATTCGAGTCTCGAATTGATTCCAAAACGAGCACGTAGGGGAGAGGTCAATAATCCTGAACGAGTAGTTGCTCCAATTAACGTAAATGGATTCAAGTTAATTTGAATGCTTCGTGCGTTGGCACCAGAATCGATTAAAATATCGATGACATAATCTTCCATTGCTGAATATAAATATTCTTCAACCACTGGACTCAAACGATGAATTTCATCAATGAAAAGAACGTCGCCTTCTCCTAAATTGGTGAGTAAGCCGGCAAGATCGCCCGGTTTGTCCAACACTGGACCGCTTGTTACCTTAAAACCAACGCCCAATTCGTTTGCAATGATATTAGCCAAAGTGGTTTTACCCAATCCCGGAGGGCCATGCAGTAGAACATGGTCGAGCGGTTCGTTTCGTAGTTTGGCTGCTTTGACGAAGATTTCTAGATTCTGAACAACGGGATCTTGACCAGAAAAATCAGTCAAATATTTAGGACGCAAGACTTTGTCGTAATCTTGTTCCCCTGAATTTTGTGCTTCTTCCCGATAATCAAATGAATCTTCCATCTCTTACAAATGTACAAAGAGTTTTAGAAGCGGAACTAATTCTTTAAAATTCTACCTTTTTCAAATGCAGTTTTGTTTTTGTTTGCCAATTGACCACAAGCTGCATCGATGTCTTTTCCTCTGCTTCTTCGTATATTGACAATCATGTTTTTAGCTTCCAAGATTTGCGCGAAGGCATTTACTTTTGCTGTATCAGCTTGTTGGAATTCTCCATCATCTATTGGATTATACTCAATGATGTTGATTTTACAAGGAACACATTTTGCAAAATTAGCCAATTCATAAGCGTCTTCCGGCTGATCGTTAAAATCCTTGAAAATGATGTATTCAAACGTTATTCTATTTCCTGTTTTTTCGTGAAAGTAAATCAAGGCTTCAGATAATTCAGCGAGATTATTACTCTCATTAATCTCCATGATTTTATTCCGCTTTTCGTCATTTGCTGCGTGTAGCGATAGAGCTAGATTGAAACGAACTTCATCATCTCCCAGTTTGCGGATCAACTTGGCAATTCCGGCTGTAGAAACCGTAATTCGTCGAGGAGAAATTCCTAGGCCTTCTGGAGAACATAGAATTTCTGTAGATCTCAGTACATTTTTGTAATTCAAGAGTGGCTCACCCATTCCCATATAGACAATGTTACTCAATGGTCTTTGATGATTTTTAAGCGAAAGATCATTTAAGTAAACAACCTGATCGACAATTTCACCGGGTGTTAAGTTACGAAGCAATTTCAATCGTCCGGTAGCACAAAACGTACAAGCTAAACTACAACCTACTTGTGATGAAATACAGGCTGTTGAACGCGTGGATGTTGGAATAAGTACTCCTTCTATAACTTGGGATTCCCCAATAGAAAAGGCGCATTTTACTGTTCCATCCTTGCTGGTTTGCTGGTCAGCAAGATTTATTTGATCGATGTAAAAGTCCTGTTTTAATTTTTCACGTAGAGTAACAGAGAGGTTTGACATATCATCAAATGATCCTGCATTCTTTTTCCATAGCCATTCATGGATTTGCTTGGCTCTAAAGGATTTTTCTTGAATGGAAAGTAAATAGGATTGAATTTCTTCCAAAGATAGATTTCGAATATTCTGCCCTTTGGGTGTATCCATAAAAAACGATTAGCGGTTAATCATAACCGGCATTACAAGCATCAATACATCCTCGTCTTTATTATCTGGCATGTTAGGCATTAAAAGCCCTGCTTTATTTGGTAGACTCATGGCTAATCTTACTTCAGGAGTATCTAAATTAGTTAACATATCCAATAAAAATCTAGAATTGAATCCAATTTCCATATCATCACCGTCATAATGACAAACCAATCTTTCATTGGCTTCATTCGAAAAATCCAAATCCTCTGCAGATAGCATAAGTTCAACACCGGCCAATTTTAGTTTTATCTGATGAGTTGTCTTATTTGAGAAGATAGAAACTCGCTTTATAGAACTCAAAAATTGTTGACGATCGATCGTTAAAATATTTGGATTTTCTTTTGGAATAACTGCCTCGTAGTTTGGATATTTACCATCAATCAATCGACAGATCAATGTTAAATCATTAAATGTGAAAATGGCATTCGATGAGTTGAATTCAATTGTCAATTCCTCATCACCTCTAACATTTGATTTTAGCAGGTTTAATGGTTTTTTGGGCAAAATGAAAGAGGCATTACCATCAGCAGCAAAATCCTTTCTCGTATATCGAACCAATTTGTGGGCGTCCGTTGCAACGAATGTAATTTCTTGCTCCGAGAATTGGCAAAAAACCCCACTCATTACTGGACGTAATTCATCGTTTCCTGTTGCGAAAAGTGTTTTGTTAATTGCTCGGGATAAAATTTCACTAGGTATTTTGACGGAACTCTTGTTTTCTAAAACGGGAAGTTTTGGATATTCATCACCATTAAAACCAACCATTTTCGATTTTCCGTTGTCATATCCGATTTCTATTCCAAAATCCGCTCCTATTCGAAATGAACAGGGTTGATCTGGTAAATTTTTCAAAACATCCAAGATTAATTTTGCAGGTATTGCTATTTTTCCAGCTTCTTCAACTTGCACTTCTAGTGAGGTAATCATTGTAGTTTCAAGATCTGAAGCTAGTACAGTTAGAGTGTTATCTTTAATTTCGAATAGAAAATTATCCAAAATAGGCAAACTGCTATTTGTATTCAATACGCCCGAAATGCTTTGTAAATGACGTAAAAGTGTTGTGCTGGAAACTATGAAATTCATACCGAAACTTAATCTTTATTAAACGCACGAAGATAATCACTTTAACATTATCAATTACCAAAGTGCAAAAATATTTCGTTAAAAAACACTATATCCCTAAGAGCTTCTCAATGGAGGATTTTGACACGTAGTGGTAGTTGAATTTTGCATAATCAAAGATGGATAATGCCAACAATCTGTTTTCCGCAGTTTGATTTAATTCAGAATAAATTGGAAGAAGGTATTTCCTTCTTCCAACCTGCGCGATGAATTGTTCCATGGGTAAAAAAGCTGGTTTATAATTGCTTTTGATTGATAAAACATACCATTCTGTCATCACCTCGGCATTTCCCCATCTGGAAAAATTCATGTATGCATCGGCTATAGCAAGTCTTTCGGGTGTAATAGTTTTCGGTAATGCTCTAATAAATTCTACCCATTCTTGAGTTGAAAAATCACTTCGTTTAATCTGTTTGGTTACTCGTTTTTTTCTCCACGATTTTGGAATAGGTTCATAAGAGGTTTTAGGCTCAAAAATATCATTTCCCTCTGCAAACTTCTTCGCAAGTGAACGCATTTCCTTGAATCGTTGCGATTCGATTCGGATGCAATTTTTTGGAATTCCAGCTTGAAAAATCCATTCGTCAAAATTGAATTTTACCTTGTTCGGACCGAGTAATTTTTCTTTCAAATACTCGATGAATTTTTCGGTGCTAATTGTTTGGAAAGCAAATTCGTTAAAGTATTTTTTTAAAAATTCATCCATTTTTTCGCGACCAACCGTCTCTTCCAATGTCTTCAAAAAGAAAGCTCCCTTTATGTAAGCAACCTGCGTCAGTCCATCTCCTGGGTTTCGCGATTTTAAATCCAATTTTAGATGTGTGTCGGCGAGTTTGTTTTGTTTTTTGAATTCTTTGATTTCTTCTTTCAATTCACCAAATTCAATTAATGCAAGCATGTCGGAGTATTCCTTATTTTCAATCTCTTCCATGATACGATGTTCGAAATACACAGTGAATCCTTCGTTTAGCCAAAAGTCGTTCCATGTGCGATTCGTGACTAAATTTCCTGACCATGAATGCGCTAACTCATGAGCAATTACAGAAACAAGGCTTTTATCTCCTGCAATAATTGTTGGGTTCACAAAAGTTAATCTTGGATTCTCCATTCCACCGTATGGGAATGCATAAGGCAAAACCAAAACATCATACTTACCCCAGCGATAAGGTCCATATAGTTTTTCAGCTACATCAATCATTTTAGGTAAATCCTCAAATTCCTTTTCGGCTGCGCCAATCATATTTGATTCTGCATAGGTGCCGCATTTTGAGGAGATTTCTTTGTATTGATAATCGCCAACCGAAAGTGCAATGAGGTAACTTGGTATAGGTTGTTTCATGGAAAAGTGATACTTTCCTAAATCATTTTTCTCCACTGGATTCTCTGCACTCATTAGTGCTAAAAGCTCTTTCGGCACTTTGACATCTGCAGTATAAGTAAAACGGTTAATCGGTGAATCTTGAAGTGGTATCCAAGTCCTAGTTAAAATTGGTTGCCCTTGGGTGTATAAAAGAGGATGTTTTTTTCCTTGAGTTTGAATTGGATCTAGCCAGTCGAGAGCTTCCGTTTTGGAGGTGGTTTGATAATAAATATTTATATATTGATCTTGATTCTTTATGACAACAATAAGTGGTTGTCCCAAAATTGAATCCATATCCCATGAGCCAATTTCAAAGGATAACTCTTTTTCATTACCTTTTTTACCGCTTGTTATTTTCTGGATTTGTAAATGTTTGATATCAAAAATAACCGTATCTGAATTGTGTTTACCAAAATCATGTCGAGCAACACCATAAATTGTTTTGTTCTTGAAATTTACTTCCAAATCTAAGTGAAGATGCTTTGTGCTTATTTGGTTGATGTTGGAGTAACTATGGTCGTCTTTCTGGTTATCAACCCAAAGTTTTGCTTTCTTTTTTACAGGATTGGTGTTTTCTGTGCACGAAATGAAACTTAAGAGGATTAAAAGTTGACTGATTAATACTCGTTTTAGATTCATGTTTTGCTAAATTAAACCAAATCATTCAAATCATAAAATATACCTTCACTGTTTTCTCATCTTACAATGAATTTTGCTCAAATAGATTTGTTCCAATTGGGTTGGACATGGAATTAAATGAAAATTAGCTCTTAAATATTGGCTGTCCATAAGTGTTGAATAACCAAAGAATGAAAATATTTCATGAGCATTTATTATTAATTGGTCTATTTTTAACCAATCATCTGCGACTAGCATATCAATTTGAGTATTGTTATGAGTCAATTTGTCAATTGCTTTTTGAGAACCTATTATTAGTGGTATTGCCGTTTCATCTCGATTTTGGATAAAATATTCGTAAAGTAGATTGTGGTGTAAATCAGGTCCGCTGAGGAGTAAAATACTTAAATGATTCGAGGTGTTATTAGGATTTCGTTCATTTTTATTTTTTTTGAAACGCGAATGCCATCCGATGTATTCTGTATTATCATTCAAATTAGCTTGAGATAATTTGCCAGCTAAGTTTTCAGGGAATTGATCCATTATCCAAATTTTATCAAATTGTTTTATCCAATATCTATGAATAATAGAAAATAAGAATTGAAAACCATTAAGAGGTAAATTATATTGATGAGTTATAAAAATGGAAATACATTTCGAACTTCGGAAACCATATCGATGATCCGATATCAAGAGATCAAATTGTTCGTGTTTCAGAAGATTATTTACAAATTTTTGCTCTGTGTTTACAAATTGGAACAATGCCCATTTTTTTTTCCAAATACTTTTAGCAAACGATTTATTTTCATCAAAATCAAATGGATAACCTTCCATTTTAATGCAACGAATATCGGGAAAATAGGTGTGAATCACATTAATTTGTTGGGTATTGCCAGCGAATGTAATCTTATTTTTTCGTTCAAGCAGTTCGTTTATTAATCCAATACACCGAGCCAAATGACCCATGCCCCAATTCAGTGAAGAGAGCAGTATTTTTTTATTCTGAACAGTGTTAAAATTCATTTACTTCAAAGCTAGTTAAAAGTTAATATGTCTGAAAATTAAATTGAAATTTAATGGGGTTGAATTAGGTATGATTTCTTTGATTAACTTTAGGCTCTAATTACAAAATATAGAATTATGTCAGATTATAATGAATTTAGAAAATACGCTACCAAACACATGGGTATCAATAGTATTTACATGGAGCACTATATTGAATCTTCCTTAACGCCATACATCATCGAAGAGAGACCGTTGAATATGACTCAAATGGACGTTTTTTCACGTTTGATGATGGATCGAATCATTTTCCTTGGAACTGGAATAAATGATCAAGTTGCAAATATTATCAATGCTCAATTGTTGTTTTTAGAGTCAGTTGACGCGAAAAAAGACATCCAAATTTATTTGAATTCTCCGGGAGGTTCAGTATATGCAGGACTCGGTATTTATGATACGATGCAATACATTCGACCTGATGTTGCAACGATTTGTACAGGGATGGCGGCTTCTATGGGGGCAGTTTTACTTTGTGCAGGAGCAGATGGAAAAAGATCAGCATTGAAACATTCAAGAGTAATGATTCATCAACCATTAGGCGGAGCCCAAGGACAAGCGTCTGATATTGAAATTACTGCACGAGAGATTCAAAAATTGAAAAAGGAATTATACGATATTATTGCTACTCATAGCAAACAAGATTATGAGAAGGTTTGGGCCGATTCTGATAGAGATTATTGGATGACTTCAGAGGAAGCAAAAGAGTATGGAATGGTGGATGAGGTTTTGATTCGAAATCCTAAATAGTTTAAATTTTTAATGGCTAAGAAAGATACGCATTGTTCGTTTTGCGGATCACAACGATCTGATGTGAACATGTTGATTGCTGGCGTTTCCGGTCATATTTGCGATTCTTGCGCTGTTCAGGCAGAAAAGATTGTAAGAGATGAACTCGTCTTTAAACAAGGCAGTAATCCAACAAACGGAGCTCCCAAAGAATCAGTAATATTAAAGAAACCAGTTGAAATCAAACAATTTTTGGATGAATACGTGATTGGTCAGGATGATGCTAAGAAAGTTCTATCTGTAGCGGTTTATAATCACTATAAAAGAATCAATAATCCGAGTAAACAAGATGACGTTGAGATTGAAAAATCCAACATTATGCTGGTGGGCAGGACTGGAACCGGAAAAACATTGCTTGCTAAGACAATCGCAAAATTATTGAATGTACCTTTTTGCATGGCGGATGCAACCGTTCTCACAGAGGCCGGCTATGTTGGTGAAGATGTGGAAAGTATTTTATCAAGACTTTTACAAGCATCTGATTATGATGTTGAAAGCGCACAGCGCGGAATTGTATTCATTGATGAGGTTGATAAAATTGCACGTAAAGGGGATAATCCGTCCATCACGCGCGATGTATCTGGTGAAGGAGTTCAGCAAGCTTTGTTAAAATTGTTGGAAGGAACGATTGCCAGTGTTCCCCCTCAAGGCGGAAGAAAACATCCCGAGCAAAAACTTGTGCAAATTGACACTCGTAATATATTATTTATATGTGGTGGAGCTTTTGATGGTATTGAAAATATCATCGCAGGCCGTGTTAATAAACAAACCATAGGATTCTCCTCAGATTTATCACAAAGAATTGAGCAAGATTCTCTTTTAAGATACATTAATCCTACAGACATTAAAAGTTTTGGCTTAATTCCCGAGCTGATTGGACGTTTTCCGGTTTTGAGTTATCTAGAACCATTGAATGAGGAAAGCCTAAGAAGAATTTTAACGGAACCAAAAAATGCCTTGACAAAACAATATGTGAAATTGTTTGGATTAGACGATGTACAACTAAGTTTTGATCGAGAAGCTTTGGATTTTATAGTTCAAAAAGCTGTTGAATTCAAACTAGGCGCTCGTGGTTTGCGGTCAATTTGCGAGGCGATTTTGACAGATGCCATGTTTGATTTACCATCATCGGGCAAAAAATCATATCGTTTAACCAAGGATTTTGCAGAAAAACAATTTGCTAAATCGAAATTTGCCGTTTTGAAAGCCGCATCTTAATGGAATACTTATGAAAGTGAATGTTATTAATAAATCCTCCAATCCACTACCAAAATATGAGACTATCTTATCTGCAGGGATGGATGTGCGTGCAAATTTAGTGATTCCCATAGAATTGAAACCTTTGGAACGAAAATTAATTCCAACGGGAATTTTCTTGGAAATACCGGAAGGATTTGAATGTCAAGTTAGACCAAGAAGCGGATTGGCGTTGAAAAAAGGAATTACTGTTCTTAACTCGCCTGGAACAATTGATGCTGATTATCGAGGTGAAGTTGGAGTCATTTTGATTAATTTATCTAATGAATCATTTGTTGTTGAACATGGAGAACGGATTGCACAATTGGTATTCGCAAAAGTTGAACACGTTTTTCTTGAACAAGTAGAAATGATTTCTGAAACAGAAAGAGGTTCTGGCGGATTTGGTAGTACAGGAGTAAAAAATTAAAGTTTAGATTATGAAGATAATTGTGCCTATGGCTGGAAGAGGTAGTAGATTACGTCCTCATACTTTGACGATACCCAAACCATTAGTTCCAGTAGGAGGGAAGCCCATTGTGCATCGTCTAGTGGAAGATATTGCAGAAGTTTGTAGCGAACCAATTGATGAAATCGCTTTTATTATCGGTGATTTTGGAGATGCGGTGGAAAAAGAATTAATAGATGTTGCTGCTAAGTTAGGAGCAAAAGGAACAATACATTATCAAAAAGAACCTTTAGGAACCGCCCATGCTGTATTGTGTGCAGAGTCTGCCCTGGAAGGACCTGTAGTTGTTGCATTTGCTGACACCTTGTTTCAAGCAGATTTTAAATTAGATCCAAATGCTGATGGTATATTATGGGTGAATCAAATTGATGATCCCAGTGCTTTTGGAGTCGTTAAATTGGACTCTGATGGAAATATTACTGATTTTGTTGAAAAACCAAAAGAATTTGTTTCAGACCTAGCAATGATTGGGATTTACTATTTCAAAGATGGCAATCGTTTGAAACAAGAATTGAACTATCTTATTGATAATGATATAAGGAAAGGTGGCGAATATCAACTTCCAGATGCTATGAGAAGATTGACAGAGTCTGGAGTAAAGTTGAAACCAGGAACAGTTTCAGAATGGTTGGATTGTGGTAACAAGGAGGTTACAGTTTATACAAATCAACGTGTTTTGGAATTTGATTGGGCGAAAAATCGAAATTTGGTCGATGAGTCAATTAAAACTCTCAACTCATGTATTATTCCTCCTTGCTATATAGCTGAAGGAGTTGTCATTGAAAATTCTGTGGTTGGACCTCATGTTTCAATTGGAAAAAATTGTTCTGTGGTGAATAGTAATATTAAAAATTCAATTATTCAACATAATTCAACGATTAATTCAGTTGTTATCTCTGATTCAATGATAGGCGCTAATGTTAAAGTAAATGGCAAAAATATTGATTTAAGTTTAGGGGATTATTCTGTTCTTGATTTATAAAGCATGAAGTTTTTCTATTTGTGTTTTTTTATTTTTTGCTTTAGTTCTTGTGCTGTGGTATCAAGAAGTAAAAGAAAAAACCTGTCAAACGTTGGTTTAAAAAAGGAGTATACTCAGAACTTTCATCTTGGTCTTCGATTAAAAATGAATGGGCAGATAGATGAAGCGATAAAGTCTTTTTACAAAGCAACCTTTATTGAAGAAAAAGAAGATGCACCTCATTTTGCCTTGGCGCAATGTTTTTTGCTGAAAGGAGATTTGCAAAATGCGTCTATTCATACGTTAAAAGCAGCTGAGCTTGATCCACAGAACACCTGGTATTTACAGGAGTTAGCATATATGTATAAAGAATTGAATGACCCTGTAAATGGTGCCAAAACCTACCAAAAGTTGCTGAAACTACAACCAAATAAGGCAGAATGGTTATTTGATTATTCATCTTTGCTTGAGGCATCTGGAAAATATTTGGAGGCCATTGAAATTCTCAATAATGCAGAAAAAGCAATAGGCATCAATACAGCTCTTTCAACGCGAAAATATTATTTGTATCTCAAGCTTAAGAATGAAAAACAAGCTTTAAAAGAACTTGAAATTGCTAAATCGAAATTCCCGAAAGATGCTCGGTTAATAGCGATTGAAATTGATTATTACTTTGAAACAAATCAAGATGAGAAGGCTTTTAAAACATTAGAAGAGCTTGTTGAGGCGGACCCAACAAATGGAAATGCGCATAAATTATTGGGAGATTTCTATTTTAGAACTAATCAAAATTCAAAGGGAATTGAACAATATTATTTAGCAATAAAATGTGATCTAGAAATAGATGATCGTATGAAAATGGCTATTCAGCTATTTGATGTAAATGCACCAGATTCAATAATGGATGAATTATCTAGTTACATTTTGGAGGTTTTTCCTGAAAATTACAAGGCATATACCTTCAGAGGAGATTATTTGCAAAGAGTTAAAAGAAACATTGAAGCGCTTGAGGTATATTTAAAAGCACTTGAATTTGAAACCTCTAAGTATTTGATTTGGCAAGAGATTTTGCTTATTGAATATGACTTACAAGATTTTAATAGTCTTTATAAGGATGTACAAAGGTGTTTGGAGTATTTTCCGAATATTCCAAATGTATATCTTCTTGCTGGATTATCATCAAATCAACTTAAAAAATACGATGAGGCAATTGATTTTCTAACAAGTGGAATAGACTTTGTAATGCAGGACAATTCATTGTTGGCAGAATTTTATGGACAATATGGTGAGGCCTACTTTGGAAAAAAAGATTTCAGGATGGCAAAAGAAAATTATTCAAAAGCATTAAAATTAGATCCTAAGAATGTTATTCTTAAAAATAATTTTGCCTACCGTTTGGCCTTGAATAAGCAGGATCTGGAAATCGCAAGTCAACTCATTGAAGAAGTGCTTGTTGATGAAAAAAATAGGCGTTTCTGGGATACGAAAGGGTTTATTTTATTTCAAAGAGGAGATTACAAGGCTGCTTTGAAAATTTATCTTGAAATATACGATGAGAGTGCAGATAAACTGCTTATTGAACACCTTGGAGACGCTTATTTTAAAAACGGAGATAAAATCAACGCGATTAAATTTTGGAAAAAAGCTCAAGAATTGGGGTCAACGAACAAAATGTTAAAACAAAAAATCGAGAAAACTGATTATTATGAACCGGAATATTAAAATAATAATCCTTTTTAATTTTATTTTTTTCGTGGGTTTTGCTCAAGATCAAGGATCGAATTTTATTAGCTATGAAAAGAATGAAATCCTCAACAAAATCAATTCATTAATTATCAATAGACCGAATTTTGTTTATTCTAAGATTCAAACACAAATAGCTTCAACTAGTCCTGAATTTTCTGCAGACATTCGACTTTCAACAAGAGTCGCAAAAGACAGCTTAATTTTTGCGAATATAAACTACATGGGTATTCAAGCTGCCTCGGTTCACATAGACCAAAACAAAGGGGCGCTTATTGACCGGTTTAACAAGTGTTACATTGAAGGAGATGCGCAAATTGCTTCCAATTTTCTTGGTGTAGATTTAGAACTTCTTGAGTTAGAAGAATTAATATTGGGATTACCTATTTTTTACACCAAATTAGATCAACAAAAAGTTCAAACTCAAGTTGATTCTTCGGGTAATTTATTGGTAACTTTTCTTGGAAATATTCGTACAGATTCCTTAGAGCAAAAACCTGTAGAATTAAAATACACTTTTGATGACTCGTTAACACATTTGAAGCAATTAAATTTAGTTAGTCCGAATGACTCCTTATCATTGTTGTGGATTTGCAAGGAATATCAAGATGTTTCAAATTACAGGTTGCCCTACTTAGTTGATATAAAAATCACAAAGCTTGATTCCGTAATTGAGCTTAATTTGAAATACAATGCAGTTGAAATTAATGTTCCGGAGATTATTGAATTTGAAATTCCCGAAGGCTATGAAAAATGTAAATAATATCTTATCGTTATTTTTTATTTTTTTAGTATCATTTTATTCTGTGTCCCAATCCAAAAGTGATAAGCTAAAAAAAGAACAGGTCAAAATTGAAAAGCGCATAAAAAACACCAAATCACTCATTGATAAAACGAGCATAAAGGCAAAGTCCTCTCTACAAGAATTAGAATTAGTAAATGAACAAATATCATCTCGTGAGTTGCTTGTTAGAAATTTTGATGAACAGGTTCGTGCCGCAGAGTTTGAAATGATTGGTAAAGCCAACGACATTAAACACATCAAACAACGTCAACAAACTTTGAAAAAGCAATTTAAACAAATGCTTATTCATGCTTACAAGAATAGAAATAAGTTGGGTAAATTAATGTATGTTTTTTCTGCTCAATCTTACAAAGAAGCTTTGCAAAGAAACAGTTATATTGAGAAAATGAAGGAAATTGAAAAAACCCAATTTCAGTTATTGAAAAAAAATCAAGAAATTGTTCAGGGTGAATTTCAACAAATTAGTTACGAAAAACAGAACAAAGAACTTGCTTTAAATGAAAAAGTAAGAGAAAAAGAATTGATAGAACAAGATAAAATTCTTAAAGAGGAACTCTATCAAAAGTTGAGAAAAGAGGAAGAGATCTTGCGAAATAACTTGGCCAAAGACGAAAAGGAAAAACAAGTTCTCAAAACGAAAATTAATAATGCAATTCAAGAGGAATTAAAGAAAAATTCGAATAAAAAAACGAAAACAGGTACCTCAAAAACCACGAAAAAAGAATCAAAGAAAACTACGAAAAAAGAAACTCAGTCAACTCCTAAAAAGGAAGAAAATGTAAAGATCACAGAGACACCTGAATCTAGCAGTCTTGGTTCGAGTTTTTCTGTAAATAAAGGTAAGCTACCTTATCCTGTTGCGAGTGGAACAATCACTGAAAAGTTTGGTACAAATCCTCATCCAACCATCAAAAACGTATTTACAAATAATAATGGCGTCGATATCACAACTGCTAAAAATGCAAATGTTAGAGCGGTATTTGAAGGCGAAGTTTCAAGTGTATTAACCATTCCAGGCGCTGGAAAAGTAATTATAATCAAGCACGGTAATTACCGAACTGTGTATAGTAATTTAAAAGAATCCTATGTAACAGTAGGCACAAAAGTAACTACTAAACAGTCAATTGGATCTTTGCTTACACATGACTCGGGTAGTATTTCCATTGCACATTTTGAAATACACGTTGTTTCTGGTGGATCTATTCAATGTTTGAATCCATCCTTGTGGTTGAGTAGATAATTATCGGGGAAACTGAAAACGAGGATTGTAAAGGAATTCTTTATCCGTTAATGTATACAGAAAAGCAATAATGTCCTTTTGATCATTGGAGGACAAAGGTTTCATTTTTTTCAGTTCCTTACTTAAATGGGGTGTATTTGAATTCAACTCTGCATAATGTTTCATAACATCTTTTAGTTTCTTAAAACGTCCATCATGCATGTATGGAAAGGTAAATTCGATATTTCTTAATGTTGGAACTTTGAATAGGAATGAATCTCGATAATATTCACTAAAGGCAGATCGACCATAATCTTTCAAAACTATATCCATCGGCAAGCCATTACTTTTTAGTTTGTAATTTGAAAAAAGCGGTTCTTTGTGGCATGAAGAACAATTTTTTCGAAATAAGTCATATCCTTTTTTTTCCTGTTCGGTAAAAGCAAAACCCACTTCTTTACGCATTATTTTATCGTATTTTGAATTACTCGATACCAAGTTTGCCGTGAACATCGCCATCGATTGAAGCATTCTGCGAACGGTAATTGTATTATCTTCCCAAACTTTCGTAAATAAATTTACATATGCCATATTTCTACTGAGTCTGGCAACAACGGAATCAAGATTATTATCCATTTCGTCGTGGTGCCGAATGGGTTCCATGGATTGACGCTCAATATTTCCCATAGCACCATCCCAATTGAAATAGGGATTCCAAGCCATGTTTATTAATGCTGGTGCATTTCTCTTTCCGATTCTTCCATCAATTCCGTGACTAAGTGCATGATCAGTATGAGCAAAACCAGAAAATGAAACGTGGCACGTGGCACAAGAAATTGTACTATCTCGCGATAAGATTGGATCATAAAACAGTTTTCTGCCTAGCTGAAATTTTTCTTCCGTAAATTCATTTCCTTCAAAGTAGTACAAGGGTTTAGGCCAACCTTTGGGGATTTCGAAACCCATTTTTGGTTTACCAAATTGAAAGGAAACTAGTGTTGAAAGAATTATGAATAAAATAAATAATACAGTTCCGATTTTCATTAATTGAATAATTTGAATAGGGAATTTGAAATATCAAGTGCCTCTTTTCCCGGTATCATAACATTATGATTTTTATTCAAAATTAGAACATCTTTCAGAAAATCAGTTAATTCAACATTTAATATTGGAAATTTGGAATCATTCGAAATAGTACTTTTGAACCAGCGTTGCGTATTGAATTTCCCAGAATAACCACCTATGTGAAATAAAAATTCATTTTTCACCGTGTTACAAAGATTGGATTTTCCTTCCAATTTAAAGTGAATGTATCCCGTATTCCACGCCCAATACATACCCAAAGCTGGATCTAGAGCTCCCGAAAACTGAGTTGACATGGTTGTTAAGCTATCCAATCCTATGGCAAATTCAAATTGATTGTTCTTCATCCCATCTGCTGTGTATGGAAATTCATAACTGGCTGAATCACGAATATCAACCAAATGAATGATACTTGAACCGTTTTCTCGTTCATCTGAAAAAAATGGGGAATACGTGATATAAAACTTCAATTCATCAATTTGAATCCAACTTGTGTCTGATTCAAAATACAGTTGCTCTTCCGTTCGAATTGGTTTACCATCAATTGTAAAACGAACATGGATTTGTGCTTGATTATCTTGAATAAAAAGGAATCCTATTAGGAAAAGGAATAATCTCATCTGCGCGGTCGATGTGGTTTGGAAAAGTGTTCATTTATTTCTTTAGTGAGTTTTGTTTTTTCCTCAGAATCACAAATTTTATATATGGCTCTGAAATGATTGATTACCAGTTTGTTTCTATCCATTTCCAATCGATTTATTTCTGTGAGCAAAGAATCATTATTCACTTGGTTATTATTTATTGCAGAAAACAGAGAAGATTGTTTCTTTTGGATTTGATCAGAAATGGTTTTCATTTTTGCGAAATGTGCATTCTCTAATTGATGTGCTTGTTCTAATTTACTTCCTTCTAAACCAATTTTATCTGAAATATACGGTGGATGTTTGTGATCTTTACTTCGAGTTAAAAGAAAAATAGTAAATGCATTTGAAAATAGTAGAAGTACGATAATGATAAGATTTGTTTTATTTTTTTTCATATTCCATGAATTGATTTGCTAGGAAGATAGGCTTCCAAATTTGATTTATCGGAATTTTTAGAAGTAAAATTTAATAAATTGATAAGCATAAATCCCACAAAACATGCCGCTGCAAACCATGTCATCCAATGATAAATTGGTTTTTCTGCAGGATTCGTCTGATTTGGAATTTGCTTAATTCGATGCAACAGTTCATTCGAAGGCAAATACCTCGTGGATTCTTTTTTATCTAGCCAATTTTCAATTTCCTGGTTTTCCATATTTCTTTGTTTAGTGTCTATTTGTCGAATTTTCTTGCTATTGAATTTTGGTTTTTTGCATTAATATGGATAATTTTTGCTTCGCTCTAAAAATGAGTGATTCAACTGCCGAATGTGAAATTTTCATCTCATCTGCAATCTCACGATAACTCATTTCTTCAAAACGATTTAACAAAAATGCAGTTTGTTGGTTCGCTGGAAGTTTATTCAGGGATTGGTTAAATAAGTCTTTCAGTTCGTCCAATTCTATAAGTTTATCAGGTTCTAATTCCTGATTGCTTTGAATGTGTTTCACTTCTTCTAATTCGAAATGAAATCCTTTTCTCTTTTTTCGATTCTTCTTTCGCAGAAATTCATGCGATTTGTTGATGGCAAGACGAAAAATCCATGTTTTTAATAAACTTTCACCCTTAAAACTTTCAATGGACGTCCAAATAGTTGTAAAAACTTCTTGAGTAATATCCTCAGCATCTTCTTTGTTATTCACCATTTTAATAGCAACGGAATATACCATAGTCGAATATAAATCCACTAAATGGGAAAATGCCTTTGGATTTTGATCCTTTACCTGGTAGATTAGTTCCGATTCCTCCACAGTTATTAGTCGTTTATAAAGTTGGAATCTTGCGTTAACGGAACCCCATGTCGCGCATGTAGGAGGTATCAGTAAGGGAAAATAAAAATGCTTTTAACTGTTCTCGTTCTTTGGGTGATAATTCAAATGGCTGAATGATAGTTGATTGTAATTTATGCCGTGATCCGCCCTTTTGGTAGTGATTAATTACTTCATCAATGGATTTGATAGATCCATCATGCATGTATGGATAGGTAAGTTGAATGTTTCGTAGGGATGGAATTTTAAATTTACCAATATCATTAGAATCTAGAAAAATTCTAAATCTTCCCTTGTCTTTTCCATATTCCTTGTACAACCCATTATTTGCTGCCTCAAAGGTTGTAAAGTACGGTGCTGGATGACATTGTGTACAATAAAGTTTCTCAGAAAAAATATTCCAACCTGCTTTTTCATCTGTTGATAGTTTCGAAGAATTTCCGTTTATATATTGGTCAAATCGTGAATTCATTGACATAAGAGTACGCTCAAAAGCAGAAATACTTCGGGTCAAAACATAAGCATCAAAGTCGCGGTTGAATATCTTTTTGGCAGCATTTTGGTATTCAGGTATTGCGCGAAGTTTTTGAATGAGTTCCTTCATGTTATTACCCATTTCCGTATGTTCTTGAATGGGAACAATTACTTGCATTTCTAAACTCGGCAAGTGAGCATCAAACATGACAGTTTTTAAGAATGCTGAGTTTAGTATGGAAGGTGAGTTTCTTTCTGTTTTTCTTCCTTCTATTCCTTGACTTACTTCTTTTCGATCTGTGAATGCATATTCTGGTACATGACAAGTCGCACAAGAAACAGTATTGTTTACGGAGAGTCGTTTGTCAAAGAAAAGTTTTCTTCCGAGTTCAACTTTTTCATCTGTAATTGGATTGTCAGTAGGAGTGGGGATTTTCGAATAATCGAATGCTAATCTAGCAGAGGTACATTTAATGAAAACAAATAAACAAAGAGGGATGATTAGAAAAATGTATTTCGTAATTCGTTTCATATATTAATGAACCGCATTGAGGCTTCCGATTTGTTTGGAATTCCTATTATAAAATTGGATAGTATAAAACCCAGATTTGATACCTTCAATAATATGGTTTCCAGTAGTTTCATTCGTGGTAACAGATTCAATTTTTTTTCCATTTAAATCAAAAATCGAAATGTGATCGATGTCTTGTAAATTACTCCATTGAATGTTCATTTCATTATAATTATTGGTGAAATAAATTTTCCCATTCTGAGTGTTTTCTTCTAAATCAGCATTTGCAGGTTGAATGAATACGTTTTCCGAAATTGCGTTACTTAATATTTGTGCATTCACTCCAATTTCATCATGTGTGATCCCAACTGAATTGATTGAAATATTGTTTATCCAACGATCTACCTGACAATTTACGTAAATATCAATTTGGTCAGCCGCACTGTTGGTTTGAATAACATTGTTCAATTCAATGAGTTTTTGGTTGTTGTTTCCTAGGTTATGCAATTCGAAATAAGATTCTAACGAACCATCACCATTATCATCGGCAAAACCACCAATAATCATGTGCATGTATCCAGCTTGCCAACCCCAATACATCGAGGGTGTTTGAAAACTCAATGGATGAGTCTCAGGATAGAGCGAAATATCAATGGCCTCACTTCCCGTCTGCGTATTTCGAGGTTTCGGAACGCCTACCATAAAGTCTAGTTTTTCGATTTGATTAATGCTGTGATTTCCAATGTAAAGAATGTGATTTTGTGGTTCAACTAAAAATACAGAGTCAATCAAAATAGTTTGTCCTCCATCATGCGTTACTTGAACATTCGATACGTAATAGTCAAAATGGTCTAATTTAAAGGTTTTACCATTCCATGCAGTATAATTGACGTTCATTTCCAAGTTTGAATTTTGAAACATGGGCTCGATGTCAATAAAAATATTCTTTTGACTTTGAACAACATAAGTTGACAGAAAGAAAATTAAAAATGCGTTTAGATAATTTATCATGGAGTTCAAATTTTATACTTTTAAAGTTCGGGTTTTATGGCAATATAGAGTAATTCATCCGTAATTAATCTATACCGATCAATTGCTTCTTTATCAAGTTTTTTTGTAATGTCATAATATTCTACATGAAATCCCGCCTTTTCAAGCCATTGCGGGTAATCTTTCCCAAACAAACGAACATGATCTTTTTGCCAAAAATGCTTTTCTCTCTCTTTGGGATCAACAATGGAAGAATCTTCATAGGTAGTTTCACGTGACATATCCTGAGGCACTTGCATTATCGCCCATCCACCCGGTTTCATTACACGAAAAAGCTCTTTCATGCACTGAATGGGATCATCTACGTGTTCCATGACATGATTGCAAAAAACCACTTCAAATCGATTATCTTCCAGCGGAATGTGGTGTAAATCAAAATGCAAATCAGCCAAGGGAGAAACTAGATCACCTGTAAGGTAGTTCAGGTTCTTTTGAGCTTTGAATTTCCCATAAAAACATTGTTCAGGGGCGATATGAAGAACATTTAAATTTTCTTTGGTGAAAAAATCACTTTCATTTTTTAGATACAGCCACATCAAGCGGTGTCTTTCTAACGTTAGGTCGTACGGACATAACACATTTTCGCGATGAGCAACTGCAGATCCGTAGGAAAGAAACTTAGAAAATTTGCGTTCGCATACCGGACATTCAACTTTATTGCCTTTATAAAGTAAAGGTGCAAAAATCTTGAAGACATAGCTCAAGCGAATAAGAAGTGGCCGCGGTAGCGTGTTAAGTAAGAACTTATAGATTTTTTTCACAAGGTAAAGTTACAGAAAAGCCTTCATATTTCAGCAAGTTTGCAACTATCGATTCTTGATGTATTTATAAACCCGATAGGTCAGGAAAATATTGATAACAATAATTACGACAACCAAATTTCCTAATTGGTCAAAATGTTCAAGTGGACTCGTTTCACTTTTTTGGATAACGATTAAACCTCCAATCATGGCTGCTACACCTCCGGCTAACTGTTGGAGCGAAGAATTGATACTCATGAATGCTCCTCGGTCTTTGGATTCGGGTAGAGATGCCGTTAAGGCTTGCGAAGGAATCATTCGCGCCATAATGCCCATCATCATTAATCCGTTAACCAATACTAAGATCAGAAAAGTGGTTTGTTCCAATCGCGAATATATAATTATAGAAACCACCATCATTATTGATGCAACGGTAAATATTCTAAACTTATCAAATCGATCGCTAACCATTCCAATTACTGGCATTACTGCAAATGTTATAACTCCCACAATCATAAACATCAGTGGTAAATCTGCTTGCTTTAATCCTACATTGTTTACGGCAAATGCACTTCCCCATGGCATCATGAGGTAGCCACCAAGAGACATGAAGGCAGTTGCGAGAAATCCAATTCG
>Ga0315902_10001862_pt1 | contig 33525 bp, 30 predicted proteins | sample LakEriMetagenome_9_FD_203523 | JGI IMG/M metagenome (GOLD analysis project Ga0315902, IMG submission 203523) | Freshwater fungal communities from buoy surface, Lake Erie, Ohio, United States - Buoy 12 MA117 | ecosystem: Environmental > Aquatic > Freshwater > Lake > Lake biofilm | place: USA... | reverse complement strand
TTCACCAACGTCCCGATCTGTTCACCAAGAATCAACTTCTTCAGGTTACCCTCGGTGTTCATATCGAAAACGATGATGGGCAAATTATTTTCCATACAGAGTGTGAATGCCGTCATATCCATGATCTTCAGGTTCTTGTCGATGCATTCCTTGAAACTGATGGTGTCATACTTGGTGGCAGTAGGATCTTTTTCGGGATCAGCTGTATAGATACCATTCACACGCGTTCCTTTCAGGATCACATCAGCCTGGATCTCTATGGCCCTTAGGGAACCTGCAGTGTCTGTAGTGAAATAAGGATTTCCGGTACCTGCCCCGAAGATCACAATACGGTGTTTCTCAAGATGGCGGATCGCCCTTCTGCGAATATAGGGCTCTGCTACTTGCTCCATCTTGATTGCGCTTAGCAGTCGCGTATACATCCCCTGTTTCTCAAGCATAGCCTGTACAGCCATCCCATTGATGACGGTAGCCAGCATACCCATATAATCACCATGCGCCCTCTCAATTCCTGTTTCTGATTCATTCATGCCGCGGTATATATTACCACCGCCAATAACGATGGCAACTTCCACGCCAAGATCAACTACACTCTTGATTTCCTGTGCATAGCGGTTGACCATGTTGGGATCGATACCGAAACTGTTCTCACCCATCAGGGATTCTCCAGACAATTTAAGAAGGATGCGTTTGTATTTGGGTTGCATACCGCGAAGATACAAAAAGGGCTTCCAATTGGGAAGCCCTTCCTGTTTTCAAAACTTTTGAGGAATATTATCCCAGTGCGACACGCTTGAATGAAACAACCTGCAGATCGCTGCCTTTGGATTTGATATAGTCTCCAACAGACATACCTGCATCTTTCACGAAGGCTTGCGCAACAAGGGTGCTTTCCTTGAAGAAGGCATTCAGCTTACCGTCGGCGATCTTAGAGATCATCTCGTCTGGCTTGCCGGCCATCTTGGGATCATTCTTGATGAGTTCAATGATGATATTCTTTTCTCTCTCCACTACTTCAGGAGCTACAGAGCTCTGGTCGATGGCAACCGGATTCATGGCTGCGATCTGCATAGCCAGATCCTTACCTACTTCTGACTGCTCCTTGTTCAGACCAACCAAAACGCCCATTCTATTGGCGCCATGGATATAAGAAGAAACAAATTCAGCATCGATGCGCTCGAACTTGGAGATACCGATCTTCTCACCAATGCTGGCAAGTTTATCGTTCACCAGGTCAGCGACCTTGGCACCATTGATCTCTACACCATTCAGTTCGTCGGTGTTCTTTACGTTATGGGCAATGGCAGCATCCATGATGCTTTGGGCAAATGCAATGAAATCACCATTCTTGCTCACGAAGTCGGTTTCACAGCTCAGGCAGAGTGCGATACCGGTTTTGTTGTCAGCAGTGGTCTTCGCAAGTACCACGCCTTCCTTTGCTTCACGGTCACCTCTGAGAGCAGCAACTTTTTGTCCCTTCTTTCTCAGCCAGTCGATGGCCGCTTCAAAATCGCCATTGTTCTCCGTAAGTGCTTTGCGGCAATCCATCATACCTGCACCTGTCATCTGGCGCAGTTTGTTAATGTCTGCAGCGGTAATTGTAGTTGACATATAATTAAATCTGTTTAAGTTTTCGTTGATTGATTACTTCTTCATCGCTGGCTTTCTGCCACCGGTTCCGGCTGCAGGAATCCTGCGCTTGGGAGCGCTCTTTCCTTTCTTGGCAGCATCTGCATCTCCACCTTCTTCATCCACAGAGAACTTCAGACCGCTGTCTGCTGATTCTTCTGATTCGTCCTCTTCAGACTTTTCAGCCTGGCGCTCAGCAAGACCTTCTGCGATAGCTGCAGTGATGTAATTGGTGATGATAGCGATGGACTTGGTTGCATCGTCATTGGCAGGTACAGGGAAGTCAACCTTGTTAGGATCACAGTTGGTGTCTACCATGCCAAATGTGGTGATGCCAAGGCGCTTTGCTTCAGCCAAACCGATATGCTCATGTCCGATATCCACGATGAAGAGAGCAGCAGGCACACGACCCAGTTGGGCGATACCGCCGAGTACTTTTTCCATCTTGTCTTTATCGCGCGACAATTGCAGACGCTCCTTTTTGGTTACGCTATCGAAACTGCCATCACCCAACATCTTTTCGATGGTCTGCATTTTCTTTACAGACTTGCGAACAGTGTTGAAGTTGGTCAGCATGCCACCCAGCCAGCGCTCGGTAACATAAGGCATGTTCACGCGCTGAGCACATTCGGTAACGATTTCCTTGGCCTGCTTCTTGGTTCCCACGAACATGATCTTCTTACCACTCTTGGCAATGTTTTTCAGAGCCAGAGCTGTCTCTTGCAAACATTCAACTGTTTTGTTGAGATCGATGATGTGGATGCCTTTTTTCTCTGCATAGATATATGGCAACATCTTGGGGTTCCACTTCTTACGGAGGTGACCGAAGTGAACACCGGCTTCCAGGAGTTGCTGCTGCAGTGAAGTATTATTTTCCATTGTATACTTATGTTTTTGATTCGTGATTGGAATGTACTGTTAACGCTTGCTGAACTGGTAGCTTCTACGGGCTTTCTTCTTACCGAATTTCTTCCTTTCCACACCCCTTGGATCCCTTCTCAGCAGACCGGCAGCTTTGAGCACGGGTCTGAACTCAGGATTGAGAGAGATGAGGGCACGGGCGATACCGAGCTTGGAAGCTTCTGCCTGTCCTTTCTTACCGCCACCGGCAGCGTTGATCTTGATATCATACTTTCCGGCACCATCAACTGTATTGATGGGGAGTTCCACCTGGTTTTGCAAATAAACCTGTGGGAAATATACTTTGTAGTCGAGGTCGTTAACGATGATGTTACCATCCCCTTTGCTTAGGAATACACGGGTTACCGCTTCTTTCCTGCGACCAAGTCCGTTTTTTTGTTTTTCCATTATGTTTAGATTGAAGTCGTTTTAAAATTAAAATTTGAAAGGGGTTGGCTGCTGTGCTCCATGCGGATGCTCGGCACCAGCATACACAAATAGTTTCTTGAACATCTTGCGGCCCAGTCTGTTTTTGGGAAGCATTCCCTTTACTGCCCTTTCAATGATCTGCTCAGGACGACGCTTGATCAGATCCTTGGCAATTTCAATCTTTTGTCCGCCAGGATAACCAGTTACGTGCTGGTATTCTTTCTCCAGCATTTTGTTTCCGGTGAATACAACTTTCTCTGCATTGATCACGATGACGAAGTCACCGCAGTCAACGTGGGGCGAATAGTAAGCCTTGTTCTTTCCGCGCAATACGGAAGCGATCTTGCTGCTGATACGTCCCACAGTTTGATTGGTTCCTTCCACAACGTGCCATTTACGCTGTACGGAAGCTGCATTTGCATGCTTTGTGGTGAAATGTAGTTTACTCATTTTGTCTTTTTTTCGGATTTACATCCGGGTTATGTGAATGATATTCCCGCCATCCCGGGAACATCCCCTTTTTTGGAAGGGAGCGCAAAGGTAGAGAAGTTGAGGTGTAAAAAAGAAGAAATAGGTATCTTTTTTGAAGAGCACCTTCATAATGAATTGAAAATCAATAAAAATTTTGATCGGAAATTTTATTGATGGTGAAAGTCCATCAAAATTGGAGCCCTACGAAGGTCTTCCGTTTCATCTGCTCATATACTTTACGGTTGAAGGAATAGAGCTTGCCGGGGCGGTGCCTGACCTGCTTTTCCATTTCATTCTCGTCTGTAAGCAGGCCGGTTGTGAAAAGCTTTTTTCTGAAATTCCTTCTGTCGAACTCTACACCCAGGATCTGTTCAAAGACATGCTGCAGATCGCGCAGGGAAAATTTATCCTCCAGCAAATTAAAGATGATAGGCTCCTCCTGGATCTTGCGCTGTAAAGCCGCAACACAGGTATCAAGGATCAGTTTATGATCAAAGGCCATATTCTTGATATCGGAAACAGCATGCCAATGCAGGGCATTGTCGGTAATCTTAAGCTGGTGATCCTTAACATTAACCAATGCGAGATAGGCTACAGTGATCACACGACCTGCAGGATGTCGATCCACCGCACCAAATGTCTTTACCTGTTCCAGAAACATGTCTGTCAGTCCGGTCCTCTCTCTTAAAACACGATAAGAAGCTGTATCGAGATCCTCTTCTGGCCGGAGCAGATCTCCCAGCAATGACCATTGTCCCTTATAGGCAGGAAGATCACTTTCAATGAGCAAAACCTTCAGCACTCCCTCATCATAACCAAGAATCACACAGTCTACGGATAATGCAAACTGGAAATCGGGCATCAGCTCAAGTGGCGTAGTGTTGATGTTGGGCTTGGCAAGTTCTTGCATCGCGTACAAAATACATTAAGGGTGAAACAAAAATAGGGGGAATTTTAAAATTTCAGCCCATAAGTTTGAAAAGGGAATGTTTGGTCTTCTGCGGTAACTTCGTTGCCAGTTATGGAGAGCCCAAAAGAAAAAGCATTGCTGTTCCTTGAAAAAGGGAAGGAAATCATAGCCAGATCAGCAGACGAATCCTATCTGAAGGCAAATGTTGATTTGCTCAGAGAGATCATTCGTTTTCACGAGAACAGATATTATGTGATGAATGATCCACTGGTTTCGGATCCCGAATTTGATCAATTGTACAAAGCACTTGAAAAAATTGAGGCTGCTCATCCGGCCCTCATCATACCTGATTCACCCACACAGCGGGTAGGACCCGGCATCACCAAACAGTTCATCACCGTTCAGCACCTGGTACCGATGCTGTCGCTTGAAAACTCTTACAATGCGGATGATCTCATCGATTGGGACAGAAAAGCAAGGGAATTATCCGGACTCGATCAACTGGAATATTGCGTAGAACCCAAATTCGATGGGGCGAGTATATCCCTGATATATGAAAATGATCAGTTTGCCCGTGGTGCCACCAGAGGCGATGGTGTTGCCGGTGAAGAGATCACACTCAACCTGAAGCAAATAAGATCGATTCCGCTTTCAGCTCCTTTTTCCAAATATGGCATTCAACAGATTGAGATCAGAGGTGAGGTCTTAATGAACAAGGATAATTTCCGCAAGTACAACGAACAGCTTGCCGAACAGAATCTGCCTCCACTGGCCAATCCACGCAATGCTGCCTCCGGATCCCTCCGCATCAAGGATGCTTCCATTGTAGCCAAAAGAAATCTGGAGGCCTTCCTCTACCATATCGCTTACATACATTACGAAGGAACTCATCAACCCATCCGTTCTCATGCTGAAAGCCTGGAGCTCCTGTGGGAGATGGGTTTCAGGAGTCCGGTGAAGGAAAAGAAAGTATTGAAAGGGATCGATGCCGTGATTGATTTCTGTAAAGCATTTGAAGAGCAAAGAGATGAATTGCCTTATGAGATTGACGGACTGGTGATCAAGGTGAACGAGATGCAGTTGCAGGACAAGCTCGGCATGACTACTCATCATCCTCGCTGGGCCATCGCTTTCAAGTTCAAAGCGAGACAATCGACCAGCAAATTATTACAAGTGGAATTTCAGGTTGGAAGAACGGGAAGTGTAACTCCTGTTGCAAAGATTCAACCTGTGCACATTGGTGGCGTGATGGTCAGTTCCATCTCACTGCACAACCAGGATTTCATCCGCGAAAAAAACATCATGATCGGTGATACATTGCTGGTGGAAAGAGCAGGTGATGTGATTCCTTATATCGTTAAATCTTTTCCGGAACTGCGCACCGGGAATGAAACAGCTGTAGTTTTTCCTGTTGCTTGTCCCGTTTGTGAAACCCCACTCATCAAACCCGAAGAAGAAGCCGTCTGGCGTTGTCCCAATGAAAACTGTGCAGCACAGGTCGTGGAGCGCATGATCCATTTCACCAGCAAGGATGCGATGGACATACGAGGATTGGGTGATGCCAATATCCGCAAGTTTCATGAGTTGGGATGGCTGAAGGATATTCCTTCCATTTATCATCTGCCTTTTGATCAGCTGAAGAACATGGAAGGATTTGGGGCGAAGTCGGTGACCAACCTCAGTGAAGCCATCGAGAAATCAAAATCACAACCACTGTATCGACTGATCAATGCATTGGGTATTCGATATGTGGGTGAAACGACTGCGAAGACTTTGGCGCAATCTGTGAGTCACTTGCTGGATCTGTGCACGATGGATAAAGAATCTTTGCAGCAAATTGAGGATGTAGGCGTGAAGGTGGCGGAAAGCATCCATCAGTATTTTTCTAATCCCACAAATGTGGAGATGCTGAAAAAACTGGAAGCGGCCGGACTCCAATTGCAAAGCATCAAGCAACAGCCGGTTGATGGCAGTCTGAGTGGAAAAAGTTTTCTCTTCACGGGTACTCTCACCCAACTCAAACGTTCAGAAGCCGAAGCCATGGTGGAAGCCAAAGGCGGCAAGATACTCTCAGGTGTTAGTTCAAAACTTGACTACCTCATTGTTGGCGAAGACGCAGGCTCCAAGCTGGAGAAAGCGAAGAAGATTGCTTCGATTCAGATTTTGGATGAGAATGGATTTATATCAATGATAGGAGATGGGAATTAGGAGTTGGGAGATGGGAGATGGGAGTTGGGAATTGGGAATTGGGAATTGGGAATTGGGAATTGGGAATTGGGAATTGGGAATTGGGAGATGGGAGTTGGAAATTAAAAAATTACTTAATCAAAATCGTCAAAAACTCCCCTCCTGGCCAGGAGAGGAGTTTTGTGTAAACCTATTTCAGGACAAGTCATTAAATTTATCAGATCAGCTAATCAATGGCTAAATTCCCATCTCCCAATTCCCATCTCCCATCTCCTACCCAATCAACCCCTTACCATTCAAGTACTCTGCAATCTGCACTGCGTTTGTAGCTGCTCCCTTTCTCAGGTTATCACTCACGATCCACATGTTCAGGGTTTTTGGCTGGGTCTCGTCTCTGCGGATCCTTCCCACAAAAACTTCATCACGCTCATGTGCATCTTTCGGCATGGGATACTGCTGAGTGGCAGGATCATCTACCACGATCACTCCGGGTGCAGCAGCTAACAAGGATCTTACTTCAGCCAGATCAAACTCTTCCTCAAATTCAATATTCACACTTTCGCTGTGACCGCCCATCACCGGAATACGCACAGTGGTAGATGTAACACGGATATCATCATCGCGCATGATCTTCTTGGTCTCCAGCACCATCTTCATCTCCTCTTTGGTATAGCCATTGTCGAGGAACACATCGATCTGCGGAATTACATTTAGATCAATCGGATACTTGTAGGCCATCTCTCCTTCGACACCTTTTCTTTCATTCATCAGCTGGTTCACCGCTTTTACTCCTGTGCCGGTAACACTTTGATAGGTGCTCACCACAATACGCTTGGCTTTGTAACGCTTGTGCAGTGGGGCCAATGCCACTACCATCTGAATGGTAGAACAATTGGGATTGGCGATGATCTTATCATCAGCTGTAAGCGCATCTGCATTGATCTCAGGAACCACAAGCTTTTTCGTTGGGTCCATTCTCCATGCAGAAGAATTATCAATCACAGTTATACCGGCTGCTGCAAATGCGGGAGCCCATTGAGTAGAAGTGCTGCCACCCGCTGAGAAGATGGCCACTGCAGGCTTGAGATCGATCGCGGTTTGCATGCCCACAATGGTATAAGATTTTCCCTTGAAGGTCACCTGTTTCCCAATCGATTTTTCGGAAGCAACCGGGATCAGTTCAGTTACGGGAAAATTTCTTTCTTCGAGGACCTGTAACATTTTGGTGCCCACGAGTCCGGTAGCACCTACAACAGCAACTTTCATACTTTTCATTTTACCCTTTCGGGTTGGGTTAAAAAAAAGCCTCCCGGTTTTCGGAAGGCTGTTACATATTTGATACACACAAATGGAACTAACCTTCCCTATGGGACTGTTTCTTGTTCTTTTTGGTGTGTTTATTGTTCATCATTGCGGAACAAAACTAATCAGCTTGTTTTTTTCTGCCAAATAAATGTTGTTTTTCTCCTTTTTGAAAATCGCTACAGTTCTAGTTTCACGCTATGAAAACGTTTGCGTTGATCGTGTGCGTATATCTGTTCAAAATGGCAGCAGGACAAGTAGAAAGGTATGATCTGGTGATCAATGAGATCATGGCAGATCCCTCTCCGATCGTAGGTTTACCCAATGCAGAATACATTGAACTGAAGAATGTTTCCGGAAGAACGATTGATCTGCTTCGTTTTAAAATAGACAATGGAACAACTGCTTCCACCATTTCATCGTCCTACCTGTTGCCATCCGATAGTATGGTCGTTCTTTGCAGTCGCACCCAAACCATTTTCTTCCATAGCATAAGAACTATAGGTCTCACATCCTTTCCTGCATTGAATAACGATGGCGATCTGGTAACGCTCAAATCACCCGATGGCAAAACCATCCATGCTGTAGAATATAAAAGCAAATGGTATAGAAATCCGGTGAAAGCAAACGGAGGATGGAGCCTTGAGATGATCGATCCGCTGCAGCCCTGTGCCACCCATAACTGGACTGCCAGTACTGACAGTAAAGGCGGAACACCCGGAAGAGAAAACAGTATTATGAAACCGGGAACTTCTCATCCCGCAACTCAGGCACTTCAATGCATTGCCCTGGCAAGCGACAAGTTATTGCTCATACTGGATCAGGGGGTTGACAGTCTTTCAGCTTTCAGTTCTTCGAGATATACTTTCAATTCTGCTGATATACAAGTCACCCAAACCAGAATTCTTCCACCCCTGTTCCGGGAGATTGAATTGATGTTGAATAAAAAAATGGAGGAAGAAAAAATATATACCCTAAGCATAGGAGGACTGCAACGTTGTCGTTCTGCAACCAAAGACAGCTTTGCCATCCGAACAGGCATTCCAAAAGAGCCTGAAACAGGAGATCTGGTGATCAATGAGATTTTATTCAACCCTCCATCCGATGGGGCTGATTTTTTGGAAATCAGAAACAATTCAACAAAGGTGATCAATGCCAAAGGGTTGTATCTCAGCTCCAGAAATGATCAAGGAATCATGGGTATCCCTTTTATCATATCAGATGAACATTTCAACATTTTTCCTGATGAGGCCATCGCTATTACCACAGATTCAGGTTTTGTACTTCGGCAATGGAAAAGTAGCCGAAAAAAATCCCTGCTTGAAACTTCTGCCATGCCTTCGATGCCTGATGACAAAGGGAATGTCATGCTTTTGAACACAAAGGGAAAGATCCTAGATGAGATTCGATACAATGATGATATGCATTTCCCATTGTTAAGAGATATTTCCGGAGTCTCGCTGGAACGGATTGATCCCTATCAAAAAACAAACTCATCACAGAACTGGCACTCTGCATCTTCGAACACCGGGTATGCCACTCCCGGTCAGGAGAACTCACAATTCAGAAAGAACGATAGTTCGATTGCAGCTATTCAAATAAGTCCAGAAGTGGTTAGTCCGAATAATGATGGCCATAACGACATGTTGCAAATTCAGTACCGATCACAACTCAACGGATGTCTTTTGAATGTTTATCTGTTTGCGGAGAACGGACAATTCATCATGAAGCTGGTTGATAATCAGCTTTGCGGAATGGAAGGCAGTTTTTATTGGGATGGGCTGAAAAGGGACACTAAACTTCAAGATGGATTCTACATCATCCTTGCAGAGTTGATGCCTTTGAATGAAAAACCCTTTCGTTATAAAAAGCTGATAGGGATCAGATCAGGTTGATATCAAAATTAACCAGGCTTACAAACTGGTTGATCCTGCTTTGGATATCTTCTCTGGTGATCTCTTTCATTCTGGTTGTACCGAACTTCTCAACACAGAAAGAAGCCATGGCGGAACCCACAATGATGGCGGTCTTCATGTTCTCAAATGAGATGTCTTTGGTTTTGGCCAGGTGTCCGATGAATCCTCCGGCAAATGTATCTCCTGCTCCAGTAGGATCAAAAACCTCTTCCAGGGGTAGTGCCGGAGCAAAGAATACCTGATCTCCGTGGAACAGCAGTGCTCCGTGTTCGCCTTTTTTCACCACCAGATATTTGGGACCCATGGAAAGAATTTCCTTGGCAGCCTTCACCAGTGAGTATTGCGCCGAAAGCTGACGAGCTTCGCTATCATTAACCAGCAAAACATCAACGTCTTTGAGAAGTTTTTCCAGATCCTCCATAGCTGTCTCCATCCAGAAGTTCATGGTATCCATGATCACCAGCTTGGGCTTATTCTTCATCTGCTTGAGCACGCTGTGCTGAACAGCAGGCACACCATTACCCAGCATAACGAATTCACAATCCTGATAACTATCGGGCACGATGGGTTGAAAATCAGCCAGTACATTCAATTGTGTGTCGAGGGTATCACGCTCGTTCATGTCCATGTGATAGCGACCTGACCAGAAGAAAGACTTCTGATCTTTTTTGATCTGGACTCCTTCCAGGATCACGCCTCTATTTGCCAGATCATCAAGTTCTTCCTGAGGAAAATCACCGCCAACAACTGAAACCTGCTTGATGGGTGTTACAAAGTTGGAAGCGCTAAGGGCAATGTAAGTAGCAGCTCCACCAATGATGCGATCACTCTTTCCAAAAGGTGTTTCAATAGAATCAAAGGCCATGGTGCCAACAACAAGAACTGACATAGTTAGAATTTGCGGGCGAAGGTAGGGAATAAAGGCAAAGTTAAGAGAGGTTGAGAGAAGTTGAAGGAGGTTGAGGGGGTTGAAGGAGGTTGAAGGAGGTTGAAGGAGGTTGAAGGAGGTTGAAGGAGGTTGAAGGAGGTTGAAGGAGGTTGAAGGAGGTTGAAGGGGTTGAAGGAGGTTGAAGGAGGTTGAAGGAGGTTGAAGGAGGTTGAAGGAGGTTGAAGGAGGTTGAAGGGGTTGAAGGAGGTTGAAGGAGGTTGAAGGAGGTTGAAGGAGGTTGAAGGAGGTTGAAGGAGGTTGAAGGAGGTTGAAGGAGGTTGAAGGAGGTTGAACCTGCCTGGCGGCAGGGGAGTTGAAGAAAATTTAAAATTCCCCTCCTGGCCAGGAGGGGTGGATCCAGACCGATGCGGCAAAGCCGCAGAGCGTCTGGTGACGGGGTGGTAGAGTAAAATGAGTATGTTTTCAATTGCCGCCGACTTTAGTCACATCATAAACAAGTATACAGGCTGTTTTCAATTGCCGCCGACTTTAGTCGGCGGAAACTTAAACAACAGATTCATTCATCTGAATAAGCCATTGTAAATCACCATATCTCCCGGACTGAAGTCCGGGGCAATTGAAAACAGCCAGGTTCCTCGCTGTGCTCGGAATGACAAAGTGGACTGGTTGAAGGAGTTTAAGTGGGTTGAAGTGGTTGAAGAATTTTACTTAAACCTCCTCAACTTCTTCAACCCCTTCAACCTCCTCAACTTCTCTCAACCTCCCTCAACCTTGAAATTTCATACCAAAAACTTGATTCTGAATTAACTTTAGCAAAATCAATCTCATGAGAAATTTTTTACTGCTTGTTTTGCTGGTCTCATTATGCAATGCTAACGGACAAAATGCAAATGGATATCAGACTCCGCCGAAAGCCATTGCAGATCTACTGCTGGCAAAACCCACGCCATCTGTCAGCATCGACAAGAAAGCCAACTGGATGCTGATCATGGAGCGGAACTCCTATCCTACAGTGGAAGAACTGGGACAACCAGAGGTTCGTGTGGCAGGATTAAGACTCAACCCCAATAATTTTTCGCCGAGCCGACAAAACTTCATCAACGGACTGAAACTGAAAAATCTGAAGACCGGGAAAGAGTATGTCATCACCGGATTACCGGCCAACTTACTGGCCAGCAATGTCAGCTGGAGCCCGGATGAAAAGCAAATTGCCTTCACGAATACTACCGGCACGCGTGTAGATCTGTATGTGATCACAGTTGAAAAAGCAATGGCCACGAAGATCAACAAAACTGCACTGAATGCCACTTTGGGTCCTGTTGTCAACTGGATCAGCGAAGGCAGTTTGCTGTATACGGCAATCATCAAGCCTGCATCATTGATGCCAAAGCGACCCATCACCCCAGTGGGCCCCTCAATCCAGGAGAGTGTCGGAAAAGCCGCTCCCAGTCGCACTTACCAGGACCTTATCCGTTCTCCATACGATGAGGAAGCTTTTGCTTTCATGACCACTTCACAACTTATTCGCAATACGAATGGTATCGAAACCAAAATTGGTGCACCTGCAATCTACACATCATTTGAGGTGAGTCCGGATAAAAAATACATGCTCACTGAAACCATACAGAAACCTTTCTCTTACCTGGTAACGGCATATTCATTTGCCAGCAAAGTATCTGTTCAGGACATGAATGGTAAAACACTCAAGGTATTGGCCAATCTTCCTTCCGGCGAAACTACACCAAGTGGATATGATAACGTGCAAGCAGTACCCAGGGCATTCGCGTGGAGAAACGATGCCGCATCCACCATCACGTGGTGTGAGCCGTTGGACAGCGGAATGATCAAAAAGAGTGTGGAGTTTCATGATGCTGTTTATGCATTGTCGTCTCCATTTACGGGACAAGCCACAACAGTTGCCAAAACGAAAATGCGCTTCAGGGGTATTGTCTGGGGCAATGAGCATTTTGCATGGGTGAATGAAGGTCTATCGGGCAAACAACTACAAAAGGCCAGTAGGCTGGATCCTGCAACAGGAACAATGGAAACCCTCTTCGAAAGAAATACCACCGATGCGTATAATAGTCCAGGTTCACCAATATTGACTAGGTCTTCATTTGGCAAGCCCGTGATTGATCTGCTGGCAAACGATCGCTTGTTGATGAACAATCCCATCGGGTCATCACCCAATGGTGATCTGCCGTATTTAGCAGAGTTTGATCTGAAAACCAAAAAACAAAATATCCTTTGGCGTGCACAACCGGGAACCTATGAATCAGTAGTGACAGTCCTAGATGCAGAGAATCTGAAACTGATCACCAGAAGAGAGAGCCAGACAGAAGTACCTAACTACTACATCAAGAACCTCAAAACCAAGATCGCGGATCAACAGATCACATCATTTGTCAATCCATATCCGGAGCTGAATGGTGTCACCAAAGAAAAGGTGAAATACAAGCGTGCCGATGGTGTTGATCTTACCGGCGATCTCTATCTGCCGAAAGGTTATGACAAAACCAAAGATGGACCCTTGCCTTTGCTGATGTGGGCCTATCCTCGAGAATACAACAGCGTAGCAGATGCTGCTCAGGTGCGAGGAAGCAAGGATCGTTTCACTACCCTCAGCTGGGGATCACCGATTTTTTATGTGACGCAGGGATTTGCAGTACTGGACAATGCAGAAATGCCCATTGTAGCGGCCAATGCAGATGCCAAGCCCAATGATACATTTATCGAACAACTGAAACTCAATGCGGAAGCGGCGATCAAGGCTATGTCAGACATGGGCATTGCGGATCCAAAGAGAGTGGCTGTAGGCGGACATAGTTATGGTGCATTCATGACAGCACATCTGTTATCGCACACGAACCTCTTCAAAGCAGGTTTGGCCAGAAGCGGAGCCTACAACAGAACCCTTACGCCATTTGGATTTCAGGCGGAAGAAAGAACCTATTGGGAAGCACCTGATCTCTATTATAAGATGAGCCCTTTTAGCTATGCTAATAAAATCAAGACACCTATCCTCCTGGTTCATGGAGAAGCAGATGATAACCCCGGTACCTTCCCCATCAACAGCGAAAGATTATACAATGCCATCAAGGGACATGGTGGAACGGTACGCCTGGTTTATCTTCCTTATGAAGCCCACGGCTATCGCGGAAAAGAAAATCTGCTGCACTTGTTATGGGAGCAAAATGAATGGCTGAACCGATTTGTAAAAAATGCAAAATGATCAATCGATGGTGAACCGCTTTTTGAAGGCAGAAGGTGGTTCACCATTGTACTTTTTAAAGATGCGGTTGAAATAGGAAAGACTCTCAAAACCGCACTCATAGCATACTTCAGAAATGGATCTATCCATCCGCAGCAAGCGTTTCGACTGACTGATGCGATAGCGATTCAGGAATTCTACAAAAGTCAACCGTGTCATTCTTTTGAAATAACGACAGAAAGCTTCCGGCCCTAGATTGGCCAATGACGCTACCTGATCAATTGAAATTTGTTCCGTGTAATGTGCATGGATGTAATCATAGATTCTCCCCAGTCTCTCCTGTTCTTTTCGATGAAAACTGTTTTGATAAGGTTGGTCGTGTAACAGTTGCATATCTTCAGCTGCGGATAGGATTTGCAGAATGTCCAGCACTTCCAGAAATCTTCTGAATCCTTCCTTCTCATGCAAACGTTTCAGTCGCTCTCTCAGTTTTTCTTTGGTTGCCTCTCCAAATGCAATACCATGTGATATTTTCGAAAAGAGTGTGGCAAGTGTATTGAATTCAGGTGTCTTTGTCAATACATCCGCAAGAAAATCTTCCTGAATATGCAGCACGGTTTTCTCATAATCAGATTTAACACCAAAATCAAAGTTGAGATGAGGGATATAAGAACCAATCAATACCAGATCACTGCCTTTGTATTTTGATATATGATCCCCCACATGTCGGGTGCCATCAGTACCATCAATGAAAACAAGTTCGATCTCCGGGTGAAAATGCCAGAAGAAAAAATCGTTCAGTCTGGGATTCACCATAATGTGAAAGGAACTGTTCTCATCCGGTGAGATTTTCTCCAGTGCCGTAATATTTTGCCCTTTATTGACCATTTTATATCATCAAAATATCAAATAAATCAAAATCGTACAAATAATGGTCAATTTTGGGTAGCTATTCTTTTCATTGCCCATTTACTTTTACACCATAAACCAAAACCATAGAACATGAGCATGCAACCTACCATGCAGCCCACGATGCAGCCTACCATGGCCAATACCAATCATAAGGATATACCCGGCAATCCCTCTACGGCTACATCCAGCAAGATCAAACTGAACGACCGTTCCAACGGAAAACCCCTCAGGGTCTTGAGTGAGGAGGACTGGGCCTTCTGGAAACACAATGGGTATGTCGTGATCAAACAAGCTGTTCCCAGAGAACAAGCTCTGAAGACTGCAGCATTCCTGTGGGAGTTTGAAGAGAAGGACCCGAACAATAAAGAAACCTGGTATGCTCCTCCCCGTGCAGAAATGCGTATGAAAGAACTGACCAACAGCGGCATGGTGGAAGTGTACAATCACCAATACCTTTGGGACAATCGCCAGCAGCAACGTGTTTATGATGCCTTTGTGGATGTGTGGGGAACAGAAAAATTATGGGTAACCATCGATCGTGCCAACCTCAACTTCCCGATGCGAGAAGGATTTGAATTCAAGGGTTTCATTCACTGGGATTATGATCCGGATACCAAACCGGAAAATGTACAGGGGGTATTGGCATTGGCCGATCAGACAGATGAGAACATGGGAGGATTTCAATGCATCCCTTCGCTGATGCGTGAATATGATACCTGGAAGCTGACGCAACCCGAAGACAGAAATCGATTCCAGCCGGATATCAAAGGGTTTGAAGACAAATTGGTGAAAGTAAAATTGGAAGCCGGCGACTTACTCATCTTCAACAGCCTGCTACCACATGGCATTCGTCCGAATCTCTCTGGAGATAAAGTGCGGATAGCGCAATACGTTTCTATGATGCCCGTACAGGAAAACAACGAGGCACAGCGACAATGGAGGATCAATTCCTGGCGTGATCGTATCGCACCGGAAGGATATGCCTTCCCCGGCGATCCCAGAAAATGGGAGCAGACCAAATATGGTACTGCGGAATTGAATGATCTGGGTAAAAAATTACTGGGACTCGAATCATGGGATTAATCGAAGATCAATCTTTCGTCAATCTCAACAATGGTGTGCGAATGCCATTACTGGGATTGGGTGTTTACGACATGCATGCAGAGGAAGCCGTGGAGGCCGTTTGCTTTGCCTTGCAAACAGGTTATCGATTGATCGATACGGCTGCCATGTATGGCAATGAAAAGCAGATCGGTGAAGGCATTCGTCGTTCAGGCATATCCAGAGAGGAGATCTTTGTAACCACCAAAGTAAACAATACAGATCAGGGATATGATGAGACACTCAGGGCTTTTGATCAGAGTACAAAATTGTTAGGGCTTGATGTGATCGATTTGTATCTCATACACTGGCCCATCAAACACAAGAGAGCATCCACCTGGAAAGCCATAGAACAGCTTTATCAAAGCGGAAGGGCGAGGGCGATCGGCACCGGCAATTATCTCCTCCCTTTTTTGCATGAAATGGAATCCTATTCCAGCATCAAACCGGCAGTCAACCAGATCGAGTTCAGTCCCTATCTTTTTCTGAAGGATGAATTGAATTACTGCAGACAACATCAAATATGTCTGCAAGCCTATACGCCCTTGCTGAGAGGGAAAAAATTCAATGATCCCCGCTTGATGGAATTGGCGAAAAAATATGGGAAGACACCGGCACAAATCATCCTGCGCTGGGCCATTGAGCAAGGTATATCCACCATCCCCAAATCATCCAACCCGGAAAGGATCCGTGAAAACTTTGGTATATTCGATTTCTCACTTGTTGAGGAGGACATTTCAATGATGAATGGATTTCATGAGGGCTTGAGGATTGTGGATGATCCGATGGAGATGTATTGAGGAGGGGAGATGGGAATTGGGAACTGGGAATTAGAAATTAGGAATATGAAAAGTATATTGTTTTTATTGCTTGTAATGTTGAGTTCAGTTGCATTTGCTCAATCCAAGAATGCAGAAAAAGGAATGCTGCGCCATGTGGTAATCTTCAAATTCAAGGAAAGCAGTTCAAAGGCTTCGGTTGACAGCGTGGTCAATGCTTTTGTGGCACTGAAGGACAAGATCGCCGTTATCAAAAAATTTGAATGGGGACTCAATGATTCACCTGAGAACTGGCATCAGGGTTTTACCCATTGCTTCATCCTAAGCTTTGCCAATAAAAAAGACCGCGATGAGGTTTATCAGGTTCATCCTGCTCACAAGGAATTCCAGAAAATACTGGGACCTCATATGGAGAAGGTGTTTGTGGTGGATTATGCAGTCAATTAGACTTTAGACGTTAGACGTTAGGTATTAGATATGTCGAAGGGATTGATCGGGCTTGGCGTAAGAAAAGCGGGAATGGGGGGTCGTTTCATAGTAAGCGTCCAGACCCAGGCTTACCATGGAACCAGCTGAAGACAATTCGAGAAGGCCGTCTGCTTTCAATACAACTTTTTCAACAAATGCATGCTGTAATTTTCCAACTACCAGGAAGGTATTGTTAATTCTCAAAGGGATAACTTCAAAGAGCTCCATGGCATATTGTACGTGGCTCTCCTTTACAAAAGGAACTTCAAAATCAACTTTGTATTCCGGTGTAAGTCCTACTTCCTCAAATTCACTTACACCATCAGGATACTTGGCACTCGTCTGATGTGCCTGTCCCACAAATTCTCCTCTGATGTGATTGACGGTATACAATCCGGTCTGCTCGATATTCCGAATGGTATGAGGGGCTGCCTCGCGGGGCCTGTTGATGAACCCTACCATGGCTGGATCAGCTCCGATGTGAACGATATTGCTGAACACAGCCAGATTTAGATCCCCCTTGCTGCTTTTGCTGGCTATCAGGCTCACCGGCTTGAATCCACTTAAAGAATTCACAAAATTCGCCCGATAGAACCGATCCCAGGCTTGTATATCGGAAAGGGAGAAATGTTTCACAAAACGTTAAACAAAGAAGAAGGGAAAAGGTTGGAAATTAGTTGTCAGAAGTCAGACGTCAGTTGTAAGATGATAGATTCCAGTAAGGGATGATGTTGTTCAATGTCTGACAACTGGTATCTGACAACTGTCGTCTGTCCCACAATAAACAACCCCCTACAAGCGTTATATACATGTTCAATCCAAAATCCTTCCAAATGAAAACCTTCGCTTCAGGTATTTTCCTGTTTGCATGCCTCACCCTCTTGCTGTCTTTCAACCCCTTTGTCCCGGTTGAAGACAAGTCAGATCCGGTTAAAAAGGCCGAAGGTTCTTCCAAAACGCTTTTCTTCCAATCAATATATCAACAGATCTCCGCCGCAGGTGTAAACCTGAGTGAGGAGGTCTTTTCTTTTGCCCTGAACGGATTTGACAAACTACAGGCACAAGGCAGACTGAATGCTGATAGCATCCTGACCATTATCGATTTTTCCCGCTCTTCAAGGGAAAAAAGAATGTTTGTAGTAGATCTGAAGTCACAAAAACTCCTGATAAGTAGCATTGTCTCCCATGGCAGAAACAGCGGAGGTGAATTTGCCCGAAAATTTTCCAACAGACCTGAATCACATCAAAGTTCTCTAGGCTTTTATGTAACAGGGGATACTTACAGGGGATCCAATGGCTACTCTCTCGTATTGGAGGGAATGGAAAAAGGCTTCAACGACAAGGCAAAGGAAAGAGCTATCGTGATGCATGGAGCAGACTATGCCAGTGAACAGGTGATTCGCAAAAAGGGTTATCTCGGACGGAGTTATGGTTGTCCGGCATTACCAAAAACAGTCAACAAAAAAACAATTGAAACAATCAAGGGAGGTAATTGTCTTTTCATCTACTACCCCGATCAGAAATATATACAAGGCTCTGAATTTCTCAATGGTTAAAATGGGATCTTAGAATGGTTAATCCGACCCGGCCTTTTCAGACTGGGTCTTTTTTTTAAAACCAGATTGCAATCAATTGTGTGATCAATCCCAGTGCTATACCACTGATGATATCAAACCAGCGATGATCAGAAACGATTTTTCTTGAAAAGGCAACAGCAACTGTTATTAGGATTGCTGCCAGAAGATCAACAATGCTTGGCAGTTCCCCTCTATACATGATCACCAGCATCAGTCCAAGTAGCCCCCCCACCCCAATTCCATGCATGCTGATCTTAAAATAACTGTTCAGTATCAAAGCGGCAGCAGTTGCATAGAATATACCTCTGCACATATTGACGAGTACAAGCGGAACATCAGACTGATTGCGAAATACATAATAGGTCCAGAAGAAAAATGTAATGCTTGCGATATAAGGAACGATTCTTTCTTTTTGTGTTTTGAGCAGCAGTGATTTATTAAAACCGAGTGCCCTCATCAACGCCACTACCAGAAGAGGAAAGAAAACGTTGTTATTGATGATAGCCAGCAATTTGAGCATGCGGGCCTGAGGGGTAAACGACTGAAAAAAAACGGGATGGATAAAGATCAGATACCCGCCCATCATCACGCCTACAAAAAGCGGGTGAAACAAATAGGAGATGATCGTTGAAACAATTTTCAGGGATTGAGATGCTGTGCTATTTGATATTTCATTCATGGTCTATAATTCTTTTCTCATTCTGGCAACAGGTATATTGAGCACCTCTCTGTATTTGGCTACGGTTCTCCTGGCAATATTGTATCCTTTCTGCTGTAACATTTCTGTCAGAATATCATCACTCAGTGGATTTTTCTTATCCTCTGCTTCAATCATATCCTGCAATATACTTTTTACCTCACGGGTTGAAACTTCTTCTCCGCTATCGGTACTCAGTGCTTCACTGAAGAAATATTTGAGCCTGAAACTTCCAAATTCTGTTTGAACAAATTTGCTGTTGGCCACGCGGCTGATGGTAGAAATATCAAGATGGGTGACTTCTGCAATATCCTTGAGGATAAGTGGGCGCAAGGCAGTTTCATCGCCACTGAGGAAAAAAGCTTTCTGATGATCAATAATAGCCTGCATAGTGAGCATCAGTGTTTGCTGTCTTTGCTTGATGGCATCAATAAACCATTTGGCAGCATCAATTTTTTGTTTGATGAAAACGACGGCTTCTTTCTGTCGGCTATCTTTCTTACTGCCCTTTTCATAATCCTTCAACATTCCTTTATATTCATCACTGACCCGCAAATCCGGTGCATTGCGGTGGTTCAGTGTCAGCTCCAATTCACCATTGTTATTGTAGATCATGAAATCGGGAACTATATATTGCTCAGCCTTATTGATCTCGGAAACCTGTGCTCCTGGCTTGGGATTCAGTTTTTTTATTTCTTGCATGGCCTCTTTCAGCAATTCTTCGCTGATCTCCAGAGAACGCATGATCTTTTCGTAATGTCTTTTGGTGAATTCATCAAAATGAAAATCGATGATGCGTGAGGCGGTCTTTAGCCCTGGTGTTGGGTTTACATTGATTTTCTTGCGCAATTGGATCAGCAGACACTCCTGTACATTGCGGGCTGCAATTCCCGGAGGATCAAAATGCTGAATCATATTGATCACGGCTTCAACATCATCTGCCTCTGTGATGATATTTTGTTTAAAGGCAAGATCATCTACAATCGAATTCGTATCCCGTCTTAGATAGCCATCATCATCTATGCTGCCTATGATTTGTTCTGCAATTTTTTCCTGGAGGGTACCGAGATTGAGAAGTCCCAGCTGTGCCACCATCTGCTCATGTAAAGTTGAATCGACGGGATGAGGGATAGATCCGCTTTCCTGCAATTCCGGCACATGGTCATCTTTCAACCGGTATTCGGCAATGTCATCTTCGTCATCATAATCGCTAAACTGAAGATCCTCATCCTCTGATTCCTGCAATTCTTCAGTTGATTCTTCCGGTATGATCTCATCCTGCTCTGCCCTTTCCTCTCCCATTTCCAGGGCTGGATTGTCTTCCATCTCTTCCTTCACTCTCTCTTCCAATAAGGCAGTAGGAACCTGCAACAATTTCATCAGCTGTATCTGTTGAGGAGAAAGTTTTTGCTGTAATTTTTGCTGAAGTCCCTGATAAAGCGCCATTGCTTTTCTTCCTTATATGAATTAATTTCTTCGCTGTAAATTTACAAACAAAAGAAAGACCTTGTCGTTGAGAATAATAAAAACAACCTTTTTGCTACTTATCTGTTCGAATGTATCTGCTCAATACAAACCCAACAGAACAGATACAATATTTGAAAAACCTTCGATCTATTTTGTAATCCCTTCAAATTATATCATCAGCAAGCAGGGGTATGTATGCCGACAGGAATGGAAAATGGAAAAAAAGACAGGGGTTCCGGTTCGATTCAGATTGGGTTCACTTGATTATGTAAACAGAATGGAAGGAAAATGATCAATCCTTCGAGCCTCGCAGTTTATCCAGCAGTTGACTAAGCTTTTTCAACTCTTCGTCTTTGAGATTAGACATGATGCCTGTCATGGCTGCATCTTTTGCATCAATGCGTTGCAATAATTTTTTACCTTCTTTGGTAATACTTACATCTACCAGTCGTTTGTCACTTGCACAGACTCTTTTCTCTACATAACCTTTCAATACCAAACGATCCACGATACGGCTGGTATCACTCATCTTGTCCAGCATGCGGTCGCGGATCGAGAGTGTGGACAAGGGTTTGGGGTCACTGCCGCGAAGAATACGAAGAATGTTGAATTGTTGCAGAGTGATATCCTCTGCTGCAAGAAACTGTCTGATCTGATCTGTGAGCCAATGATATGTATAGATGATATTGATCAGGCTCTTCTGGCTTTCGCCTGAAAATTGCGTCTGGTGTATGTCTTTTTCAATTCCCATTCAGAATATTTGATCAGATCGGTGTTTTATTGGGGTCAACAAATTCATGTGCATAGATCTTGATCAGGATGATGGCATAGCTGAAGACAAGCGGACCAAAAATGAAACCCATGAACCCAAAAAGCTGTAACCCCACAATCACACCAAAGATCGTGATCAAGGGATGAACATCACCAATTTTTTTCATCAGTGTGACCCTGGCGAGATAATCCACGTTGCCGGTTACTATCAAACTATACAGTAGCAAACCGGTTCCAGGCACATTCATTCCTTTGGAAAAAAGGAAGATAACCAAGGGGACCCAAATCATCATGGTACCGACAATGGGAAAGAATGCAAATACTCCGGTAAGAAATCCCCACATCAAGGCATCATCGATTCCGAAGATCAGATATCCGATATAAGCAGTAACACCCTGTATGAGGGATATCAGCGGAATACCTACTGCATTGGCCTTGACCATGTGGCGGGTTTCATGCGCCAGGGCCTGCACACTCTCTTGGTGCAGGGGAATGAATTTTCTGACAGCCTCTTCCATGGATCTTCCTTCGGTGAACATAAAATAAAGTACAAAGAACATGACCAGCAGATTGCTGAGAATCATGGCGGAGCTGTTCAGAAAGGTGGGAATATAGTTGGCCAGGCTGGATTGCATTGATGATAGGTTCTTAGCGGAGAAAAGTTCTTCACCGGTAATAGCTTTTACCTTATCTGACAGAGCCCGGAGACCTGTCATGAATTCCTCAGCATGATTAAACACACTGCTTATGCGGGGAGAAACCAAAACTACTGCATAGTATATGGGAGCTGCAATGACAAATAGAAATACAACAATAAATAATAATGCCGTGATACCGGGTTTCCATTTTCTTTCTTCGATAAGTCTGAAATACCTTTCCCTGCCCAGGATATAAAAGGTAAGTGCTCCCATCAACCCCGGGAGAAAAACATAGAGTTCCTGGATGATCAGAAAGCCAAGAAAAGCAATGATCATCAGCAATACTATCTGTCGGATTCTGTTATTGAATTGGGTCATTTTTCATTTAATCAGTTCCAGACCCTGAGTCCTTCACTGCAATTGGCACAAATATCAATATTTTTTCTGCTCTTCATCAATTCCTTGCGAAATGCCTTATACTTATTGCTTTCCCATATTTCCTGCATGGAAGATTGTTTGAGGTCTCCCATCACGTGTTGGGCATCCTTATCAAAACAACAGGGTACCACCTTCCCATCCCATGTCACCACGTTGCTGTGCATCATCTTCCAGCAATGATTGCGGAGTGGATTCTTTGGCACGGTCATGCCATTAGCATTTTTTTTGTATCGGCTGTACTGAGAGTCCTTGGGAATGAGTTGATGAGGATCGTTCTGGTAGTCATATATCTGAGCCGTCTTGAACCAAACATCATCTATCCCAATCTCCTTGGCTAATTCTCTAACCTCTTCTAACTGATGTTCATTAGGTCTGACCACCAAAAACTGAAAGACAAGATAAGGAGTTCTGCTCTTGAGTTGACTTCTCCATTTGACCATATTTTTAGCTCCCTGAATCACTTTACTGAGTTCCCCGCCCTTTCTGTATTGGGAATAGGTTTCCTGATCTATACCATCTATTGATATGATGAGTCTATCCAAACCAGACAATACTGTTCTTCTTGCTGTATCATCATCCAGAAAATGGGCATTGGTGGAAGTGGCAGTATAGATTTTTCTGGAGGATGCATAGGACACCATATCCAGAAAACCTTTGTTCAGAAAGGGTTCTCCCTGGAAATAAAAGCTCAGATAGATGAGATCCCGGTGCATCTTATCAATCATTTCCCGGAAAGCATCAACTTTTATACTGCCGGTGGGTCTTGAGAAGGATTTCAAACCGCTTGGGCATTCCGGGCAACCCAGGTTGCAGGCCGTGGTAGGCTCCACAGATATAGAAAATGGTTTGCCCAAAAGAATGGGACTGCCTAGAAATTTGCTGAACTGGTAAGACAGAAAAATACTGACAGCATTCCCGCATTTTCGGAAGGTAAGCTTAGAAAGAAAGTTAAAAATATCATTACGATTGGTTCGAGACATGTGATGTAAAAATAAATGAAAGTCTACTACGTTATGTAGATTTGCATAAATACCGAACAAATCAATCCCTATGTCGACCAGGGCCTTTCTTTTTGTCTTTTTTATTGTTCTCAGCGGTATGGTCCATGCCCAGAAAAAGGACCTGATCGCTGAAACACAGGAGATTTCAGAAGGAGAAATGAAAGCGGCAATGATGAGACAGCAGTCCAACCTTGCAGGCGGTTTGTTCTCCAAAGCATCCGAAAATTTTGACATTCATTACTTGAACTGTCAGTGGCAAGTTGATCCTGCCATCCGATACATCAGGGGCAGTGTATTGACCGCATTCACCATGCTGCAGCGTTCCAATATCATCACCCTCGATTTGATGGACGACCTAAAAGTGGACAGCGTAACCAGCGGTGGTAAACGTTTGAATTTTTACAGGCCTTTCGACAATACTGTTGTGGTAAGCCTGGGTGTTTTTTTGAACCCCGGACAAAATAGTTCATTTGTAATACACTATCAAGGTGTGCCCGCACCAAGTACCCCCTTCAGCAGTTTCACCAATGGAGCCCATGCGGGAGTACCGGTGGTCTGGACCCTGAGTCAGCCTTATGGTGGAAGAGATTGGTGGCCCTGCAAGAACGGACTCAACGATAAGGCTGATTCGATCGACATCAGCATCACCACACCGCAGCAATATACTTCCAGTACAAACGGTCTCCTGGTGAACGAGACCATTTCTGGAGGCTTTCGTACCACTTATTGGAAACACCGCTATCCCATAGCAACTTACTTGGTGGCTTTCGGAGCCACCAACTATACCATTTTGAACAGCAGTGTTCAATTGGGATCCGTTGCCCTTCCCATAATGGAACACGCCTATCCAGAAAAGGTGTCAGAAATGATCAATGCAGCGGCATTAACGGCCAGAACGCTGCAACTGTTGCACAATACCTTCACACCTTATCCATTCATCAAAGAAAGATACGGACATACCCACTGGGGTTTCGGTGGCGGTATGGAGCACCAGACGAATTCATTCATGGTCAATATGTCTGAAAACCTTCTTGTTCATGAGGCGGCACACCAATGGTTTGGCGACTTGATAACCTGCGGTTCCTGGAGAGATATCTGGCTTAACGAGGGATTCGCCACATTTTGTATGAATTTCAACATCGAAAAACATTATCCGGAGCAGAATTTACTCAATGTTTATCGCAACCAGATCAACAGCATCACTTCAAGACCCGATGGTTCGGTCTATGTTGATGATACCACCAGTGCTTCGCGCATCTTCAGCTCACGACTCAGCTATAACAAGGGCGGGTGGGTACTACAAATGCTCCGGTGGAAACTTGGTGATTCAACCTTCTTCAGGGCCACGCGTAATTATTTGAACGATACCACACTCCGCTTCAGTTATGCCAGGACCAACGACCTTAAGAAACATTATGAAAAGGAAAGCAAAACGGACCTGACGGAGTTCTTCAATGATTGGGTATACGGGCAAGGCTTCCCATCTTACAAATTACAATGGGCAGCAGCAGGCGGGGTTTGGGTTCAAACCACTTTGAGCCAAACCACATCAGATACTTCCGTTAAGTTTTTTGAAATGCCTGTTCCAATAAGATTTAAAAATACCAACAGGGATACAACCATAGTACTGAACCATACCCGAAATTCGCAGATCGACTTCTTCCGACTTGGATTTACCCCGGATAGTGTTTTCATCGATCCTAAATTGAAATTGATATCCGCCAACAATGCAATCGTTAAAACAGAGTTATGGCCAAGTTCAGGCAATGCAGCAGTTTTTCCGAATCCGTTTGACCAGTATATCAATGTTGTCTTAAAAGGGATGGGTGAAGGTGAACTTACCATGTCACTCTACAACGCGGCCGGAGCGCTGGTTTGGAGAAATCGTTATGTTGGATTCAAGGGCGATGACCTTTTTGTTATACCGGCAACACAGCTGGCACCTGGCAATTACTGGCTTCGGATCAATAAAGATGATCAGCCTGCAGTGGTGAGGAGAGTGTTGAAATAGTTGAAGGAGGTTGAGGGAGGTTGAAGGAGGTTGAAGGAGGTTGAAGGAGGTTGAAGGAGGTTGAAGGTAAATTTAAACATCGCTCAACTTCCCTCAACCTCTCTCAACATAAATATAGTCATCCCGAGCGAAGCGAGGGAGCTGGACTGATTGAACTAAATTTCTTAAAAAGTGTTTTCCTGAAATGGAACCTGAAGTAAGGGCATTTTTACAACGAATCGTTTGGACCCTCAGCATTGCCTTGCTTTGGTTGATGATCAACTCTGTTGCAGGTCTTCGTTTTGAGCTGGCAATTTTTGATGGCACCCATCAAACAGCCACCATTATATTTTATATATGGTTGCCTCTTAGCTTATTTCTGATGCTGAAGCTTTTCAGGAAATGGTGGAAAGCCCATCTCTAAATCCCAGTTCCCCTCTGCCAATTCCCATATCTCTATTTCCCATCCAAAATCACTGGTGTTCCTTTGGAGGGAAGCACAATGATCTTTGCATTTCCTGAAGATGCCAGTTCTTTCATGGCCTTTATCTGCTCATACTGCAGTTGTCTGTCGCTTAAACTCATACTGATGATCCGCTGATAATCTGAAATACCCTGGGCCTCCACTCTTTTACGTTCTGCCTCCTGTTTTTCTTTCTGCAAAACGAACTGCATTTTCTGGGCTTCCTGTTCTGCATTGATCTTTTGCTCAATCGTAGCTTTTACGGAAGCAGGCAGTGTGATGTTGCGCACAAGCAAGTTCTCCAAAATCAAACCTCTTTGCTTGAAATCATTTTCAATGGTTTTGAATATTCTGGATTGAAACTCATCTCTTTTGGTAGAATAAAGGGCAACTGCATCATAATAAACAGAATTATCCCGGATCCTTGTGCGGGTGATGGGACGAACGATCTTGTCTTCATAATTAATGCCTATCTCCCTGATCAGCTTGGGGGTTTCGGTAGGATTTACTCTGTAAAGCACCGACAGATCAATGGTCACTTCCAGTCCGTCTGCTGTTAAAACTTTGATGGCATCGTCACCTGACTTCACTCCTTCATCATGTACACCACTCATGGTATAATTCTGGGTCCTGATATCAATCGATGTCACATCCATCAGGGGATTCACCAGACTCAGTCCGCTCGACAAGGTCTCATTCTGCACTTTCCCGAACAATGATTTGACACCAACATAACCGGCATCTACCTGACGAATGCTGGCAGTTAGCAAACCCAATCCAATCACCACCATTCCTAGTGTACGCAGATGTTTCAGAAAAGGAGTGAACCTGCTTTCATTTCTCACAGCTGCATTGCCAATAAAAAATAAGATGACACCAAGGATAATAAGGACCATAGAATAAATTTTTTTGAAAAGAAAGTTTTCAATCAACTGCTATGATCGGCAATCACCACCCACTTCCCTTTTTGTTTTTCAAAGGTAAGTGTGTAATGACCGCCCACATCGCCGACTGTACGCTTTAATGACCATTTACCTACAACGAAATAGTGCTTCTTGCCCAATGGTTTCATGTGCAGGATCTGAAAAGTCAGCGTCCCCATATTATCGCGACCGGCATAATTGGTTTTGTAGCTATTCAGGGTTGATTGGTATCCATATGTTACCCCTTTTTTGCCGATGTACATAAGCGAATCGTTCTCCCAATACCCGATCATGAATTTTTCCAGATTGCCCTCATTCCATGCCTTGGTCTGTGCATCCAGTATATCCAAAATTGCTTTTTCGTCTTTAGTCTGAGAAAAGACCAAAACGGGAAGAAGCATCAGTATCAAGAAAAATTTCGACATAATAAGGTATGAAACAACAAAGAGTTGATGTTATGCCCAGGCTCTGTCTCCTTTGGCATAGGGAATACAACCTTCGTATTTACCGGGCACTGCAACGTAGCGCAATGCTTTGGTAGCACCCACCTCTGAAGTGAAATAACCCAGTAGGGTAAGTTGTTTCATCATTCCGAAATAATGGTTGGGATCTTTCTCCTGTTTGCTGTCATTGTATGCTTTCAGTTCCTTGTTGACCTGGTTCAACAGGCGTGTGCGTTGATCAGGACTGATTTCCATGAAAGTCTTGCCAAACAAGGCTTTGGAAGATTCATCGATGAGTGCTATCCCTTCTGTAAATATCTTCTGGTCCTTCTCCTCATAACAATCCGTAACCATCACATTCATGAACTCTCCCACCTTTGCGGCTTTGGCACCGGGAGTATCAGTGGTAGGGATGATGGTTTCAGCCACTTCATCCAGAAAAGCGATCTGTTCCTTGGTCAAAGTGAAACCGGCAGCCTTGCTTTCGTTTGATTTGCATCCCTGCAAAAAAGCGGCTCCACCGATGACAGTACCACCCAAAACGAGGGCTACCCTTTCCAATGCTTCGCGTCTGTTCATGACATGTTAATTTGTTCCCTCTAAAATACAAAAGAATACCTGAAAAATACAAATGGTGTACCTTGCATTCCATGCCATTATTGGAAATCAGTCTGCCAAAAACGATCGCCAATGCCCTGAGGCTGCCTACCAATTCAGCTGTCTGGCAACAACAAAAAGTGCTGAAGAGACTGCTGAAAAAGGCAAAGTACACGCAATTTGGTCAGCACTATCAGTTCGACAAACTTTTATGGTCAAAAGATACTGTAAATGCTTTCAGAAACGCTGTTCCTGCTTTCGATTACAGCAGTTTGCATGCTGCCTGGTGGTACAAAACCCTCGAGGGCACTCCGGATGTATGTTGGCCGGGTAAAGTGCAATATTTCGCACTCAGCTCCGGCACTTCTGAAGCTGCCAGCAAATACATCCCCATCACCAGGGACCTGATGAAAGGCAACAGGATCACCATGATCAAACAATTGCTTTCTCTTGCCACCTATCAGAATATACCCTGGAAATCCGTAGGCAAAGGATATCTCATGCTGGGAGGCAGTACCGATCTGCAAAAAGGACCGGGTTATTTCGCAGGCGACCTTAGTGGTATTACTGCCAAGAAAGCTCCGTTCTGGTTCTCCCCCTTCTATAAACCAGGTAAGAAAATTGCCAGGACCCGCGACTGGAACAAAAAACTGGAAGCCATAGTAGAGGAAGCCCCCAACTGGGATATCGGATTTGTAGTGGGCGTACCTGCCTGGATCCAGATGTGTATGGAAATGGTGATCCAGCGATACAACCTGAAAAATATCCATGAGATCTGGCCTAACCTCGCTTTCTTTTGTCATGGTGGTGTTGCCTTTGAACCCTACCGACATGGATTTGAGCGACTACTGGGCAAGCCTCTTACCTATATTGAAACCTATCTGGCTTCGGAAGGATTCATTGCCTACCAGGATCGTCAATTCCCGGATGGGATGAAACTGGTACTGAACGAACATATCTTTTTTGAGTTCGTTCCATTTGATGATGAAAACTTTGATGGCAATGGCAACATAGTTCCCAATCCTGTTTCATTGCTCATAGATGAAGTGGAAGAAGGGAAAGACTATGCGCTGCTTATCAGCACTTCTGCAGGAGCCTGGCGATATCTGATAGGTGATACCATTCGTTTTGTAAACCTGGAACGCTCAGAAATCATCATCACCGGCAGAACCAAACATTTTTTGAGCCTTGTGGGTGAGCACCTCAGTGTTGACAATATGAACAGGGCAATCCAGGTTGCTTCGGAGAAGTTGAATCTTTCCATAACAGAATTCACGGTAGCGGGTGTACCGGTGGATGGGTTCTTTGGGCATCACTGGTATATTGGCTGTGACGACAAAGTAGATTTGGTTGAACTCAGACGGATTATCGACGAAACCCTGATCGAGAACAATGATGATTATGCCACGGAAAGAAAAAGCGCATTGAAAGACGTGATCGTGGAAGTGTTGCCGGAGGAGAAATTCATGGGCTTCATGGAAACCAAAGGCAAGCTCGGGGGACAACATAAGTTTCCAAGAGTGTTGAAGGGAAAGATGCTGGAGGAATGGAGGGAGTATTTAAACGTTAGATAATTTGTTCTTTAAAAATTCCCCTCCTGGCCAGGAGGGGTGCCGAGACCGGCGAACGAAGTGAACCGGACGAGGCGGGGTGGTGGATTCAATTTCCCACCACCCCGTCACCTGCCTTCGGCAGGCAAGCTCATTCGTCAGCGCCTAAGGCGCTTCCTCATTCGTGCCACCCCTCCTGGCCAGGAGGGGAATTTTTAAAGAATAGTTTATATGTCATCTGATATCTAAATATGCTTGAATCATTCATAAAAGGCTTCGGACTAGGCATCATACTGGCAGTGTCGGTAGGCCCTGTGATTTTTACCATTCTGAAGCAAAGCATCAACAACGGACAAAAAGGGGGATTCAGTTTTGTAGGAGGTGTTTGGCTGAGTGATATCGTGCTTGTTGTGATTGCGAATATGTTTTCAACACTGGTGATGCAGGCACTTCATTTTAAATCTACCATTGCTTACATCGGGGCGGCCTTTGTTTTTGGAATGGGAATCTATTATGTATTCTTCAAAAAAGTGATAGTAGCAGAAGAAGGGAATGTGGTGGTAATTTCTTTCGGGAAAAAAGCATTTACCAAAGCATTCATGTCAGGATTCATCATCAATACCCTGAATCCCAGTGTGATGCTATTCTGGCTGATCAATGCTACAGCGTTTGCTGCAACCCATTCAGTATTGGAACGCTCGATATTGTTCGGTACCTGCCTGCTCGTGAATATCATTGCAGATATCATTAAGGTATTGCTGGCGGCAAAAGTAAGACACAGCCTCACACCCCACAATATCAACATCATCAACAAGATTTCCGGAACGATCCTCATTGGTTTTGCCATTGCCATTGTATACGGGGTATATTTCCTGAACAAGTGAAGACAACTCAATATTTGAACTTATTTTTATTCTAATAAATAATATTCAGTGCTTCGGATCATCAAAAAAATCTTTCTCGTTTTATTTTTTTCGCAACTGGCTTATATCATTATCCTTCGATTTGTAGGACCGCCCATCACGCTGACCCAGATCAGCAGCATACTGCAGGGGAATGGTTTTGATCGCGACCATGTCGATCTGAAAAATATTTCACCAAATGCCGGTCTGGCGGTGATGGCATCCGAAGATCAACTGTTCCCAGACCACAATGGATTCGATATCAAGAGCATCAAAAAAGCACTGAGTTACAATAAGCGTAAACCGGGCAGGGTAAGAGGGGCGTCAACGATCAGTCAGCAAGTTGCCAAGAACGTTTTTCTCTGGCAGGGACGCAGCTGGTTCAGAAAGGGGCTGGAAGTCTATTTCACTTTCATGATTGAGCTTTGCTGGAGCAAGCAAAGAATACTGGAGGTATATTTGAATGAAGCAGAAATGGGTAAAGGTGTTTTTGGCATTGAAGCCGCATCCAGAAAATATTTCAAAAAATCTTCATCACGACTTACTCGCACGGAAGCAGCCATGATCGCAGCCAGTTTACCGAATCCGGTGAAGTATACGGTCAAGCCGATTTCACGTTATGTATCAAGAAGATACCCCTGGGTATTGCGGCAGATGAACAATCTGGACGGTGATCCTGACATTCAGGCTATCATCTTTGACCGTTGATCAAAGTATAAAGTTTACTGTTGATGGTGGGTTCAGGAAATCCTTCCACTTCCAAACCCCATCTCACTGAATACTTTTGTTCTTTCAATTCAGACGGAATCTGTACTCTAACTACAGTCTGGTTCAGATAATCGGGGAAAAGCCTTTTGCCTGTAGGAATAATCAATGGCTCTTGTTTGGCGCCCCGATAGATAATCAACATGATCTTGGGCCTATGCCATGAAGCTGAGTCCAGAACCTTGCTATCGTATACATTTATAGCCAAAGCTGTCTCCAATTTGCCGCTGGAATCCGTTTGAAGCAAATCCGTGCTTGCAAGCACAATACCGGAAAAAGATCGATACCCATTTACTACATCAGTGCTCAGCTTACCTCTGGGTGTGATAATGGAATCTTTCAACCGTGGTGTATCCATGGAGCCTAATACCATTGGGTTAGCCCCACTCAATGCCGGCTCCATGGGCCAGTAGTTGTATTGATTCCTTCTGTACCGCATCGTATTCAGGGAAAAGGAGGGATCTCCGCTATAGAACCAGTATTTGGAAGCCCTTTGGTAGGAATTGGTAAAGATAACAGGGCGACCATTTGCTTTTTTTTGAATCGCTTTTGCCCATTCTTTGTTTCCATGGAATTCATCTTTGGGTATGCCCTTTATTGGATCAATATCCAGCATCATGAAAACACGGATAGCGAGAATGAGGATAATTGAAAATGGAAGCAGACGATAAAGCCAATTTGAGAGGGAATGATGCTGTTTCAAATACTGATAAGCCAATACCATCAGAGGAACGAATAGCATGGCTGTCCAGTTGGCTTCTGTTCGGGAACGAAAAGAACTGAGGAAAAAAATAAAAAACGTTCCAATAACCGACCAGTACATGGCTTTTTCAGTTGGCGTTTGCGTTCGGTATTTCAAGGCTGCCCAGATCAGCAGCCAACCTGTAAGCGGACCCGTGATCAGCAATTGACCAAGCAGGTAATCAGTTGTAAATGAAAAACGATAAGGAGGAGAAAGTCGTTCGAATAACTGATACTGAATGGATGGAAAACCATGTTGCCACTGCCAATATACATGTGGCAGAAAAAATGCAACAGCGAGGATGATGACCAGCCAGGTATGGCCCCGTTTCAACAGCTTGATATTGGATAGCAGTGAAAAGAGGATGATCAGGATACCATGGTATTTGCTGTACAGCATCATGGCGATGGCTTGCGCCAGAAACAGAGACGACCAGATAGTTGATCTTGCTTCAAAATTTTTATAGGCCCAGAAAAAAACCGCTGTAAAAAAAAGAAGAGGCACATCTGGCACAGCCATGATACCGCCAATCTGCAGGAGGGCGGTATTCAAGACGAGTATGTAAAACAGTTTTTTATCGGATGGCAGGATGAGTTTTTCTATCATCCAGATGGTAGCAACGCCCATCAACACAATGAAAAAACGAACGCCCAGTTCGCCAGGGAAAATAGAAACACCCATTTTGATCAGCAATGCGATCATGGGTGGATGATCAAAGTAACCCCAATCGAGAAACTGTGCATAGACCCAATAGTATGCTTCGTCATCAAAGAGCTCAGTGCTGTAGGCCTGGAGGAGACCTAGCAGTAAGAGGAGAATATAGAAGGGGGAGGAGGTTGAGAGAAGTTTAGAGAGGTTGAGGGAGGTTGAGGGAGTTGAAGGGGTTGAATCGCTATTACTCATTTTTTGATTTCTATTTTCTATTGTAAAAATAGCATTCTACATTAAAAACTCCCCTCCTTGCCAGGAGGGGTGGATCCAGACCGATGCGGCAAAGCCGCAGAGCGTCTGGAGACGGGGTGGTAGAAACTAAATTTTAGAGATATTTTCCTGAACCCAGTCAATTGCACTCTGGATCCGTTGTTGACCTTCACCTTTCACTTCAAACCAGGGTGTGTTTTGATGGATGAGCAGATCGCGGTAATGATGATAGAGTTTTTCCCGCGTTTCCAAATCCGGATATTCCCTCAGTTCATCTTTGGTCCAGGGAAGATCGGGCTTGCATAAAAGATAGCCGTCATATTTTCTGGATACGATCTCATCCAGAATAAATTGATGGCACTTGCCAAATACAAACTCACACCAGACTTTCATCACATACATGTCGGTATCGATGATGAGAATAGGCTTCTGCATAGAAGCAACTAGGGTGGTGGCTTCGTCTTCCAGTTTCAATTGTCCCTTTGCGATCGTCAGCAGATCCTCATAAGAATAGTCGGTGCCATGTTCCAACAAAT
>Ga0315902_10001860_pt1 | contig 33552 bp, 35 predicted proteins | sample LakEriMetagenome_9_FD_203523 | JGI IMG/M metagenome (GOLD analysis project Ga0315902, IMG submission 203523) | Freshwater fungal communities from buoy surface, Lake Erie, Ohio, United States - Buoy 12 MA117 | ecosystem: Environmental > Aquatic > Freshwater > Lake > Lake biofilm | place: USA... | reverse complement strand
ACGGGGTTCCTCCAATGGAGGCCAACACGCGTAGGGGCTTGGGGTTCCCAAGCGGCGCGTGCTCCCCACTTCGTGGGGAGCTGTCGAACGCGAAGCGTGAGACTGAGGGGCGAGTTGCGCACGCGCCCCTCCGCTTCGCTGCGCTCAGCACCTCCCCGCGTGGCGGGGAGGATAACTTACGCCCGCGCTTCATTGGCGCCGCGACCGAGGGCCAGGAGTGCGGCGTTGGCGATGGCGTCGGCGTCGAGGCCGGCGGCGGCGTACATGGCTTCGGGCCTGTCTTGATCCTGGAAAATATCCGGCAGCGTCAGCGTGCGGATTTTGACGCCGCGATCGAGCTGGCCGTCGCGCGCCAGGAAGTGCAGCACAAAGGCGCCGAAACCGCCTTCCGCGCCCTCTTCGATCGTCAGCAGCACTTCGTGCTCGCGCGCCAGGCGGCGGATCAGATCTTCGTCGAGGGGCTTGGCAAAGCGTGCATCGGCCAGCGTGGTGGAAAGGCCCATCGCGGCGAGTTTGTCGGCGGCTTTGTTGGCCTCGACCATGCGCGCGCCGAAATTGAGAAGCGCCACGGATGTGCCTTCGCGCAGAATGCGGCCCTTGCCGATTTCGAGCGGAATGTCCGCATCGGCGCCAAGCGCACCGTCCGCGTCGCCGCGCGGATAGCGAAAGGCGCTCGGGCGGTCATCGATGGCGGCGGCGGTGGCGACCATGCGTGAGAGTTCGTTGCCGTCCGCGGCGGCCATCAGCACCATGCCAGGCAACGCGCCCATGAAGCCGACGTCGAACGAGCCCGCGTGCGTGGGGCCGTCCGCGCCAACAAGGCCGGCGCGGTCCATGGCAAAACGCACCGGCAGTTTTTGGATCGCGACGTCGTGGACGACTTGGTCATAACCGCGCTGCAGGAAGGTCGAGTAGATCGCGGCAAACGGCTTCATGCCGTCAGCGGCAAGGCCGGCCGCGAACGTCACCGCGTGTTGCTCAGCAATGCCGACGTCGAAAGTGCGGCCGGGGAATTGCTTGCCGAAAATGTCGAGCCCGGTGCCCGAGGGCATGGCGGCGGTGACGGCGACGATGCGCTCGTCCTTCTCCGCCTGGCGCACCAAAGCTTGCGCGAACACCTTGGTGTAGCTTGGCGCCGATGAGCCGCCCTTGGCTTGCTCGCCAGTGATGACGTTGAACTTGGTGACGCCATGATATTTGTCGGCGGCGTTTTCGGCTGGCGCATAGCCCTTGCCCTTCTTGGTGACGACGTGGATCAGCACCGGGCGATCGTCGTATTCCTTGGCGTTGTTCAGGATCAGGCGCAGCGTGTCGAGATCGTGGCCGTCGAACGGGCCCAAATAATGGAAGCCCAGCTCTTCAAAGAAGGTGCCGCCGGTGACGAGCGTGCGCGCGTATTCCTCGACCTTTTTACCGACATCGTGGATTGGCGCCGGCAGATGCTCGGCCACCGATTTCGCCGTCTTGCGGATGCGGCGATAGGTTTTAGACGAGGCGAGGCGTCCAAGATAGGAGCTCATGCCGCCCACAGGCGGCGCAATCGACATATCGTTGTCGTTGAGGATGACGATCAGCCGCTTGGTGCTTTCGGCGGCATTGTTCATTGCCTCGTAGGCCATACCGGCCGAGATCGAGCCGTCGCCGATGACCGCGATCACGCTGTTGTCGTCGCCGCGCTTGTCGCGCGCGACGGCAAAGCCAAGCGCTGCGCTGATCGAGGTGGCGGCGTGGGCTGCGCCGAAGGGATCGTACTCGCTCTCGGCGCGCTTGGTGAAACCAGAGAGGCCGCCTCCGGTGCGTAACGTGCGGATGCGCTCACGCCGCCCGGTGAGAATTTTGTGGGGATAGGCTTGGTGGCCGACGTCCCAGATGACGATGTCGCGCGGCGTGTCGAAAACGTAATGCAGCGCCACCGTGAGTTCGACGACGCCAAGCCCCGCGCCCAAATGACCGCCCGTGGTGGAGACAGCGCTGATGGTCTCGGCGCGCAATTCGTCCGCCACTTGTTGCAACTGACTCGCATCAAGCTTGCGGAGGTCCGCCGGGAACTTGATCTGGTCAAGCAAGGGGGTCGAATTCTGCGGGGCCATGCAGCCTCTAAACGTCCGAGATTGGACAAAAGGCTACCCTCGTTTGAGGCCAAAAGCGACGCCGCCCCTCAGGCGGGAACGAGGATATTTCTAGCATTTTCGTGCGGCACGGGCGCGCACGCGCCGCTCGCATGGCGCTATCGGCCGCAAGTGGCTTGCCGACCCGCGCTCGCCTCGCTTACGCGGGATGGGATCGAAGGAGACGCCGCTTGCGCCACGCCGCCACGCTTTTCGCCGCCGCTTTTGCGTTCACGCTCGCCAGTTGCGCCTCGACGCCAGCGCCAACGCAAAGCGTAAACGCTGAAGACCCGCACCTTTGGCTCGAAGAGGTCGAGGGCGAAAGAGCGCTCGCGTGGGTGCATCAGCAAAACGACCGCTCGCTGCCGGTGTTGGAAAATGATCCCCGCTATGCGGGCTTGCTGAACGCAGCGCTCGAAGTGGCGGAAAGCCGCGATCGTTTGGCCACCGGCCAAGTGCGCGGCGGCTATCTCTACAATTTCTGGCAAGACCCGGATCATGTGCGCGGCATCTGGCGGCGCGCGCCGCTCGACGGCTACGCGGCCAACAACCCGCGCTGGGAAATTGTGCTCGACATCGATGCGCTGGCGCGTGCTGAAAATGCCAATTGGGTCTGGCAGGGCGCGGACTGCGATCCGAGCGGCGTGCGCTGCATGATCTCGCTGTCGAACGGCGGCTTGGATGCGTCCACCGATCGCGAATTCGATCTGACCACGCGCAGCTTCGTTGAAGGCGGCTTCGTCATCCCGGAAGCGAAATCCAATTTCGGCTGGCTTGATCGCGACACCCTGCTCGTCGCCACCGATTGGGGCCAAGGCGCGCTGACCGAGTCCGGCTATCCGTTCATCCTGAAAGCCTGGCGCCGCGGCACGCCGCTTTCGAGTGCTGCGGAAATCCTGCGCGGCGAACCGACGGATGTTTCCGTCGGCGTCGCCACGTTCGAAGATGAAAGCGGCGATCACATCGCCATCGCCGTCGAAGGCGAGACCTTCTTCGAAACAATCTATTCGCTGGTTACGCTAGAAGGCCCGGTGCGCATCACTCTGCCGCGCAAGTCGAGCATCCGCGATTTCTACCATGATCGCCTCATCGTCACGCTCGAAGAAGCCTGGACCATCGGCGGCCAAACCTACTCCACTGGCTCGCTTCTGGCCCTGCCGCTGTCGCACGCAACGCTGCCCGATCCGCGCATCGAAGTGATCTTCACGCCAAATGCGCGCCAATCGATCGAAGAAGTGCAGGCCACGCGCGACGGCGTGCTTGTCGCCGGCTTCGACAATGTGCGCGGCCGTTTGCAGCGCTTCACCTTCGCCAACAACCAATGGCGCGGCGAGCAAATCCAAGTGCCGCCCACGGGCGTGGTGCACATCGCCGGCGCCTCGACCAGCGACGCGCGCGCCTTCGCGACGTTTGAGGATTTCCTGACGCCTTCGACGTTATATGCGCTGAACGGCGTCGCCCTTCGTCAAGTGCGTGCGCTACCAGCGCAGTTCGACGCTTCGCCTTATGTGACAGAGCAATTCGAAGCGACCAGCGCCGATGGCACGCGCGTGCCCTATTTCGTGGTGCGCCGTCGCGACATGGCGATGAACGGGCAGAATCCGACTTTGCTTTACGCTTATGGCGGTTTCCAGCTTTCGCAGGTGCCGAGCTATAACGCTTATATCGGCCGGCTCTGGCTCGATCAGGGCGGCGCCTATGTGCTCGCCAACATCCGCGGCGGCGGCGAGTTCGGCCCGGCCTGGCATGACGCCGGCCTGCTCACCAATCGCCAGCGCATCTATGACGATTTCTACGCTGTCGAACGCGATCTGGTTGCGCGCAACATCACCAACCCACGCCGGCTGGGTATTTCCGGGCGCTCCAATGGCGGCCTGCTGATGGGGGTGATGCTCAATCAGCATCCGGAGATGGTGCACGCCGCGATCATCGGCTCGCCTCTCTTGGACATGCTGCGCTATGATCAATTGCTGGCCGGCGCGTCGTGGGTGGGAGAATACGGCTCACCGTCGATCCCCGAACAGCGCGCGTTCCTGGAGCAGATCACGCCTTATCAGAACCTGCGCGCGCGCGACGATTTCCCGACGGTGTTCATCTACACGTCAACCAAGGACGACCGCGTTCATCCCGGCCACGCCCGCAAGTACGGCGCGCGCCTCGACGAGCTTGGCATCCCCTATCTCTATTATGAAAACACAGATGGCGGTCACCAGGCGAACGCGAACCTGCGCGAAGCCGCGCGTCGGCGGACGCTTGAGTATATGTACCTGACGCAGCGCTTGATCGACTAAGAGTGCTGCTGCGACAGCTTCAAGACGTCGGATTTTAAAACCGGCGCTCGATGATGAAATCGACGGCTTCGGTCAGCGTGCGTGCGCGCGGACCAAATATCGTAAGGTGGCGCTTGGCCTGATCCGCCAGCATGGCGACGCGTTCGCGCGTGGCGTCGACGCCCATCACCGTGACGAAATTCACCTTGCCGCGGTCTTTGTCCTTGCCGACGGCTTTGCCGGTGTCGCGCACGACGCCTTCTGCGTCGAGCAAATCGTCCACCATCTGATAGGCGAGGCCGACATCATGCGCATAGCGATTCAAGGCCATGCGTTCCGCATCAGAACAGCAACCGATCAGCGCCCCTGCATCGACGGCGAAATTGATCAGTGCGCCCGTCTTCAACCGATTCATGCGCGTAACGGCAATGAGGTCAGAGCCGATGTCTTCGCCCGCCATGTCCGCGGCTTGGCCCGCGACCATGCCGACGGAGCCGGAGGCCTTCGCAAGACCTGCAATCAATTTGCAGCGCATCTGCGGATCGGAATGGGTGCCGGGGTCGGCCAGGATTTCAAACGCGAACGTCAGCAGCGCATCGCCCGCGAGCACAGCCGTCGCTTCGTCGAACGCCTTGTGCAGCGTGGGGCGACCGCGGCGCAGGTCGTCGTCATCCATGCATGGCAGATCGTCGTGGATCAGCGAATAAGTGTGCACGCATTCGAGCGCGACAGCGGTGCGCAACAGGAATGTCTCGTCCGCCTCGAACAAGCGGCCCGCTTCGAGCGTAAAAAACGGGCGCAGGCGCTTGCCGCCGGCGAGCGCCGAATAACGCATCGCGCTGATCAAGCGCGCTTCGGGCCCCTGCTCGCGCGGCAGTAAACCGTCGATCGCGGCGTTAACCCTTTCGGCGGCTTCTTTGAGCCGGATTGCAAATGAAGTCATGGGGCACGGTCGTTAGCAGAGCGCCCGCCGCGCGCAAGCGCCATACGCGGCGCACCGCCCTGGAGAATGATTTGGGCATAGGCCCATCTTCCCAACACCCTGTTTTCTCGGGCATCATTGCCCAGCTGGGATGTTTCAGGGCGGGACGGCCAAATTAGGCCGCGTTTCCTGCCTAGGCCTATGGCCGGAAAGAACGGGGTACATATTCGATGGCAACGGTTGTGGTCATTCACGCCGCGGACGACACGCTGCCGGCGCGCGCGCTGGCGGAAAAGCTGCGTCAGGCGCAGCTCAACGTGATCATCGAACGCCAAGGCGAGGAGCTGCGCAGCGCCCTGCGCAACGCTGTGGTGACGATCGCACTCTGGTCCCCGCGCTCGAATACGCAGGCTGAGCTGATCGAAGAGGTCGCCGGCGCGCGCACCAAGAGCCACGTCATTCACGCTGGGATGCAGAGTGCTGCAGCGCCCGAGAAATTCCGGGGCGAGCAAGTGGTGAACCTCACCGGCTGGCGCGGCGAAGACGATTTCCCGGCCTGGCGCGAACTCGCGCACTTGGTGACGAGCAAAGCGGGCGTAGCCCCCCTGCCCGAACCTGGCCCACGTCCGCCGTCCGGCTTCTTTCAACCTGGTCGCGCCGGTGAGGCCGCCGCGCCGGCGCAACCCCGCCCCTCTCAACAACGCCCATCGCAAGCGCCGCCGCAACAAGCGCGACCCGCGCCGCGCGCACAGCAACCAGCTTCAGCGCCGCGTCCTGCGCCGGAAGCGCGCCCGATCCCCTCTTATGACGACGAACCGAAAAAGGGCGGCAACGGCTTGGTGATTGGCGTGATCGCTGTCGTCGCGCTTGCTGTGATCGGCGGCGGCGCATTCTTCTTTATCAACCAGCAAGGCGGCCAAGGCGCCGTCGCGTGGGAGCAAGTCGATCGCAACGACGCAGACGCCTTGCGCGCCTTCATCGAAAGCGCCAGCGGCGAAGCACGCACGGAAGCGCAAGCAGCTCTACGCGCGCTGGAGAACAGCGCGTACGAAGAAGCACGCGCCGCCGGCACGATTGAAGCGCTGCAAAGCTTCCTTGGTGATTTCCCAGACAGCGAGCATTCCATAGCCGCGCGCGGCCGTATCGCTGAACTGGAATCGCTGCCCCCGACACCGGTCGAAGGCGAAGTCCCGCTCGGCGAATTGCCGCCGACCGATGCAACGACCATCCCAGATCCCGATCTTGTGCCGCCAACAATAACCACGCCCGATACAGGCGGCGCACCCGTGCCGCTGACGCCCGCACCCGCCGAAAGCGCGCCGCTGCCGGAACCCGGCACTGACACGCCGACGAACTAAGGCTGGACAAATCACGCGGCACGGTGGAACCGCTTCGCCGGGGGCTTTCCATGAGCGAAGCGGCGACAACGCGCACACGTCTGCACGGCTACGACCTGGCGCGCGCCATCGCTGTTTTCGGCATGGTGCTGATCAATTTTCCGATCTTCTTCGCGTCAATCGATGAGGCGGCCGGCACACCGCTCGCCTGGATCGCCAACATTCATTTCGGCCGCGCGGCCGCGCTCTTCGTGACGCTCGCGGGCGCTGGCATTGCGCTGATGGCGAACGGCGCGAAGCCATGGCGTGTGCGCAAAACACTGCTGCTGCGCGCGCTCTTCCTGCTCGTGCTGGGCAGCACCTTGCTCGCCTTGGGCTGGGGCATCGATATCCTGCACCATTACGCATTCTATCTGGCGCTGGCTGCACTTCTGTTCGTGACCGCGCCGCGCTGGGCGTTGCTGACGTCCGCGATACTGGTTGCTGTGGCGACCCTGACGCTCAGCGTGATGTTTCCAGAACTCGATCTGAGCGTCTCAACAGATTTCCCGCCTGATGGAGAGAATGCGAGCTATTGGTCGCCCCTCGGCCTCATGCAAAACGCCTTCATAAGCGGTGCACACCCGGTGCTGCCGTGGTTCGCATTCTTGCTAATGGGCATGTGGACGGGGCGGCATGATCTCACAGATGCAGCCACGCGCGCGCAGCTGATGGTTCTGGGCGGCGCACTCGCGGTGTTCGCACCGCTTCTCTCCATCGCATTAGAATACGCGACGATCGCGGGATTTCTTGAGGGCCATACGCTGAATTATCTCGGCGTCGTGCATGCGCCGTCGCCGCTCTATGTGGCAGGCGCCGTCGGCACCTCGATCTTCATGATCGCACTCTCTCAGGCGATCGTTGCGCGCTTCCCGGCCAATTTGATCGTTCGCGCACTTGTTCACGCCGGCCAATTGGCGCTCACCATTTACGTCGCACATGCACTTTTAGGCGTCGTCATTCCGCGCGATGTCTTGGGCGTAGAGACCTTCGATCTGGCCTGGGTGCTGGCCTACGCGCTCAGTTTCTGCGCCGTCGCAGTTGTTGGCGCGCATCTCTATCGCCGAAAATTCAACCGCGGCCCAATCGAGAGCCTGATGCGAATGCTGACGGGCGGCACACCCGAAAAGAACGCGGCCCCCATTCGTGTCCAAGCGCCAGCGCCCGGCAAACATTGGCTGTCCGTCCTGGCCGGCGCCGCCGCAATCTTGTTCGCACTCCAATTCACCGGCGCACCGCCGCGCTTCGATTGCGCGACGCCGGCGCTTCAGTCTCGCGCGACCGGCGCGCTCTCGTTCTTCTGCCCGCGCCAGAGCTTCGCGATCGATGTACCAGCGCGCACCGACATCGTGCTCGAAACCCATTCCAGCCGCGATCTCTATCTCGAACTTCGCCGCAACGGTGAAACCATCGCGCAGAACGATGACAGCGGCAGTGGCGCAAACGCGCGGATCGCCACCACGCTGGAGCCGGGGGCATACACGCTACTCGTCCGCCCTTATGAATCCGCGCACGGTGTCTTCGCACTGACGCGCTTCGATAGCGCGCCCACCGCCGCGACGCTGCTGCCCGGTCAGATATGTTCGGATTCATGCGCCAGCGCACGCGATGGCGAATGCGACGATGGCGGCGCGAACTCGCTCTACGCGGTCTGCGATCTCGGGAGTGATTGCGGCGATTGCGGCATCCGCACCGAACAAGATTACCGCGCGCAGCTCGATGCAAGCGGTCGTCAGTGTCAGAACACGTGCGCCTATGCCAACGACAATGAGTGCGACGACGGCGGCCCAGGCGCTCTAAACAGCCTGTGCTCCTACGGCAGCGATTGTAACGATTGCGGCGCGCGCGAGCCGCGGTTCAACGCCTCCGGGACGCCTTAGTAGAGGCGCCCGCCGCTCAGCGCGGGGCGATCGACATTCAGCAACACGACATTGCCATTGCGATCCGGGAAGCCAAGGCACAGCACTTCCGACATGAACTTGCCAATCTGCTTCGGTTCGAAATTCACGACGGCTGCGACACGACGGCCGAGCAATTCGCCCAGATCATAATTCTGCACGACTTGCGCGCTCGATTTCTTGACGCCGAGCGGGTCTCCGAAATCGATCCACAATTGATACGCGGCTTTTTTTGCTTCCTCGAACACTTTCACATCGATGATGGTGCCCAGGCGGATGTCCACCTTGAGGAACTCTTCCATCGAGATCAGCGGCAGGCGCGCATTGTTTTGCGGATCGTCGGCCATCGAACTTCTCTTCCTTCCCTAATTACTGCCCGAGCTTCGACGGCTCGGTGCGTGGGCCATCCGGACCCATCACGATTTGATCGACTTCCAGCTGCGCGTCCTTCAGCTGCCCTTCGCAACGCGCCTTGAGAGCGGCGCCACGCTTGTAGATGCGGATCGAGTCCGCCAGCGGGACATCGCCGCGCTCCAAATGCGCGACAATCTTTTCGAGCTCCGCCAGGGATTCCTCGAAAGACAGCGTGGACGGGTCGGCGGCGGTTTGACTCATGGCGGGCAAAATATGGCGTGAAACGCCGTTGCACAACGCAAACCGGCCTTCGCAGGCGCCATAATCACTTCACTTTCTCGTAGCGGCGGTAGGACCAATAAGAATCCCCGCAATCATCAACTTCACGCCAGCCCTGCTTGCGCAGGATCGGGCGCATCATCCGGTTGAACCAGCCATGCGCGCATAAGAGCACGTTTTGGCCCCGCAGCGCCTGGGCGGTGAGCGTGGAGACTGCAGCCTGGGCGCGAACTTCCGCCTCTTCGCGGCTCTCGCCATCCTCGTGGCGCCCGAGCATCCAAGCGGCGCGCGCCCACACACCCCATGCGCCTGGGCTGCGATGGCCCCAAATTGGCGGCGGCGGCAGCGGCGCTTCAACAAAAACAGGATCTGTAATGATCTCACGCCCGCCGGCGACCATCTGGGCGGTATGAATCGCACGCTGCAACGTCGAGGCGTAGATCACGTCGCTGGCTTCAGCCAAGCGCAGCAATTTTTCCGGCGGTTTCTCATCCGGATGCAGGCCGCTCAAATCGTAATTAGCCCACCAGTCGCGATAGCCGCGATGATCGATGCGCACGCCGCGATCCACATGCGGCATGCCATGCCGTGTGATCACGATTGTGCCGATCCGCGCGCTGGTACGGCGATCTAGCGTCTCTTCCGGCGCCATGGTCGTCGTCATTCTGACCCTTCGCACGACCGCTCGCCCTCTCCCCGTGAGCGGGATCTAGCCGTGCTGGAGCGCCTCCACATAAGCCTGGGCCGATCTGGCGAGCGCCTGCAAGTCGTAGCCGCCCTCCAGAGTCGAGACAAGTTTGCCCTGGCAGTGCTGTAATGAAAGTTGTCGCAGGCGCTTCGCGGCCCAGGCGAAATCGGCTTCATCCAGCTCCATTTGCGCGAGTGGATCGGCCATGTGGGCGTCAAAACCAGCGGAAACGAGGATCAATTCGGGTTCGAAAGCGTCGAGCGCCGGTAGGACCCGCGTCTCCATCGCCTGCCGCCATTGGGCGCTGCCGGCGCCGGACGGAAGCGGCGCATTCACAACATTACCGGCGATCCCCGTCTCACGCGCGTCGCCCGTTCCCGGATAGAGCGGCGCCTGATGCGTCGAGGCAAAGAGCAGACGCGGCTCGGAATCGGCCACGGTCTGGGTGCCGTTGCCGTGGTGGACGTCGAAATCAACGACAGCGACGCGTTGGAGCCCATGCGCTTCGAGCGCATGCAGCGCACCGATCGCGACATTGTTGAAGATGCAAAAGCCCATCGGCGAAATCGGCTCGGCGTGGTGGCCGGGCGGACGGACAGCGCAGAACGCCATTTCATCCTCGCCCGCCATCACCGCATCGACGGCCGCAACGCACGCGCCCGCTGCGCGATAGATCGCCTCGCGCGAACCCTCTGAGATGAAGGTGTCCGGATCGAGCAGCACGCGCGCGCCTTCGGTTTCAGCGAATGCGGGCTCTAACGCTTCGACATAGCGCGAAGGATGCACACGCGTGATGGCTTCGACGGTGGCGTAAGGCGCTTCGCGGCGATCGAAACTCAGGCCTTCAAAAGCGTCGAGCACCGCCTGCAACCGGCCGGCATGCTCGACGTGGCCAGGCGGCGGTTCGTGGCGCAGCATCGAGGGGTGCGTGAAAAGCAACATGCACCCGATCTAGCGCGCCACGGATGGCGTTCAAATCAGAAACGAGCGGCTGGAAGCGGAATAGAGCCAGGAAAAAAATTGACCGAACATGTGATCCCTCCCGAGGACAACGTGGGATCATTCTGCACGGCATAGGCTGAACGGCATACGAGCGCGGATTCAGAAGCCGTTCAGACGCAAGTTTTCCGAAGCGCGGATTACTCCGCCGCCACGACCGCCGCTTGCGTGTCGCGCTGGATCGTGAGTTCCACGCGCGCGACGCGCAGCCCCCACAAACCAACGGTCGCACGGTTTAGCACGGCGCCGTCTCCCGTGAGCACCATCACGTCGCGAAAGCGGACTTTGCGGCCGGGTGTGCCGTCGGCATTGGGCAGGCGCACGTCGTATTCGAGCCGGAAGGCGCGCCCGTCCTGATAGCCGCGCGCTTGGCCGACAACATCTTCGCGCGTGCCGACATATTCGCCGGGCGCGACGCGCTCGAGCCGCCAGGTTTTGCGGTCGCGCTCCCCGTCGTCATAGAGAAAATCCTCGACCAAAGTCAGCGTGCGTCCATCCCAGGCGCCCTCGAGCTGCGCGCTGAACCCACGTTGCACGCCATTAATGGCGCGGAACTCGCCGCGCGCGACGGTGCGGCCCACGAGAGCCTCTTCGATGATGAAGGTATCTTGCGCCGTCTCCTGGGGCAGCGGAGGACGCGTCGCACAGGCCGCGAGCAAGAAGATCGCCGCAAAAGCCGAAAGCACATAAACGTTCATCGCCAACTCCATTCTGCAACTGATACGGCGCTGGGGCGGCGATGGATTAGAGGCGCGTTAGGCGCGAGGGGGGCGGCCCCCTCGCGCCCGAACCTAGCCGAGGGATCAAAGATCGGCTGCGGGCTGCCATGACGACGGCAGGCACGCGATCGTCACAGCACTTTTGGGTGTCTGGCTTAGCGGTTGCGGCCGCCGCGACGATGATCGTCGCCATGGCAATCGTCGTCGCTTTCGGTGCGGACGATTTCGCCTGAGCGGCGGTCGAGATGCAGTTCAACGCAACGGTTCTGATCGTTGAACGCCTTCACTTCGTAAAGCCCGTCATCGCGCTCGATCTCGACGACACGGAAGCCTTGGCCTGACAGGCGGCTTTCGATTTGACTCAGCGTGAGTTCAGGCTGCGTTGTGGATGATTGCGCATACGCCGGAACAGCGAACGCGCCGACGAGCATCAAAGCGGCGGAAGCGGCGGCGATGCGTGAACGGAAAGTGTTGCGCATGGTTTTTCCCTCTGGGTTACGCCGCAGGAAGAGCGACGCTGCATCCGCTTTGCATGAAGGCGCCTGACGCCAAGGCGCCGCCAGACGTCAGGCCGCTGTCAGGTTCATTGAGCTAAGAATATCGTCATGATGAAGCGTCTGCGCCCCGCCCTTCTGGCCCTAGCCGCCGGCCTTGCGTTCGCCTCGCCCGCTTTCGCGCACGGCGATCGCGGCCGCAGCGGCGACCATGACGACGCGCTGCGCGCCGTTGAAACGCGCCAAGCGCTTCCCCTCACGCGCATCATGAGCATCGCGCAGGAAGCCGTGCCTGGCGAAATCGTGGAAATCGAGCTTGATAACCAGAACGATCGCCTGATCTATGAGGTCAAGATTCTCGCCCGCAACGGCCGCGTCCGCGAGGTCGAGATCGACGCGCGCACGGGCGCGGTGTTGCAGGTCGAAGGCGAGAATTAATGCGCGCGCTTCTGGTTGAGGACGACGACGACATCGCAGACGATGTCGCGCGCGCTTTGACTGGCGCAGGCTACCTCGTGGAGCGCGCCGCCGATGGCGAGACCGCGTGGTTCCTGGGCGACACCGAAAACTTCGCTGTCGTCATCTTGGATCTCGGCTTGCCGGTGCTCGACGGCCTCTCCGTATTGAAGCGCTGGCGGGCGGCCGAGCGCACCACGCCAGTGCTCATCCTCTCGGCGCGCGGCGCATGGACCGAAAAGGTCGACGGCATCGAAGCCGGCGCCGACGATTATCTGGCCAAGCCCTTTGAGGTCGGCGAACTCGTGGCGCGCGTGCGCGCCTTGACGCGCCGCGCGGGCGGCCACGCCAGTTCGGTGCTCACGATCGGCAAGCTGGCGCTCGATACGCGCCGCATGGCGGTGCTGGTCGAAGGCGTACCGCAGAAGGTCTCGCCGCTTGAATATCGCCTACTCGATTACCTCGCGCACCAACAAGGCCGCACGGTTTCGGCTGGCGAATTGGCCGATCACTTGCACGGCGCTGATGGCGCGGTGGATGCTAACGCCATCGAGGCGCTCGTCGCACGCATCCGACGCAAGATCGGCCGCGATCTAATCGAGACGCGCCGCGGCTTTGGCTACGTGCTGAGCGGCGCCTGATGCAACGCTCGCTGCGCGTCCGTCTGCTCATCGGCGGCGCGTTCGCCGTTTTTGTCGCGCTCGCCGTCGCGTGGGCGTCGATGAGTGTGCTGTTCGAACGTCATTTGCAGCGTCAGGTCGAAGCGGATCTCACCGCGCGCGGGCTTGAGGTGATCGCCTCGCTCGGCCCCAATTCCGAAGGCGCGCTCAATGTACTTTCCCCGCCAAGCGATCCCCGCTTTGGCGCGCCGGCGAGCGGGCTTTATTGGCAAGTAACTGGCCAAGACGTGCTCCTGCGCTCGCGCTCCCTGTGGGACGCCACGCTCGCCACGCCTGGCCCGCCTCGCGCGGACGAATGGACCAACGGTCAGATGGCGGGCCCTTACGAGCAGCGCCTTGTCTATGTGGAACGCGAGATCAGGCTCGATGCGCAAAGCGCGCCGCTAACGGTGTTGCTCGGCGCGGATTATCAGACGGTGCAAACCGCGCGTGAAGCGTTTGCGCGCGAGCTTGGGCTCTTCCTGGTTTTGCTGTGGGCTGTGCTTTCGGCGGCGGCGTGGGTGCAAGTCGAACTTGGTCTGCGGCCGCTGGAGCACGTCCGCGCTGCACTTGGCGCTTTGCGCAACCAAGCGTCGGCGCGCCTTTCCGAGCGCGATTATCCGACGGAAGCCGCGCCGCTCGCCAACGCCATCAACGAGCTGGCCGAAACGCGCGAGCACGATCTAGAACAAGCCAAGCGCCGCGCCGCCGATCTCGCGCACTCGCTCAAAACCCCTCTCGCCGCCCTTTCCGCGCAAAGCCGCCGCGCACGCGAAGCCGGCGCGACTGACGCGGCTGACGGCCTCGATCGCGCCATCGCCGCCGCCACCCGCGCTGTCGAACGCGAGCTCACCCGCACTCGCGCCGCCGCCACACGCGGCGCCAGCAGCAATGCGCGCGTCATCATCACTCGCGTGCTGCAAGTGATTGAGCGCACCGAAGCCGGCCAGCGCATCCGCTTTGAAAACACCCTGAGCGATGCGCCTCTGCCCGTCAGCGACGACGTACTTATGGAAATGGCCGGGCCGTTGTTGGAGAACGCCACACGTTTCGCGGTGAGCCGCGTACGGGTCAGCGGCGATGGCGGCGCGCTGGTGATTGAAGACGACGGGCCGGGCCTTGATCCCTCGCAAGCGCAAGAAATGCTGGAGCGCGGCAAGCGCCTCGATGAAAGCGGCCACGGCCTCGGCCTCTCCATCGCCAACGATCTCGCGCAAGCTACGGGCGCTGACTTGAGCCTGGATCGCGCGCCCGAACTCGGCGGGCTGCGGGTGACGTTGCGCTGGTAGCTAAGTCCAGACATGCAAAGAGCGCGGAAGCAAAAGCCACCGCGCCCTTCATTTTGACCGCCAAGTCAAATCGTTCAGCGCTTACGCAACGATCTGAGCGGCTTGGTTCAATGTGGCCATCGCCATCGGGGCGAACACAGCGCAGGCAGCGATCAGGGCGTAAAACTTGGTCATCTGAGTTACTCGCTAAATTCGGTTTGGCTTAAGCGACGATTTGCGCGGCTTGGTGCAACGTGGCGTAGGCGAACGGCGCGAACGTCAAAGCGGCGATGATCAGGCTGTAGAACTTGGCGGTCATTGGTCTGTCTCCTGGAAGCCCGTCGCTTCCATGAGTTGAAGGTACTAGCCGGTTAGGCATAACGATGTGACTCTGGTCACAGGATGCGAACTGCGAACGGCCGCGCGTCGGAGACGAAACGTTAACCAGCCGAGCGTCATCGTTCCTTCATCGATCTGACACGAAGCCCGGGCTCGTCTCAGACTAAAATTCTGGTGAGGGACATGAGACCGGCGCAGGCGATCGCGCACATCGCAGAAGATTCCCCAATGCGCGCGGCGTCGATGACGATCGAGCGGCGCGCCCAAGAGCCATGGCTGCTCGCCGCCGATCATGCGCGCGACGCTGGCGTGCTGCGCTTCGATCCGGGCCAATATCCTTATGATCGCCGGCTGCGGCGCGGCGAGTACGAAAGCAAACTGCGCAGCCTGCAGATTGAATTGGTCAAGCTGCAACGCTGGATCAAGTCCGAGCGGCGGCGGCTGGTGATCGTGTTCGAGGGCCGCGATGCGGCGGGCAAGGGCGGCGCCATTAAGCGCTTCGCCGAACACCTCGACCCGCGCGGCCTGCGCGTGATCGCGCTCGAAAAACCGAGCGAAGCCGAGCGCCAGCAATGGTATTTCCAACGTTATCTCGATCGCTTGCCACTCGCTGGGCAAATCGCGCTATTCGATCGCTCCTGGTACAATCGCGCCGGCGTCGAGCGGGTAATGGGCTTTTGCACCGAAAGCGAATACCAGGCCTTCTTTCCGCAGACGCGCGACGTGGAGAACGCTCTTACCCAACACGGCGTCCTGCTCTTCAAATTGTGGTTTGACGTAAGCCGACAAGAACAGCGTCGTCGTCTGGCGGCGCGCACTGTCAATCCACTGAAGCAATGGAAGCTTTCCTCTCTAGACCTCGAAGGGCTGGAGCGGTGGGACACCTACAACGCCGCCGAAGCGGAAATATTTAAACGCACCTCGTCCGCGGTCGCCCCCTGGGTGCGATTCAAATCAGATTGCAAACGACGCGCACGGCTGCAGGCCATCTCATACCTCCTGCATCAGCTGGACTATGAGGGCAAAATCGGCGCGGCGCTTGAGCCCATCGACCCCGCCATCGTGACGGTCGCACCCTGATTTTCGGCGTAATGGGGCTGTCGTCTGCCGTATTCCGATTGCGTAAACCCGCACGCTCCGCTGTGTTCCAGCCCTAAGGTTTAGGGATCGCTTTGCATGAAATTCCGTCCGCTCTTGCTTGTTGCCGCGCTGTTGGCGCTCTCCCCGACCGCTGATGCGCAGACTATTCAGCGGCACTGGTTCGAAAGCGGGCCGCTGCCGCTGCGGTATGAGATTGCGGTGACCCCGGATGCGCAAGCGGCGACGTTTGTCGGCCAGGCGCGGATCACGATTGAAGTGACCGAGCCCACACAAAGCGTGACCATGAACGCGCTGGGCCTGACGGTGTCTCGCGCCGAGATCGACAACGCCAACGCGAACGTCGCTCTCGACGAGGACGCGCAGACACTGACGCTGACCACGCGTCGCACGCTGCGCCCGGGCCGTCACATGATTGAGGTCAGCTACACCGGCGTCATTCAAGATGACGCCTATGGCCTCTTCCGCGTCGAATATCAGGACGACGGCCAAACCAAGCGCGCGCTGGCGACCCAGTTCCAGCCGGGTGATGCGCGCCGTTTTGCGCCGATGTGGGACCAACCCAATCGCCGCGCCGTGTTCTCGCTCACGGTGACGGCGCCTGCCAGCCAAATGGTCGTCGGCAATATGCCGGCGGCGGAAACCACGCAGCTGGGCGGCGGCCTCACGCGCACGCGCTTTGCCGATACGCCCTCGATGCCGAGCTATCTGCTTTTCCTCGCGGTCGGCGATTTCGAGCGGGTGACCCGCGATGTCGACGGCGTGGAGCTTGGCGTGGTCGTGCGCCGCGGTGAAGGCCATCGTGCGCAAGAAGCGCTGCTCGCGGGCGAACAATCCCTGCGCTATTTCACCGAATATTTTGGCATTCGCTATCCGCTGCCCAAGCTCGACATGATCGGCGTGCCCGGCGCCGGCGGCTTCGGCGCGATGGAGAATTGGGGCGCCATCCTCTATTTCGACCAATATCTTTTGACAGATGAAGGCTCGAGCGAGGCCGAGCGGCAAACCGTGTTCGGCTTTGTCGCCCACGAAATCGCGCACCAATGGTTCGGCAATCTCGTCACCATGATGTGGTGGGACGATCTTTGGCTCAACGAAGGCTTCGCCTCGTGGATGGCCGCGAAGGCCACTGAAGCCGTGCACCCAGATTGGAATCCCTGGCTGGCGCAACTCACCGACGGCAACTCCACAGCAATGGCGATCGACGCACGCGCCGGCACGCACCCAGTCGTGCAAACCATCAACACGCTCGACGAAGCCAATCTCGCCTTCGATACGATCACCTACGAAAAGGGCCTCGCCGTCATTCGCATGCTCGAAGCCTATGTGGGCGAAGAAGATTTCCGCACCGGCGTGCGCAATTATTTGAACAGCCGCCTCTACGGCAACGCGCGCACGGAGGATTTATGGACCGCTGTGCAGGCGGCGTCAGGTCAGCCGGTGCTGGAGATTGCGCGCAGCTTCACGACACAACCAGGCTTTCCGGTGCTCAACGCGCAGGGCCGCGATTGCGTCGCCGGGCGCGGCCCCACGGTCGAACTCACGCAACGCCGGTTCGCGATGGACGAGTCCGCGCGCACCACGAGCTATTGGAACGTGCCAGTCGTGATGCAGCGTTTGCCAGACGGCGCGCCGACGCGCTTTGTCTTCGGCGCGGGCAGCCAGGTCGAACGCATCAATGTGCTGGCGACGAATTGCCAGCCCTACATCGTCAATGCCGGACAAAGCGGCTTTTTCCGTGTGCTCTACGATGCATCAAACCTGCACGGACTGACGCAGCGGTTCGCGACGCTAGATAGCGCCGATCAACTCGGTCTTTTGCTGGACTATTGGGCGTTCGGGCGCAGCGGCGACGCGCCATTCTCGGATTATCTCAATCTGATCGAAGCGATCCCTGCCGATGCCGATCCGCTGATCGTGATGGACACGGCGTCGTCGATGACCACGCTTGCGGGCTACGCGGCCGGACGGCCAAGCCAAGCAGCCGTGCGCGCCAATGGCGTGCGCGTGCTGCGCCCGTTCATGGCGCGCGCAGGTTGGGAGAGCCAGCCTGGCGAGCTCTCCAACGCAATCCGCGCGCGCGCCACCTTGATCGACGCGCTCGGCTCGCTCGGCGATGCGCAAGTGATCGCCGAAGCGCGCCGCCGCGTACGCTCCGGCGAGACCATGCCCGCCGGCATCCGCACCGCGACCCTCAGTGTGTTCGCCGAAAACGCCAACGAGACTGATTACAATCTGCTGCTCGGCCAAGCGCGCGCGGCGACGGATTTCGTCGAGCAACGCCGCCAATGGCTGCTCCTCGCCAGCGCCGAAGACGACGCGCTCGCGCGCCGCACGCTGCAGATGACGCTGGGCGATGAAATTCCGCGCCAGATCCGCACGCAAGTGATCGCCAATGTAGCTGGCGCGCATCCGCGCATGGCCTGGGATTTCCTGGTCGCCAATCGTGCCGCGGTCGAGGAATATCTCGACCAGCTCACACGCCTCGAATTCCCCACCAACATTGCAGCGATCAGCTCCGATCCCGCGATGGTGGATGAACTTGAGCGCTACGCTGCAAACTTCCCCGAAGGCGCGCGCCCCACCGTCGCTGCCGCGCAAGCGCAAATCCGCCTGCGCGCACAAACCATCGCCGAGCGCATGCCGGTGGTGGATGCCTGGATCGCGGCGCGGCGCTAAATGGAGCGCGGGTCTTCAGACCCGCGCTTTGTGCTCATGGGTTGGAGAGCACGCGGGTCGGAAAACCCGCGCTCCAACTATTTGCGACCAAGGAATGCGGCGAACGCCGCCGCCGCTTCCGGCGATTTGAGGCGCTCGCCGAAGATCTCGCCTTCTTGCAGCATGCGCGTGATCAGCGTTTCCGGATCGCGCATCAGGCCTTTGGTGAGCTTCAAAGCTTCCGCCGGCTTCTGCGCCAGCGCATGTGCAGCGGCGCGAGCGCGCGGCTCGACTTCAGCGCCCGGCAACGCCGCGTTGGCGACACCCCAGGCGGCGGCGTCCTTGCCCAAGAGCGGCTCATTGGCGCCGAGCAGCGCGAACGCGCGCACATAGCCCAAGCGCGCAACGATGGTGAGGCTCGACGCGTTTTCCGGCACCAGACCGAGATCAATGAACGGCGTCGTGAGCTTTGCGGTCTCGGCGATGTAAACCAGATCGCAGTGAAACAGCATCGTCGTCCCAACGCCGACGCCGTTGCCCTGCACCGCCGCCACTATCGGCTTCTTCGCTTTGATCATCACATCAAGAAAGCGCCCGACCTCGCGCGGCCCGGCAAACGCGCCTGACGATTGCGACGCGAAATCCATGAGATCGTTGCCGGCGGAGAAGAAATCACCTTCGGCCGTAAACAATACGACGCGAATATCGTCGCTCTGCTCAGCCTCGGTAATCGCGTCGGCCATGACGCCATACATCGCGTTGGTGATGGCATTCTTCTTGGCCGGGCGGTTGAAGCGAATTTCCTGCACTGCGCCGTCGCGTTTCACCAGGATGTCACTCACGGGCTTCCTCCTTCAAATCGATCATGTGTTGCAGCCAGCGGGCGACGATCGCCTGCTCTTCGCTGCTGAAGCCGCGCGCGGCGGCGGAATTGATGCGTTGCGCCCGCTCGACCGCTTTGGCGCGCAAGGCGCGGCCGCGCGTGGTGAGCGTGAGCAGCACGGCGCGGCGGTCATTCGGATCGGTTTCGCGCTCGATGAGGCCCGCCTGCTCCAAGCGCTGAACCAGAACGGAGGCGGCGCTCTGCGCGAGCCCCAAGCCTTCGCTCACGGCGTTCACGCTCGCCCCGCCCTCGTTCGGAATGAGGAAGAGCACACCCGATTGCGCGGATGTGAGGCCGACATCGGCCAGGCCAGCGTCCGCAACGATCTGCGCAGCGCGCGCCGCGCGGGTCAGCAAATGCAAAAAACGGGGCGCACGAGCCTTGCTCATGCCCCCGGTTTAGCTCGATCGAATTACATCGTCAACGATGCATCGTGCGCGATATATTTCCGCTACGTCAGTTCTTCAGCCTATAGCCCGTCTTGAATATCCACCAGACGGCGCTGAAACACGCGACCAGGAACACGCTGATCGCCAGCAGGCTCAAGCCAATATCGACGTCGGAGACGCCAAAGAAGCTCCAGCGGAAGCCGCTGATCAGATAGACGACCGGATTGAACAGCGCGATCTTCTGCCAAATCTCGGGCAGCATGTTGATCGAATAGAACGTGCCGCCGAGAAACGTCAGCGGCGTGATGATCAGCATCGGCACGATCTGCAGCTTCTCAAAGCCATCAGCGATCACGCCCAGGATGAAGCCGAACAGACAGAACGAGAGCGACGTCAGCACCAAGAACAGCAACATCATTGCTGGGTTCTGTACCTCGTACGCCACAAAGAGCCGCGCCGTAGCGAGGATCACCAAGCCGATGATGATGGATTTGGTCGCCGCCGCTCCCACATAGCCCATCACCGCTTCCAGCGCCGAAACAGGCGCGGAAAGCAATTCGTAGATCGTGCCCGCCCAGCGCGGCATATAAATACCGAACGAAGCATTGGAGACGCTCTCGGTCAGGATCGAGAGCATGATCAGGCCCGGCACAATGAACGCGCCATAGGAGATGCCGTCGATCGACATCATGCGCGAGCCGATGGCCGACCCAAAAACGATAAAATAGAGCGAGGTCGACAGCACCGGCGAGAACAAACTCTGCCCGATCGTGCGAAACCAGCGCGCCATTTCGAAGCGATAGATCGCTTGAACACCGTGGAAATTCATCGGCTGTGCACCAGGCTCACGAAGATGTCCTCAAGCGAGGATTGTTCGGTGTGGAGGTCTTTGAAGTCGACGCCGAGTTCGCTCAATCGACGCAACAGGCCAGGGATACCGGTGTCTTCAGCGTTCGCGTCGAACGAATAGATCAATTGCCAGCCCTCGCTGGCGAGTTCGACGCGATAGCCGTTCAAACCTTCCGGCACGGCGGTGAGCGGCGACTGCAGGTCGAGCGTCAGTTGCTTTTTCCCGAGCTTGCGCATCAGCGCGTCTTTCTGCTCGACCAGGATCAGCTCGCCCTTGGAGATCACACCAACGCGATCGGCCATTTCCTCGGCTTCTTCGATGTAGTGCGTGGTGAGAATGATGGTGACGCCGTTGTCACGCAGCGCGCGCACCATCTCCCACATATCGCGTCTGAGTTCGACATCGACGCCGGCGCTGGGCTCATCGAGGAACAAAATCTTCGGCTCGTGCGAGAGCGCCTTGGCGATCATCACCCGGCGCTTCATGCCGCCGGAGAGTTCCATGATTTTGGAATTGCGTTTGTCCCACAGCGAGAGATCGCGCAGCACCTTCTCAATGTAAGCCGGGTTCGGCGCAAATCCGAACAGACCCCGCGAAAAGCTCACCGTATCGATGACCTTCTCGAACGCGTCCGTGTGCAGCTCTTGTGGCACCAGGCCAATCTTTTTTCGCGCCGGCTTGAAATCGCGCACGATGTCGTGGCCGTCGGCGACGATCACGCCGCTCGACGGATTGACGATGCCGCAAATGATCGAGATCAAAGTCGTCTTGCCGGCGCCGTTCGGTCCGAGCAGCGCGAAAATCTCGCCCTTCTCGATTTCCAGATTGATCGGCTTCAGGGCCTGCAAGCCAGACTTATAGGTCTTGCTCACATTCCGAATGGATATGATGGACGCAGCCATACGGATTTCGTCTCTCCCCGCGAAGCGCCGCACATAGGGGCGGGGCCCGCCAAACGCTAGAGGCCATCGACAACCCGCAAACCGATTGCGGAAATTGCGCCGCGCGCCCTATCTACTTGAAGACGATGCAGCCGGCCCAAATCCTACATCCGCGCCCAGAAGGGCTCTATTGCCCGCTGGCGGACCTCTACATCGATCCCGTCCGCCCTGTGGCGCGGGCGTTGATTACACACGGCCATTCCGACCACGCCCGCGCTGGTCACGGCTCTGTGTTGGCGACTGCTGACACGTTAGCAATCATGGCGGCGCGCTACGGCGCGGATTTTGCGGGTTCGCAACAATCTTTGGCCTTTGGCGAGACGCTGACTCTGAACGGCGCGCACTTTTCGCTGCACTCCGCAGGCCATGTGCTCGGTTCGGCGCAGGCGGCCGTGGAAGCGGACGGACGCCGCATTGTCGTGAGCGGCGATTTCAAGCGCCAGCCCGATCCGACCTGCGCGCCGTTCGAGGTCGTGCCCTGCGATGTGTTCATCAGCGAAGCCACGTTCGCGCTGCCGGTGTTCAATCACCCGAGCGCCGAGCACGAGGTGCGCAGACTGATCGCCTCGGTCGCGATGTTTCCGGAGCGCGCACATGTCGTCGGCGCCTATGCGCTCGGTAAGGCGCAGCGTGTGATGGCGGAATTGCGTCGCTGCGGCTGGGACAAGCCGATCTTCGTCCATGGCGCGCTGATGGAGCTTACGGCGCTTTATAAGTCGCGCGGCGTCGAACTGGGCGATGTGCGCCATGTGGAAACAGCGCCGAAGAGCTTTTACGCCGGCGCGATCGTGCTGTGCCCGCCCGGTGCGTTGCAGACCCCGTGGGTGCGGCGCTTTCCCGATCCGGTGACGGCGGTGGCGTCCGGCTGGATGCGCATCCGCGCGCGGGCGCGTCTGCAAGGCGTCGAGCTGCCTCTGGTGATCTCTGATCATGCCGATTGGGGCGATTTGCAACGAACGATCCTCGACACCGGCGCTGGCGAAATCTGGATCACGCATGGCGAAGCCGATGCCTTAGCGCATTGGTGCGAGAGCCAAGGCCTGAAAGCCAAAGCGTTGCACCTCGTCGGCTATGGCGACGAGGAAGAGCCAAGCGCTGCATGAACCGCTTCGCCGCCCTCCTTGATCGCCTGGCCTACGAACCGCGCCGCCTCGGCAAGCTCGCGCTGCTGGAAACCTATTTCCGCGACACGCCCGATCCCGATCGCGGCTGGGCGCTGGCGGCGATGACAGGCGCGCTCACATTCAAGCACGCGAAGGCTGGCCTTATCCGCAATCTCGCGGCGGAACGCACCGATCCGATCCTGTTCGGCCTCTCCTACGATTTCGTCGGCGATCTGGCCGAAACAGTGGCTCTGATGTGGCCCGCGAACCAATCGCGGGCGAACGCGGAGCTGACCATCAGCGATGTGGTCGAGGGCTTGAACGCGACACCGAAGGATGAACTCCCCGCGCGCGTCGCTGATTGGCTCGATCGGCTCGACGAAAACGGGCGCTGGGCGCTGCTGAAATTGATCACCGGCGCGCTCCGCATCGGCGTATCCGCACGGCTGGCGCGCACGTCGCTCGGGCAGTTTGGCGGCAAATCTGCGGATGAGATCGAGGATGTTTGGCACGCGGACGCGCCGCCTTACGCGCATCTCTTCGCTTGGCTCGAAGGCCGCGCCGACGCGCCCTCAACGCAAACGCTCACGCGCTTCTACCCGCCCATGCTCTCGCACCCGATTGACCCGCCGGAATTTGCGCCGCTCGACCCCGCCGACTTCAGCGCCGAGTGGAAATGGGACGGCATACGCGTCCAAGTCGCCGCCGGTCGCGACGCAGGTGGCGCGCCCGTTGCGCGACTCTACTCGCGCACTGGCGAAGACATCTGCGCCGCCTTCCCCGACCTCGTCGCCTGTTTCGAGTTCGACGCCGTACTTGATGGCGAATTGCTGATCCGCCGCGAAGGCCGCGTGCAGGATTTCAACACGCTGCAGCAACGCCTCAACCGCAAAAGCGTCACACCCAAGCTGATCGCGGAGTTTCCAGCCTTCATTCGCTGCTACGATATCCTCGCGCTCAGCGACAACGATCTGCGGGCGCTGCCCTTCACTGAGCGCCGCACCAAGCTCGAAGCCTTCATCGAACAACACCCCTTCGCACCCATCGATCTTTCGCCGCTGATCCCGTTCGCGACTTGGGACGCGCTAACGGCGGCGCGCGCTGATCCGGCTGTCGGCGGCGCGGGTGTCGATGCGGAAGCCGTCGAAGGCGTGATGCTCAAGCGCCGCGACGCGCCGTATCTCGCAGGTCGTCCCAAGGGCTATTGGTTCAAGTGGAAGCGCGATCCGATGGTGATCGACGCGGTGCTGATGTACGCGCAGCGCGGCTCGGGCAAGCGCAGTTCGTTCTATAGCGATTACACATTCGGCGTCTGGACAAAAGCAGGTGAATTGGCGCCCGTGGGCAAGGCCTATTTCGGCTTCACCGACGAAGAGCTGATCGAGCTCGACAAGTTCGTCCGCAACAACACCACCAATCGCTTCGGGCCAGTGCGCGAGGTGACGCATACGAAAACGAAAGGGCTTGTGCTGGAAGTCGCTTTCGACGGCCTGCAGCGCTCCACGCGCCATAAGAGCGGTATCGCCATGCGCTTCCCGCGCATCTCCCGCATCCGCTGGGACAAAGCGCCAAAGGACGCGGACACATTGGAAGACGTTTCCAAATTCCTGAGGTTAGCCGCCGAGGCGGAACGCTAAAGGTCTGCGAACATTTGTGCGCGCTAGAGCGCGAAATCTTGGCGCGCGGGATCAAGCAGACGTTTCGCGGCCAAGCATGGGGCAAGAATTGCCGCGAGTGGGCGTATTTCGAGTGCGTGCTCGATCTCGCAGCGCGCCGTTCGCGCTCAATTTCGCGCCCTATGTCGTCGATCACGTCCATCGCGGTACGCATGACGGCGCCCAGGCCGGGTTTGTCTGCGATCAATGCCACGATGCGATCATGGGGGCACATCCCGGCATCAGCGCCCGCTGGCCGATTTACAAATGAGCGCGCCGGGAAACTAAGTGGCGTGTAGCAAGTTCCCGCCCGGAACCGGAGACGCCCCTATGCTTAAACACATCGCCGCCGCCTGCGCCTTGCTCACCCTCGCCGCCTGCGGCGACCGCGAAGGCTCCGTGGGCGAATTCTCCAACGATTTTCTCGGCAACGAGATCATGGTCGAGGCGTTCGCCGATCCCGAAATTCCGGGTGTAGTGTGCCACGTCTCCTATTTCGACCGCAGTGCGCTCGATCGCCTGCGCCAAGGCAATTGGTTCGAAAATCCGTCGAACTCAGCCGTCGCCTGCCAACGCATCGGACCGATCAGCTTGGCCGGTGTGGATGAAGGGCGTTCAGGCGACGAGATTTTCAACCAGCGCCAGAGCCTCTTCTTCAAGAACGTCGCCGTCCGCCGCATTATCGACCTGGAACACAATTCGATCGTTTACGTCTCGCACTCGCGCGAGGTCGTAGAGGGTTCCGCCAAGATCGACATTTCCACGGTGGCGCTGACGCCGGAAGAAGTGACCGCAGCGCGCGCCAATTAGCGATCCAAGGAGGAGCGGCGCACGTACCTGTCACATGCGCCTACTCCACTCCCTCTTCGCCGCACTCGCACTTTTTGCGTTCGCAACGCCAGCGTTCGCGCGGCATCCCGAAGTGACGCAAGCCATCCCCAGCGCCCAGCAAGTCGGCGCTGGGCGCTACACTTTGCTCTCGATCCCGCTGTTCCAAGCTGAGCTTTGGACCGCCAGTGGCGCATTCTCCTGGGAGCGCACGTTTGCTTTGTCGCTCATCTACGAGCGCTCGATCCGCGCCAATTCGCTCGTCAACCGCACCCTCAGCGAGATGCGCCAGCGCGGCGCAGGCAGCGAAGCATCCTTGCAACCGCTCCGCGCCCCGCTCACAGCCTGCTTTGCCGACGTGCAGGACGGTGACCGCATTACGGGCGTGAGCACAGGCCCGAACACCGCGCGCTTCTATCTCAACGGTGCGCAACGCTGCGAGATCGAATGGCCCGGCTTCCGCCGCCACTTCTTCGGCATCTGGCTCGACGCCCGCGGCGGCCAAGCCGCATTGAGCGCACAGCTCCGTGGCGAGACTTAAGCCGCCGGCCCCATCTTAATCTCCGCCGGCAACGGCGTGTTTTCTGGGACGAAGAAATCCGGCATCAGCGGCTTCGTAGGATCGACGCGATACTTGTCGAACTCGCGCACGCCGGCATCGTAAAGCACCAAATCGTCGATGAAGAAATTGCCGGTGCATTCGCGCGACGGCTTGTTGAAGATCGCGTGCGCCGCGTCGGCCATGATATCTGGCGTACGGCAATGCTTCATGCCGTCAGCGCCCGCGAGCGCGAACTCGATCGCGGCGGTGGCGATGCCGGTGCGCGGCCAGAGCGCGTTGAAGGCGACACCCTGATCACGGAATTCCTCGGCCATGCCGAGCACGCACATACTCATCCCGTATTTGGCCATCGTGTAAGCCACGTGATTGCCGAACCAGCGCGGGCTCATGTCGAGCGGCGGCGACAGCATCAACACATGCGGGTTCGACGCTTTCAGCAAATACGGCAAGGACGCGCGTGAGACGATGAAGGCGCCGCGCGCATTGACTTGGTGCATCAGATCGTAGCGGCGAATATCAGTCTGCAGCGTGCCGGTGAGCTGAATGGCGGAGGCGTTGTTGACGCAAACATCGATACCGCCGAAGCGCTCGACCGCAGCTTCAACCGCCGCCTTCACATTGTCCGGCTCGCGCACGTCCACCACCAGCGGCAGCGCCTGGCCGCCGGCCTTCTCGACCTCCTCGGCCGCCGAATAAATCGTGCCCGGCAGTTTCTTGTGCGGCTCGGCCGTCTTGGCCGCGATCACAATATTGGCGCCGTCGCGGGCCGCCCGCAGCGCGATGGCGAGGCCAATCCCGCGGCTAGCGCCTGTAATAAAAAGGGTTTTTCCGACCAAGCTCATGCGCGCCTCCTCCGACTGGCGCCCATCTTAAGCGCTTCCCCGAGCGGTTCCAGCACGGTCACGCCCCCTTGACGACGCGGTCACGAAGCGGAGATTCCAAACTCAAGGGACTAAGGTTGGAGGAAACGACATGCGCGCGATCGCACTAGCGGCGGCTCTTTGTGTTGGAATGACTTTCGGTGGCGTCGCCGCCGCGCGCGAATGGACGGACCCAGCCGGGCGCTTACGCTTTGACGCGCCAAACGGTTGGACTACGACGCAAGAGCGCGGTCAAAATCCCGGCGACACCTTCACCTACGTCATCTCCGGCACAGCAAACAACGAATGCCATTTCCTCGCGCAACCAAATGGCGGCACGGCGAACGCGTCGGTCGATGCGGTGCGCCGCGCCGCGCAGGAGCCGGCGCGCTTCAGCACTGAATTCTGGACCACGACGTTGAACGGCATCGCCAGCGTGTTCCCCAGCAATTCTGCGACGGTGAACTCCACTACGATGGAAACGGACGGTCGTTGGCCGATTCAGCGCGCAGAGGCGACGTCCCCTCGTCGGCCCGTGCATGCGGCGCTCCAGCTTCGTCCAGGTTTCGACCTGATCACGCTCTGCATGACCTATGACGGATATGACCCGGTGGAGGTCTATAATAATGTGATCCGCTCGGTTGCTCATCCAAACGACGCGGCCTTCGAAGCCGCCGCAACGCCAGCCGCGCCAACCCCGACGCCTGTGCCCGCGAATTAACAAAACCCTACTGGCGATTATCGTAAACGCTTGGTTATCTTAGCATTTACACACAATTCACGACGATGGTTCATCAATGTGAACCATGATCGAGAAACGCCACAAATTTAACGCCGCGCCTGAGAGCGCCGGCCAAGGCTCAGCCTCTTGGTTCGCCCTGGCCATTGCTCTCGGCGCTGGCGTCTCCGCGCTCGTCGCGCCGGCCTTTTCGCTGCTGATCTTGGCCGCACTCGCGGCGCACACATTGATGCGAACCGAAACGATCCGGCTGCAGCCGCTCAGCCTCGCCGGCCCCATCTTCGCGGCTTTGATCGTCGGCGCCTTCACCGGCCTCGCCGGCGGAATCGGTGTGCTCTTCGCTTGGCGCATGTTCGCAGACACACGCTGGAGCGTTTCTGAAGCGCAACGATTGGCGCTTGCCGCGGGCCGTCCGGGCGAGACGTCATGGCGCGCGCTCGCACATGCCTGGGCGACGCCGCTCTTTGGTTTGACGCTTGTTGCTTACACGGCGCCGCACATGATCGCCGGGCTGCCGCTCGACCTGCCCCATGTACCCATGTGGGTTCCGATTGTCGCCGGCGCGTTAGCGACCGGCGCTGTGGTGGATTGGGCGCTGCAACGCGCAGCCGATTGGCGCTTGGGCGAACTCGCCGCAGCGCCCGCGACGCATCTTCTGACGCACCACGTCCTGTTCATCCTGGCCTTCGGACTGATGATCGATGTGTCCGCTGGGATCGTGGCGCTCGCCGCGTGGCGCTTGGCGTACGCTGCGCCTTTGCGTCAGGCGAGCTTAACGGCAGTTCCGTAAGCCAGCACTTCGGTCGCTTGGCCTTGGCCGGCGTCTGTCGTTTCCAAACGCACGCCAATCACCGCGTCAGCGCCTAAGGATTGCGCGTGCTGGATCATGCGATCGAGCGCCTGCTCGCGGCTCTCGGCCAGAAGCTTGGTATATTCGTGGATTTCGCCGCCAACGATCATGCGCAGGCCCGCAACGATATCGCGGCCAATAAAGCGCGACCGCACGACGTTGCCGCGCACAAGGCCAAGGTGCTGACCAGTCGTGCGGCCAGGTACATCAAAGGTGGTCGAAAGGATCATGTCGTTCCTTTAGCTCAGCGCTCGACGTCGCGGTAGCGCTTTTCTTCGGCATTGTCGGTTTGGTCAGCAACGACGCGCACGAGCATCCACACGCCGCCGATCGCCATCATAATGAAGCCACCGACACCCGCGAACGCGATGCCGATCGCGGCGAACAAGCCGCCGACGACGGCCGCCGGATCGCCGCCGCTCGTCGCCGCGCCAATCACCGCGCCAATACCCAACACGTAAGCCAGCCCGCAAAGCCCCGCGCCGATGCAGAAACACAGCAGCGCGTTGTTGGAACGATGTTCGAGGTTACGTGGCTCAGTCATTCTGCGCACTTTCTAAGATCGTTGGCGCGCCGCAAGATAGCGCGCGAACCAGAATGCCCCGCACCCAAGACATAGCGTTGCGAAAACGGCGCTCATGCCAGCCAGCACAACTACAGGCAGGAGCACTGCCCAGGCGAAGAACGCATCATCGACGCCCATATTGTCGCCGAAGATGAGATTAACTCCAAAGACGCCGAGCACATAAATGCCCGGAGCCGCTGCTCCGGAAAGCAATCCGCCTATCAATCCACTACGGGCGCGCCTCATCGGAGCATCGGACATCAGAGAGATAGGCGCTCAGGCGGCTTCATAATAGAGCACCCCGTCCTTCATCACGCCACGCGCAAGCCCGCGCCCGATGAGGCAATTGACGTGGGCGATGGCTTCGCCGGTGGCCATGCTCAGGAGGTCCGCACCGATCTTGCGCGCGAAGAGCGCGACGAAAAGGTCGGTAGCGCGCTTTGGTCCCTGGCTCAGACGATGATGTACGCGGGCGAGCGCACGTTCGTGGCCGTCGATGAGATTGTTGAGACGCTCATGCAAGCCGTGGAACGGTTCGTTGTGCGCCGGCAGCACCAGCACGTCGTTCGGCATCGCCAGCAGCAGCTTCTTGCACGAACTGATCCAATCGGCGAGCGGATCGCCTTCGGGTTCAGTGGGGAACACCGAGACGTTGGAGGAGATGCGCGGCAGCACTTGGTCGCCGGAAATGAAGAGCTTCGCTTCTTCCTGCCATAAGCACACATGCTCTGGCGAATGGCCGTTGCCGGTGATGACGCGCCAGATGCGGCCGCCGATCTCGATCTCGTCGCCATCGGCGAGACGATGATACGCGTCTGGAATTTTTGATACGGCTTTGCCGAAACCGCCGAAGCGGATCTTGTAGGAATCGAGCGCGTCCTCATCCCAGCCGGCGGCGCGATAGAAGCGCACGCCCTCTTCCGGCGCTTCGCGACCTGTGTCGGCGACGAGCACGCGGCCAGTGATGTATTCGAGCCGGCTCATATAAAGTGGCGCATCGAACTTGCGGCAGATCCAACCGGCAAGACCCATGTGGTCGGGATGCATGTGGGTGCAGATCACGCGCGTGACCGGTCGGCCCTTTAGCGTCGCCTCGAAGATTGAGCGCCAATGTTCGCGCGCTTGCTCTATCGCCACGCCCGTGTCGACGATGGTCCAGCCATCGCCATCCTCGATCAGCCATAGATTGATCCATTGCAGCGCGAACGGCAGCGGCATGCGGATCCAATAGACGCCCGGCGAAATCTCGCGCGCCACGCCTGCCTCCGGCGGGTCACCCAGGGGATAGACGAGATTGGGCCGCCCGCGAGCGGCGCTGACTTCGTCGGTGCCGTCCATCGACATCTTTTGTTCTCCAGGAGCGAGCCTAGCCGGTCCCGCCCGGCGACTAAATGGGCGATCCCACACAAAACTGGCCGGTTTCGTCTTTCAGCTGACGCAAGGGAGGGCTAAAATGCACGTTCGCGTGGGCGCAAAGGGGACTTGCATGAAGCGCATCGTCGTTTGCATGGACGGTACGTGGCAGACGTTGAACCAGGATGAGCTGACCAATATCGGCATCATCGCCCGCAGCGTCGCGCATAAGGAAACGAAGCCTGACGGCTCCACCGTGCAGCAGACGGTGATCTATACGCTGGGCGTGGGCTCGTCGCTGGGCGCACTGGCGGACACGAATTTCCTGCAGCGTGCGCAAACTTCGTTCACGCGCTTCGCCGGCGGCGCGTTCGGCGAAGGTCTCGAAGATCTTGTGCTCGACACTTATCTGCGCCTCGCCTTCAATTATGAAACCGGCGACGAGATTTATATTTTTGGCTTCAGCCGCGGCGCGTTCGCCGCGCGTCGTCTCGCCGGGTTCATCAACACGGCGGGCGTCGTCAGCCGCCGTCACATCAACAAAGCGCGCGACGGCTTTCGGCTCTATTACAATCGCCCGCACGGCGATGCGCCGGAGGAAGCCCGACGCGAGCACGAGGACGCCGCCGCACAATTCCGCCGGCTCTACGGCAAGGGTGATCGCAACACAGACGGCACACGGCGCCACACCGACGACACACCCAAGATTGCGTATCTCGGCGTGTTCGACACCGTGGCGCAGCGCGGCTTTGGCGATGTGATCGGCTCCTTCACGCCCTGGGGCGACAGCAAGAGCCACAAGTTCAAGAATTATCGCGTCAGCCCGAATGTGCTGAATGCGCGTCATGCCGTGGCGCTCGATGAAAATCGTTTGGGCTTTCCGGTGACGCTCTTTGACGGCATCGCGGAAGATAACGCACGCCTCGGGCGCCTGGCGTACGATCAGCGTTGGTTCGCGGGCTCACATGGCGACATTGGCGGCGGCGATGGCTCAAAACTTTCAGCGATTGCGCTGAAATGGATCGCTGAAGGCGCGCGCGACGCTGGGCTTCGCTTCTACGCCACCTATGGCGACGATGAATCGCCACTCGATCAGCGCATGCGCGAAGCCGGCATGTGCTTTGACGCCGATATCGTGCGCCCGCGCCTGCCGAAAGCGCTGCAGCCGCTCAATTATCCCTGGCGCACGCGCAAAGTCTGGACGCGCCGCGAGCGGCCCACCTTGGATGATGCGCAGAGCATCTTTTCGCCGAGCGTGCTGCAACGCGCGCACGCGGATCATTTGAAGCCGCGCTATCGCCCAGCGTCGCTGAAGCCATTCCAAAAGGCGCTGAAGGAATGGCGGCCGGAAGGCTAATTACCCAAGCGCGGCGAGCGGCGCAGCGGTCAGTTTAATCAACGGCAGGCGCGCATTGGCGCACGCCAACACGGTGTCGGCGTAATAGCTGAGCACAGCGCCTTGCCCGGCATCGCCGGTCTTGGCGACACCACGCGCCAGCAACATGCCGCCAACGACATCGCCCGCCAGCGTGAGATAGGCCGAAGCGCCGGCGAGCGCGTCATCACGGGCGGCTGCGAGCATGTAGTCGGTCGCATTCTCCAGCGTGTTCGCGGCTTCGCCAAAGTGCGTCGCGACCCGCGCGTCCTTCGACTGCCCCGCCGCGTCGCGCGCCATGTCGATCACACGCCGCATGGCTTCGCCGCGATCGCCAAGGAGCTTGCGGCCATAGAGATCGATCGCCTGGATGCCGTTGGTGCCTTCGTAGATCGGCGCGATGCGGGCGTCGCGATAGAATTGGGCCGCGCCCCCTTCTTCAACGAAACCCATCCCGCCATGCACTTGCACGCCAAGGCTCGCGACCTCGACGCCCATATCAGTCGACCATGATTTCGCGATCGGCGTCAGCACATCTTCCATCGGTTTGTCGCCGCCATCGGTTGCAACGGCGCACGCATAGCAAATCGCGCGACCGGCTTGGATTTTGGCGCGCATGGTCATGAGCATGCGGCGCACGTCCGGGTGCTCGATGATGAGCGCGCCGCCTTGTTTGCGCTCCTTGGCGTAGGCCAGCGCCTTCTGATACGCGGCTTCGGCAACGCTGACGCCCTCCATGCCGAAATTGAGCCGCGCGGCGTTCATCATCGTGAACATGGCGGCAAGGCCGTGGTTTTCTTCACCGATCAGCCAACCTGTCGCGCGCTCGAACGCCATCGTGCAGGTGGGCGAAGCGTGGATGCCCATCTTTTCTTCAAGGCCGATGCAGCGCACCGCGTTGCGTGAGCCATCCGCGTCGTGGAATTTTGGCACTATGAAGAGCGAGATGCCTTTCGATCCCGCTGGCGCGCCTTCGATGCGCGCGAGCACCAAGTGAATGATGTTCGGCGCGAGATCGTGCTCGCCCCAAGTGATGAAAATCTTCTGGCCGGTGATGCAATAGGAGCCATCGGCTTGCGGCATGGCTTTCGTGGTGAGCGCGTCGACATCCGAACCCGCTTGCGGCTCGGTGAGGTTCATGGCGCCGGACCATTCGCCCGAGATCAGCTTCGCAAGATAGAGCGCCTTCTGGTCCGGCGTACCGTGCTGTTCGATCGCTTCGATGGCGCCAAGCGTCAGTATCGGCAGCAAGCCAAACGCCATGTTGGCGGAATGCGCGGTTTCCATCACCGCCAGCGCCACCGCGCGCGGCAAGCCTTGGCCGCCATAGGCCGGATCGGCCGCCAGCCCCTGCCAGCCGCCGTCTTTGAATGCCTGATATGCTTCGGCGAAGCCGGGCGCGGCCTTTACTACATCATTGGCCAGCGAAACCCGCGCGCGATCGCCGCTGCGGTTCAGCGGCGCCAAGGTCTCACCAGCCAAAGCGCCAGCGCCCTCCAGGATCGCGGCCAGCAAGTCCTCATCGAGGTCCGGAAAGCGTTCGCGCAACGACCAAAGGTCGGCACAGGCTTCGAGCGCAAAGCGCATGTCGGCGATGGGGGCGGCGTACGTCATGCTTCTCTCCAGGGCGTTGAGCCTATCTATGCGCGGGCCCTTCACCAGACATTGCTTTATGCGGCGCCCTCTATGCGTTGGTGCTATAGGGACGCGGGGGCCAAGCACGGAGCTGCTCATGCGCACGCTTTTGATCGCATCTTTATTGGCGTTGGCGTCCTGCGTCAGCGTCGAGGGCTCAACCGCCCCGCCCGCGGCGAGCGTACAAAACGCCGCACCCACGCCCGCGACGTATCCGATCGCCGTTGATCTGCCCGCCGGCACATATCGGCTCGACCCGCGCCACGCGAGCGTATTGTTCCGCATTCGCCATGGAGAGCTCTCATGGTTCACCGCGCGCTTCGATACGCGCGACGCAACGCTCGAGTTTGATCCTGCCGATCCATCGCGCTCGCGGCTG
>Ga0315902_10001854_pt1 | contig 33573 bp, 27 predicted proteins | sample LakEriMetagenome_9_FD_203523 | JGI IMG/M metagenome (GOLD analysis project Ga0315902, IMG submission 203523) | Freshwater fungal communities from buoy surface, Lake Erie, Ohio, United States - Buoy 12 MA117 | ecosystem: Environmental > Aquatic > Freshwater > Lake > Lake biofilm | place: USA... | reverse complement strand
TCAACGTGGGCGTGACCAGCGACGAGGCGCTCGTCGACCTGATCACGAAGAAGGCGGCCGGCGGCACGTTCCTCACCGTGCTCGGCTTCGGCACCGGCAACCTGCAGGACGAAAAGATGGAGAAGCTCGCCGACAACGGCAACGGCGTCTACGCCTATATCGACGGCGTTCGCGAGGCGCGGAAGGTGCTCGTCGAGCAGCTCACCGGCTCCACGATCACGATCGCCAAGGACGTGAAGATTCAGGTGGAGTTCAACCCCGCCCAGGTCGCCTCCTACCGGCTGCTGGGCTATGAGAACCGGGTGCTGGCCGCCGAGGATTTTCGCGACGACAAGAAGGACGCCGGCGAGATCGGCGCGGGGCACACGGTCACGGCCCTCTACGAGATCGTGCTCGTGGGCGACGAGGCGGCAGGCGGCGGGGCGGGCCGTGGGGCGGAGCCGCTGAAGTATCAGCCCGAGCCGGCCGCACCGTCGGCGGTGAAGCCTGCGGTGGACGGCGCCGCGAGCCGCGAGCTGCTGACGGTCAAGCTCCGCTGGAAGAAGCCCGACGGTGACACGAGCAGGCTCGTGGAAGTGCCGCTTGCCGAAAAGGGCGGCGCGTTTGCCGCGGCCCCGGCCGACCTGCGGTTCGCGGCGGCGGTGGCGGCCTTCGGGATGGTCCTCCGCGAGAGCGAGCACAAGGGCACGGCCACGCTCCCCTTCGTGGCCGAGATCGCCGGCAGCGCGCTCGGCCGCGACGCGGGAGGCTACCGGGCCGAGTTCCTCGACCTCGTCCGCAAGGCCGAGGCAGTGCGGTAGGGGCGAGGATCCCGCGGCACGCCCGAGGTCTTCTGGAGCGGCGGTCTCTGACCGCCGAATGCGTTTTCAACCTGCAGGGCACGACGGTCGGAGACCGCCGCTACAGGTAGGCACCGCGGTCAGGCGTGGTGGGCGAGCCAGCGCTCCGCGTCGAGCGCCGACATGCAGCCGGTGCCCGCGGCGGAAATCGCCTGCCGGTAGTAGTCGTCGGCCACGTCGCCCGCCGCGAACACACCCTCCACGCTCGTCGCCGTGCGAAAGTGCTGCTTCCACACGATGTACTTCTTGGGTGTGAGCTCGAGCTGCCCCGCGAGGAAGGCCGTGTTGGGCGTGTGGCCGATGGCGAGGAACACGCCCGCGACGTCGAGCGTCTGCGGGCCGCCGCCGGCCGTGCTCTCGAGCCGCACGCCCGTCACGCCCTTCGCGTCGTCGCCGAGCACCTCGGCCAGGGCGGTGTTGAAGTGGATCTGGATCTTCGGGTTGTCGAGGGCCCGCTGGGCCATGATCTTGCTCGCCCGCAGGGCGTCGCGGCGGTGCACGAGGTGCACGCGGCTGGCGAACTTCGAGAGGTAGGTCGCCTCCTCGACGGCCGAGTCGCCCCCTCCCACGACCACCAGCGGCTGGTTGCGGAATCGCGGCAGGGCGCCATCGCAGACGGCGCAGGCGCTCACGCCCCGGTTCTTGAACTTCTCCTCGCTCGGCAGCCCGAGCCAGTTGGCGCTCGCCCCCGTGGCCACGATCACGCACTGGGCATGCACCTCGCCGCCCTCGGCCGGGAAGAGCTTGAAGGGGCGGGTCGAGAAGTCGACCTTCGCGATGTCGTCGGTGACGATCCGCGTGCCGAAGTTCACCGCCTGCTGTCGCATCAGCTCCATGAGCTCGGGCCCGGTGACGCCCTGGCCCTCGTGGGGCGGCATCATCATCCGCCGCTCCTTGGGGAGGGCCGAGTCGAGGAAGCCGCCGAGGTTCCCGTGGGGAAACCCGGCGTAGTTCTCCACCTCGCTCGTCAGGGCGAGCTGGCCGAGCGGCAGGGTGCCGGCCATGCGGTTCTTCTCGGTGATCGCCCCCTCGTAGACGAGCGGCTTGAGTTGGGCCCGGGCGGCGTAGGTGGCGGCGGACCAGCCGGCCGGGCCGCTGCCGATGATGACCAGGGTTTCGAGGGTGGGGGACGACATCACATGGCTCCGCGACGGTGAGGAACGAGCACCGGAGCCCGGCCGCAGGATCGACGGGGCCCCGGTGAACAGGCATGATGGTACGGACTCGGCGGACCGGGAAAACCCGTCCGCAGCAACTCCCGGTTTTGGCCCGCCCATGAGCCTGCTCGCGATCCTCGTGCCGTCCGCCGTCCTGCTGGCCGTTGCCTACCGGGTGTACGGCGCGGTCCTCGCCCGGTTGTTTCGGCTCGACGATCGGGAGGCCACGCCGGCCGTCACGCTCCGCGACGACGTCGACTACGAGCCGATCCCGCCACAGCTCCTCCTCGGCCAGCACTTCTCGGCGATCGCGGCGGCCGGGCCGATCGTGGGGCCGATCCTCGCCGGCGTCGCCTTCGGCTGGCTGCCCGCTCTGCTGTGGATCCTCGGCGGCAGCATCCTCGTCGGCGGCGTCCACGACTTCGCCGCGCTCGTGGCCTCCGTTCGGCACAAGGCCCGGTCGATCGCCGAGGTGGTCCGCGACCACATGAGCCGCCGCAGCTACGTGCTCTTCCTGGCCTTCGTGTGGATCGCGCTGATCTACATCATCGTGGCCTTCACCGACATCACAGCCGCGAGCTTCGTCGGTCGGCAGGTGCTGGAGAACGGCGAGAGCGTGTCGGGGGGCGGGATCGCCACCTCGAGCCTGCTCTACCTGGCGCTGCCGATGATCATGGGCGTGTGCCTGCGGTTCGGCCGGATGCCGCTGTGGGCGGCGACGGCGGTCTTCCTGCCGCTGGTTGGCCTCGCCATCTGGGGCGGCCAGAAGATCCCCTTCGATCTCGCCCAGACGTTCGGCACCAGCGACGCGACCGCGCAGAAGATCTGGGGCGCGTTGCTCTTGGGCTACTGCCTCGTGGCGGCGATGGTGCCGATGTGGCTGCTGCTCCAGCCGCGGGGGCATCTGGGGGGCTGCTTTCTCTACGTGGCCCTGGCCGGGGCCGCGATCGGCCTGATCGTCAGCGACCGCACGCTGGCGGGGCTGTTCGGCGGTGATGCCGTGATCCGCTATCCGGCCTTCACCGGCTGGCAGGCGGCGAACGGCCAAAGCCTCGTGCCGATGCTCTTCATCACGATCGCCTGCGGGGCCTGCTCCGGATTCCACTCGCTCATCGCCTCGGGCACCACCAGCAAGCAGCTGCGGCGCGAGACCGACGCCCGGCCGATCGGCTACGGCACGATGCTGCTGGAGGCGATGGTGGCCATCGTCAGCCTGTGCTGCGTGATGGTGCTCGCGGCCGACAGCCCGCTGGCCAGGCAGTCGCCGAACTTCGTCTACGCCCTGGGCATGGGGGGCTTCCTGGAGATCCTCGGGGTGCCGGCGGCGATCGGTGTGTCGTTCGCCCTCATGGCGTTCACGACCTTCGTCTACGACACGCTCGACGTCTGCACGCGGCTGGGCCGCTACATCATCCAGGAGCTCACCGGCCTCACCGGTCGGGCCGGCGGCTGGCTGGGCACGGCACTCACGGCGGGCGTGCCGCTGATCTTCCTGCTACGGCCCAACGTCGACGGCAACGGCAATGCCGTGCCCGCCTGGAAGACCTTCTGGGCGCTCTTCGGGGCGAGTAACCAGCTGCTCGCGGCACTCACGCTCCTGGGAATCACCGTCTGGCTGTGGCGGACGCGGCGGGCCGCCTGGGTGTGGCTCGTCACCGGCCTGCCGACGGTGTTCATGTACGTGATGAGCACATGGGCCTTGGCTGCGATGACGCTGCCGCGGTTCCACTCGAACGCGGGCTTCACGCTGCCCGTCGATCCCGTGCCCTGGGCGGGGCTCGTGCTGCTGGCTCTCGCCGCCGTGATGCTCGTAGAGGCGATTCTGGCGCTCGCTGCCCCCCCCGCGCCACCGGGCCGCACTTCGGAGCCTGCCGCATGGGCCGTCACCGGAGCCGCGTGAACCTCCCCACGAAAACCTGCACCACCTGCGGCCGTCCGTTCACGTGGCGGAAGAAGTGGGAGCGGTGCTGGGAGCAGGTCCGCTACTGCAGTGACCGCTGCCGCGGGCGGGGGGCGCAGTCGCGGACGGGTGCATGACGATGGCGGTGGATGATCGGCATGCCAACGCGTGGGTCGGGGCTGTCCACGCCCCGTCGCCGGACGTTCGCTCCGGACCTCCATTTTTCGCGCCGTCGCCGCCGTCCCGGCGTCGGCTTCGGCTTACGGTCGCCGGGCAAAGCCCGGCTCATTTGCCGGTCGGGGCTGTTCACGCCCCGTCGCCGGACGTTCGCTCCGGACCTCCGGTCCTTCGCTCTCTCGGAGGCGTCTGCGCTCCGGCATCCATGCCTGCGCTGGCCGCCTACGCCGGCTCCCGGGGCATGGGCAGCCCCTCCTCCAAGCCCCGATCGGCCCCGGAGATCCGAGGCTGTCGTGGGGCAGGTGACAGGCCAGCCCTGCTGCCGGGAAGCCCGAAGCGTAAGCTGAGGGAATACGCGGTGCTTCACCGGAAAACGCTCCGCATTCCCTCGGCTCACGCCTCGGGCTTCAAGGAACGGAACCGCCAGAACCGACACGCAAGAAACACATTCCCGGACACATGAGGCAGCTAGGCGGCACGATGGGGGAAGATTTGCGAGTGACGCCCAAATCACTCACCCGCGCTGAAGTGCGCGAGATCGACCGACGGGCGATCGAGGAGTATGGCCTCCCCGGGATCGTGCTCATGGAGAATGCCGGTCGCGGGGCCGCCGAGTTGTTGCATGCGCTCGCCCCTGGGGCGGCGGTGGCGATCGTCTGCGGGCGGGGTAACAACGCCGGCGACGGGTTCGTGATCGCCCGGCACCTGGAAAACCTCGGTCACGACGTGCGGTTGCTGCTCGCCGGCGAGCCGGCCGAGTTGCGGGGCGACGCGGCGATCGCCTGGCGGGTGGTCGAAAAGGCGGGCATCCCGGCGACGCGGCTGGCCTCCGCCACGCCCGTGGAGTGGGAGCGGGCCCTCGCCGGGGCGGAGTGGATCGTCGACGCGCTGCTGGGCACGGGGGCGAGCGGTGCTCCGCGAGGTGGCATCGCCACGGCGATCGAAGCGGTGAACGCCGCCGGCCGTCGCGGGGCGAAAGTGCTCGCCATCGACCTGCCCTCGGGGGTCGACTGCGACACGGGCACAGCCGCGGGGGCCTGCGTGCGGGCCGACGTCACGGCGACGTTCGTGGCCCGCAAGATCGGCTTCGACGCGGCCGCTGCGGCGACGTTGATCGGAGCCGTTCACGTCGTCGGCATCGGGGTTCCGCGAGCGCTGATAGTGGCCATCGCCGGTGGAACTGCATGATGCGGGAGAAATCACCTGCAGCGTGGGGCGCCGCAGACGGCTACGCCCGGAATCATTTCATGTGGTAGACTGATCGGAAAAGAGCCTGTTTCGGCAGTGACGCAAGGCGATTCGCAACGTGAGCAGACCCCGGCTGGTCCTTCATATCGGCCTTCACAAGACCGGCACGAGCTACCTGCAGAAATTGTTCCTGCTTAACCGTGAACTGCTCGCCTCCGAGTCGGTCGGGCTCGCCATGCCGATTCACGAGGAACGCGGCGACCATCATTTGCTCGCCAGCCATCTCGATGCCGGGCCGGAGGGATACGCGAACTTCCTCGCCGGCCTCCAGACCGGGTGCGACACCACGCTCGTGACCAGCGAATGCCTCACGCCATGGCTGCTGTGTTCCGACCGGGCCGGCGATCTGCGGTCGCTTCTGGAGCCGCTGTTCGACGTCACCGTGGTGCTTTACCTTCGCCGGCAGGATTATTTGAAGGAGAGCGTGTTCGCGGAGGTCGCGACCAGTTGGTACCAAGGCGATATCCTTGACGAAAATCACTACCTCTACGATCTGGAGGCAATCGTTGACCGAGTGGTGGAGGTCTTTGGTGCCGCGGCCCTGCGGCTAGGCATCTATCGGGACGACGTCCCCCAGGACATCGTCGGTGATTTTCTTGGACTGTGCGGACTGGATCGCCTGGCGGGGCGGCTGGGCGCCATTCCCAGGGAGCGGGTCAGCCTCGACCGTCGCGTAGTCGCCCTGCTGGCCCGTTGTCCCAAGGGGGATCAGGAGCTGATCGAGCGGATCCGGTCGGCGGTGATCGCGACTGACTCCATCGCGGCGGACCCTTGCAAGTATCAGCTCTCGCCGGAGCAGCGGCGAGCCTTCCTGGAACCCTACATCGAGTCCAACAGGCGGGTGGCGCGGAAGTATCGCCCGGACGCCGAGGCCTATCTGAGCGCACAGCACCCCGTGTCCGAGCACTGGCGCCCGATCGAGCCGTTCTCTATGGATGAAGTGGCCAGCCTGTTGGTGTCCTTGGCGCGGCAGCCATCGTCCTCGTCCATCGAGCCGATCGGCACCGCCCCCAGGTAGCAGCTTGTCGGCGGCCATCGGCTCATGGAATGCCTGGCCGTGCTCGGGCAGCACCGAGTTTGCGGTCGAGGAAGGTCCAGCCGAGGGCGTCCATGAAGGCCTTCTGTTTGTTATCGGCGGCGCCGCCGTGGCCTCCCTCGATGTTCTCGTAGGAGAGCACCTCCTTGCCAAGGCTCTCGAGCAGGGCCGTCATCTTGCGGGCATGGGCGGGGTGGACGCGGTCGTCGCGGGTGCTCGTCGTGATCAGGAGCGGCGGATAGCCGCGGTCCTGGACGACGTTGTGATACGGCGAGAAGCCGCGGATAAAGGCCCACTCCTCCGGCTTGTCGGGGTCGCCATACTCGCCCATCCAGCTCGCGCCGGCGAGGAGCTTGTTGAACCGCCGCATGTCGAGCAGCGGCACCTGACAGACGACCGCGCCGAACAGGTCGGGCCGCCGGGCGTACATGTTGCCCACGAGCAGGCCGCCGTTGCTGCCCCCCTTGATGCCCAGGTGCGGCGTCGAAGTGACGCGGCGGCGGATCAGGTCCTCGGCCACCGCGGCAAAATCCTCGTAGGCCCGGGGCCGCTTCTCTTTGAGGGCCGCCTGATGCCAGGCCGGGCCGAACTCGCCGCCGCCGCGGATGTTGGCGATCACGAGCACGTGCCCCTTTTCCAGCCAGGCCGCCCCCGACACCGGGTCGTAGCCGGGCACGAGCGGAATCTCGAAGCCGCCGTAGCCGTAGAGCAGCGTGGGCGTGGAGCCGTCGGCCGGCAGCGGGTGCTTCCCGATTTGGAAGTAGGGAATCCGTGTGCCGTCCTTGGAGACGGCCTCGTGCTGCTCCACCCGCAGGCCCGTCGTCTCGAAAAACGTGGGCGACGCTTTGAGTCGCTCGGGCTCGCGGCCGGCGCCGGCCGTGCCGAGGGCGAGCGTGGAGGGAGTGAGGGGGCTCGACGTGACGAGCAGGTAGTCGTCGGACTCGATGTCGTCCACGGGCGAGACACTCGCCGTGCCCGCGTCCGGCACGCCGGGCAGCGGCTCCTGCCGCCAGGCGCCGTCTGCGAACGACAGCACTTCGATCCGGCTGCGGACGTTGTCGAGCGTGGTCAGCAGAAGCCGGTTTCGCGTGCCGGTGAAGGCGACCAGCGACGTCCGCGGCCCGGGCGCAAAGAGCACATGCAGGGTGCGGTCGCCGGCGAGAAACCGTTCGAAGTCGGCCGCGAGCAGGCTGCCGGCCGGATGCGTGCTGCCGCCGACCGTCCACGGCGACCGCAGTTCAACCAGCAGCCACTCACGGTGCACGGAGGCATTGGCGTCGTCGGGCTTGTCGATCTTCACGAGCTTCCCGTCCCGCCGCAGGAAGAGCTCGCTCGTCCAGAACGTGATCTGTCGGGAGACGAAGTCCCGCTCAAAGCCGGGCGTGAGATCGCGGAAGGCTCCCACCGCCATGTCCTCCGCTCGGCCCTCGTAGACCAGCGGGGCGGCGGCGACGTCGGTGCCGCGGGCCCACTCGCGGACCGTCCGCGGATAGCCCGAAGTGGTCAGCGATCCCGGCCCGAAGTCGCTGGCCACGAACAGCGAGTCGCGGCCCCGCCAGGCGACGCGGCTCTTCGCCTCGGGCAGCGTGAAGCCGCCGGTGACGAAGGCCTTCTTCTCCAGGTCGAACTCGCGGACGACATCGGCATCGGCCCCGCCCCGCGAGAGCGACACGAGGCACAGCCGATCCTCCGGCTCGAGCACCGTGGCCCCGTGCCAGACCCAGTTTTCTCCTTCGGCCTTGGCGAGTGCATCGACGTCGAGCACCGTCTCCCAGGCCGGTTCGGGCCGGCGATACTCGTCGAGCGTTGTCCGCCGCCAGACACCCTTGGGGTGCTCGGCATCGCGCCAGAAGTTGTAGAAGCGGTCGCCGATCTTGGTGACGAAGGGAATCTTTTCCTTCGAGTCGAGGATCGAAAGAATCCGCGACTCCAGCTTCTTGAAGTCTTCGGATCCGGCCAGCGCCGCCACGCAGCGGGCATTCCGCTCCCGCACCCACGCCAGCGGCTTCTCCCCCGCCACCTCCTCGAGCCAGAGATGCGGATCGGCGGGGTCGGTCGGTTCGGCGGCAGAGGCGGGGGCGGGCATGATGAGAACTCCACAAACCATGGCGGCGGCGGTCAATCGCGAGCTGATGGGAGGCATGATGTTGTCCTCTGTCCTGCCTTCTGTAGCGGCGGTCTCCGACCGCCGAACCCGCTGCCGATGGCCGGGACCGTTTTCGACGGTCAGAGACCGCCGCTACAGGAGGATCGAATCGTGGGCATGGATGGTGGTGGACGCAGGCTGCCTGCTTTCCAGACCCCTCGGCGTCACGACCGCACCTGGCCGCTGCCCGTGACGACATATTTGTAGGTGGTGAGTTCCTTGGTGCCGCAGGGGCCGCGGGCGTGGAGCTTGTCGGTGGAGATGCCGATCTCCGCGCCGAGGCCCAGCTCGCCGCCGTCGTTGAATCGCGTGCTGGCGTTGACCATCACCACCGCCGTGTCCACCCGGGCGGCGAACCGCTCCGCGGCGGCCGGGTCGGCCGTGATGATCGCGTCGGTGTGCCGCGAGCCGTGGCGGTTGACGTGGTCGATGGCGGCATCGAGCGAGTCGACGACGGCCACCGAGATCTTCGGGCCGAGATACTCCGTCGCCCAGTCGGCCGCGGTGGCCGCCCCGGCCGTGGGCACGAGGCGGCGGGTCGCTTCGTCGCCGACGATCTCCACGCCATGCTGGGCGAGGGCCGTCGCGATTGGCGGCAGGAACTTCTCGGCCACGGCCCGGTGCACGAGCAGCGACTCGGCGGCGTTGCACACCCCCATCCGCTGGCACTTGGCGTTGACGGTCACCTGCTCGGCCATCGCCAGGTCGGCCGCCTGGTCGACGTACACGTGGCAGTTGCCCGAAAAATGCTTCATGACCGGCATCCGCGCCTCGGCGCAGACGCGGCGGATGAGGGCCTCGCCGCCGCGGGGGATGGCGATGTCGATCAGGTCGTCCATCCGCAGGAACTCGCCCACGGCCTCGCGGTCGGCCGTGTCGACGAGCTGCACGCAGTCGGCCGGCAGGCCCTGCTCCGCGATCGCGGTTCGCATGCTCTCCACGATCCGGCGGCTCGAGTGCGCCGCCTCCTTGCCGCCGCGGAGGATGATCGCGTTGCCGGCGGCGAGGGCGACCGCGGCCGCATCGGCGGTGACGTTGGGCCGCGACTCGTAGACGAAGAACACCACCCCGAGCGGCACGCGGACCTTCTTCACCACCAGCCCGTTGGGCCGGACCGACTCCTCCATCACCTCGCCCACGGGGTCGGGCAGCGTGGCCACGGCCTCGACGCCGGCCGCGATGCCTTCGACCCGCTTGGGGTCGAGTAGGAGCCGGTCAATCGCCGCCGCCGACAGGCCGTAGCCGGGCGCGGCGGCGACGTCGAGCCGGTTGGCGGCCAGGATCTCATCCACGTCGGCCCGGATTCGGGCGGCCGCCGCCCGCAGGCAGGCCGCTTTGCGGTCGCCAGAGATGCCCGCCAGTTCAATGGCGGCGTGACGGGCCCGTTCCGCGATCCCGCGGCAGTGGGCATGAAGGTCGGTGTTGGCGGGGGCGGTGGCGGTGGTCATGACGGGTTCCGTGCGGGGGGCGCGGTCGCCCGGTATCCTACCAGCGCTTTGTTTCGCTTCCCTGCCCGGAGAATCGTTCATGACCAGCCGTCGCATCGGCCGCCGCTCGTTCCTCGCCATGGGCGCCGCATCCTGCGCGGCCGTCGCCGGCAGCCGGCGGGCCTGCGCCGCCGCGGCCCCTCGGCCGACGATCGGCATCCAGACGTACTCGCTGCGCGGCTATCCGGTGGCGGAGGCCCTGCAGCATGCCAAGGACCTGGGGTTTACGCACGTCGAGGTCTATCCGGGCATGTTCCCCATCACCGACGACATGGCGGCGATCGCGGCGCAGCGGAAGCTGGCCGATGACCTGGGGCTCGTGCTTTCGGCCCACTCGGTGCACCGCTTCACGAAGGACGCGGCCGCGAACAGAAAGGTGTTTGCCTACGCCAAGGCCCTCGGCGTGCCGATCCTCGGCGCTGATCCCGATCCCGACTCGTTCGCCGGCCTCGACGACCTCGTCAAGGAGTTCGACATCAAGATCGCCATCCACAATCACGGCCCGAGGCATCGCTACAACAAGGTCGTGGACGTGCTCCGGGCGATCGAGGGGCGCGACCTGCGGATCGGCGCCTTGGCCGACCTCGGCCACTTCATCCGCTCGGGCGAGAAGCCGGTGGACGTGATCCGGGCCTTGAAGGGCAGGTTGTACGGCATCCATCTCAAGGACTTCGCCGAAATGCAGGACAAGACGAAGGGGGTGATCCTCGGCCAGGGGCACATCGACGTGCCCGCGGTGTTCGCGGCGCTCGCCCAGGTCGGCTTCCCCGCCGACGGCGCCCTGTCGATCGAGTACGAGGAGAACGAGAAGAACCCGCTCGCCGACATCCGCGAGTGCCTCCGCATCGCCCGCGAGTCTGCCGCGAAGGCCTGACGCCTCCATGCCTCTTCTCGGTAAAAATCGTCGCCGCTGTCGAGGAACCCTTGACGGGCAAGGCGAGCGGGTCGGCGTGAGGATGCGGAGCGTGGCGGACGTTCGCCAGCGACGCAACTCATGCCGCCTGCGAGCCGGTTTGGGCTCGTGCCGGGTGCGCATTCAGCAGAGCGCGAGCGCCGCCCGCACGATCCCCACGGCGTGTACCCGCACGATCTGAACACCGGCCGCGGCGAGGCGGCAGGCGGCGGCGGCCGTGCCCGCGTCGCGCTCCGCCACGGTGGCCGGGCGACCGAGCTCCCGCTCGATCGCCTTGCCGATGAAGCCTTTGCGGGAGTGGCCCACGAGGATCGGCGTGCCCAGATCGAGGAACCGACCGGCCGCGGCGAGGAGCGCCAGGTTGTGCTCGTGGGTCTTGCCGAACCCGATGCCGGGGTCGAGGCAGAGCCGCTCGAGCGGGATGCCGGCCGCCACGAGCGCGTCGCGGCGGCGGCGCAGATAGCCGTGAATCTCGGCGACCACGTCGTCATAACGGGGAGCGACCTGCATCGTCTGCGGCGTGCCCTGCATGTGCATGGCGCAGACGGCGGCGCCCGATTCGACGGCGACGTGGACCATGTCCGGGTCGCCCTCCAGCCCGGTCACGTCGTTGATGATCTCGGCGCCCGCCGCGATGGCCCGGGCCGCCACCACGGCCTTCGAGGTGTCGATCGACACCGGCACGCCGGCCTCACGGGTGAGGCGATGGACGACCTCCCCCACGCGGCGCCATTCCTCCTCGGCCTCCACGGGCGTGGAGTAGGGCCGCGTGCTTTCGCCGCCGATGTCGAGCAGATCGGCCCCGTCGGCGACGAGCTTCAGCCCGTGGGCCACGGCGGCCTCGACGTCGGCGTGGCGGCCGCCGTCGGAGAAGCTGTCGGGCGTGACGTTGACGATCCCCATCACGAGCGGCCGCGCGACCGAGCCGCCGGGGTGGGGCAGTGCCAGCCGCCGCGTTCGCAGGTGCCAGTGGGTGGGGAGGGCGGTCGGTGTCATCGCGAAATCATCGTATCGGGTGGGTGAGGCGAGTGGGGGCGGGGGGCGGATTCGACGGTCAGAGACCGCCGCTACAGCGCGGGCACCACGGTCGGAGACCGGCGCCACCCCTCCTCATACTCTGGAGCGACCGGGGGCGGACGGCATCCTACCGAACGGGGGAGGCGAGTGGGTCGGCGTGAGGATCGCGAGCGTGCCGGCGCTTCGCCGCAGCGAGCGAACTCATGCCGCCCGCTCGCCGGCGCAAAGGATTCGACGGTCGGAGACCGCCGCTACAGGGAGCGGCGAGCGCCTACCAGGGCTCCTCCATGAGCCCCACGATCTGCTGGGCCAGCTTCACGATCGCCTCCTGCTGCGTGCTGGCGACCGAGCGGCCGTACTCCGGCACCAGCGCCGCCGCCTGGCCCACGTCCACCGTCGCCGCCGGGAGCGGCACCTCGCCGGAGGCGATCACGGCGCCGCCGCGGTCGGCCCAGGTGATCAGGGCCTGGTAGTTCATCTCCACCATCCGCGACTGGTCGGTCGGGCTCTCCACGACCATGCGCTTCGTGTCGGCGACCACGCGGCCGGTGAGCACGCTGTCGGCCCCGGCCGAATCGCCCACCACCTTGAAGGGCGTGCGCTTCTCGATCTCCTTGCAGACCGCCTCCGTGAGCCGCTCCCCGATGTCGATGGCGGGCGTCGTGCGGAAGCTGTCGCACTGGAAGATGGGCACGTAGATCGTGCGGACGTTCGCCGCGTAGAGCGTGTTGTTGCCGAAGCGGTAGCCGGCGCAGCCCGCGCAGGCAACGCAGGCGGCGAGCAGCAGCCAGCAGCGGTTCCAGCGGGCGAGCGCGGCCATCCGTGGGGCCTCGAGGGTGTGGGCGTCAGCGGATTTGCGGCGCGATGCCGGAAGGATCCTCGCGGGCGATCTGGGCGTCGGCCTCGGCCATGGCGTCGAGTTCCGCCTCCTTGAGCGCGTCGGGATTGAGGACCCGCGTGAGCAGCGGGAACGGGTCGTCGGAAACGTCGGGCCGATCCTTGATGGCCTCGAACTTCTGCCGGGCCTGCTGGGCGAGCATGGTCTTCGGATAGTCGCGGGCGATGAGGGCGTAGTAGATCCGCGCCGAGGTGTAGTGCTTGCCCTTGGCGTAGAACTCGGCCCGGTTCCAATGCCGCAACGCCTGCTGGGCGGCGATCTCGGCCCGGGCCTTCTCCACCCGCTCCTGGTCGTCCGGCTTGAGCTGGTCGGGAAACTGCACCAGCAGCTGGTCGGCGAGGATTTCGGCCTCGCCGAGGATGCCCCCCTCGTACCCTGGCCCCTGGTAGGCCCGGAGTTTCGCCTGCAGCCCGAGCATGTGGGCCTGGAGCAGGAAGTCGCTGTCGGGATACTCGCTGCGCAGCAGGCCGTAGAAGTAGTCGGCGTCGAGCCACTGCCGGTCGAGGAAGTGGGCGTTGGCCTGGGCCATGACGCTGTCGTCGGCGAGCGGGCCGCGCGGGTCGTTGATCCGCACATGGTCGTAGGCCTTCAAGGCCCGGCCGCGAGTGTCGAAGATCGGCCGGCTGCGGTCGAACAGGTTGGGGGCGATCGTCAGGTAGTGATGCTTCTCGTCGAGGGCGATCCAGTACTGGGCGATGACGAACTGCCGCTGCGCGATGCGGTCGAGGTAGCGGGTGTTGGCATACTTTTTCACCAGCTCGTCGTACTGATCCTCGGCCTTCGGGTATTGGTCGGTGAAGAACCAGCACTCGGCGAGCTGCCACATGGCGTCTTCCTCGATGGCCGAGTCGGGCCAGCGGTCGATCGCCTGCTTGTACTTGGGGATGGCCTCGCGGTACTTGCCTTCCCGGTACAGGGCGTCGGCCTCGGCGAGCGCCTTGCGGGCGATCGGCTCGTTCGGGCCCCGGCCGACCATCTTCTTCCAGCGACGCTTGATGTTGTCGCCCTTGAAGTAGTCCCAGCCGGCGTCGCGAACCGATGGCGAGACTTCGGACGAGATCACCTCGGAGTCGGCGTCGTCGCCGAGCTGGCCGTCGGCGCCGGCGGCCGATTCGGCCGGCTTGGACCACGGCCACGTGGGAGTCCTGATGGTCGCGCAGCCGGCCGTGGCCAGCCCGCAGGCGGCCAGGAGGGGCAGCCAGCAGCGGGCCGTTCGCGGGAGCGGGGCGTGGCGGGTGAGCGTCATTCGGTGCGGGCCCGGCGGGGCGCCATCCGGGGCTGAAGGAGGCGGGCGACCCGCGGGGGGCGGCCGAGCAGGTGCGACAGGTAGGTCGTCATGATCGCCCTCAATTCCCCGTCCACGGCCGCGGGCAGCGTGACGTCGCGCCACGCGTCGGACTGCACGGCGAGCAGGCGGAGGACCGCCAGTCCAGCGGCGGAGATGGAAACCACGGCCCGCTTCCCGGCCCGGCACCGGCCGCAGAGGCAGCCGCCGTCGAGCATGCCGAAGGGCGTGCGGCCGTGGCTCGTGAGCGGCACGCGACACTCGGCGCAGACGGCGAGGGCGGGGGCATGCCCGGTGAGCCGCAGGAAGGCGAGCTCCACGGAGACGAGCAGGGCGGCGATGCGGTCGGCAGGCTCATCGAGTCCCGATAGTTCCCGCAGGGTGGCGTGGGCGCGGTCGAACAGTTCCGGCTGGGGATCGGCGTCGGCCGTCAGCGCGTCGAGCAGTTCGGCGACGTGCATGCCGCCGAGAAACGCCCTGTAGCTGCCTCCGACCCGAAACCGGTTCTCCAGGAAAGCCTCGGTGAGCAGATCCAGGCCGCCCGAGGTTTTGCGGAGGACGAGTACCTGACAGGTCGAAAGCAGGTCAAGGGCGCCGTCGAAGCTGCTTTTCGGCCGCCACGCGCCCTTTGCCAAAGCCCGCACCTTGCCGAACTCCCGGCAAAACAGGCTGACCACGCTGCTGGTTTCGCCGAACGGCACCGTCCGGATGACGATCGCGCGGGACTTTTCAGCGATCATGGCGCTGCGTTTCCCCGACCCGTTCGATCCGCACCAGGTCGATGCGGCGGCGCGTGGCGGCGAGGACTTCAAGCCGCGCGTCGTGCGCTTCGATCGCCTCGCCCACCTCCGGGATGCGGCCAAACTGGTGGAATACGAAGCCGCCGATGGTGTCGAAATCCGCCTCTTCCGGCAGGTGCAGGCCGAGCCGCTCGTTGACGGTCGCGATCCGCACCGCCGCGACCACCTCGCAGGCGTCCGCAGACAGCATGCGAATGCCGTCGGCGAACGCCTCGTCGTGCTCGTCCGCGATCTCGCCGACGATCTCCTCGAGCGCGTCTTCGATCGTGACCAGGCCGCTGACGCCGCCGAACTCGTCGGTGACGACGGCGAGATGGGTCTTGCCCCGCTGGAACTCGCGGAGCAGCTTCTGCACGCTCATCGACTCCGGGACGAACCAGGGGGGCCGCAGCAGCGGGCGGATGCCGGGCGCGGCCGCGGCGCCGGCCGTCAGGCAGGAGAGGACGTCGCGGATGTGCAGCACGCCGACAACGTCGTCCGGGGAACGATCCCAGACGGGGAGCCGCGTGTGGCCGCTCTCCGCCGCGATGCGGATCGCCTCTTCCCAGGGCGTCGCGGCCGCGATCAACACCATCTTCGTGCGCGGCGTCATGATCGCCGCGACCCGGACGGCGTCGAGGCCGATGACGCCGCGGATCATGTCGCGGGCGGCGCCGGCCAGGCTGCCCTCCCGATGGGCCTGATCCACCACCAGCTTCAGCTCCTCGTGCGGCTGCTCGGCGGCGACGGTCGGATGCGGCTGTCCGACACCGCGGCCGAGCACGGCGGCGGCCTTGCCGAGCTGGTGCACGACGGGGCCGATCAGGCCGACGATCGGCCGCCAGAGCGTCCACGTCGCGACCACGATCCACGGTCCGCCGAATCGCGCCAGCAGCGCCGGCACGACGACCAGCAGCAGCCAGGCCAGGCCGATCCAGCCCGCCACCGCCGACGCCTCGACGGCGGGCGAGCGGCCGGCGGCCACGAGACCGCCGAAGGCGAGGAGCGTGGCTCCCACGGCCGCACAGACGACCACCGTGGCGGCGATGAAGGCGATGGCCTCGCTCGCCGCGACGATCTCCTCGTAGCGCTCCGGCCGGCCACGGCGGCGGCAAAGCTCCTGGATGAGCTGCCGGCGGGCGCCGCGCACCGCCCGGGCTTGGATGGCCGCCAGACTGGCCACCACAAGCAACACCAGCGCCGCCTCCAGGCCGAGCGTGGCGGGCATCAGCGGCGGCCCCGACGACGTGCCGGCGGGGCGGGCAGGCCGGCGGCATGCATCAGCACCCGCTCGCGGGCCCGCATGGCCCGCCGGTCGGCGGGGTCATGGTCGTCGTAGCCGGCCAGGTGCAGGATCCCATGAACGACGTAATACGCGAGCTCGTGCCGGGGCTGCCAGCCGAGCTCGCGGGCCACGCTGCGGGCCGTCTCGGCGCTGACCGCGATGTCGCCGTGCAGCACGCCGGGCCGTGTCGCGTCGGAGAGGTCGAAGGTGATCACGTCGGTCGGGCCAGGAATGCCCAGCCACCGCTCGTGGAGCTCGGCGATGCCCCGGTCGTCGACCATGAGCACGCAGATCTCGGCGACCTCGATTCCCTGCCGCTCGAGCGCCCGTCGGGCGATCGTGCCCAGCCAGCGGCTTCCGACCCGCAGCACCCGCTGCCGGTCGACGACGTCGATCGTCAGGCCCGGCGTCGACGCGCGGGGCCGAGTCGCGGCGTTGGAGCGGGGCGGCGGCATCACGCCGTCCTCTGGTCGGGATACTTGACGCGGCCGTGATAGACGGCCGTCAGGCTCTTGACGAGGCTCTGCTCGATGACGTCGAGCTCCTCGAGTGTCAGGCCGCACTCGTCGAATTGACCGTCGAGGAGCCGCTTCATCGCCAGGTCATGCACCAGGCTGGCGATCCGGGCCGGCGTCGGTTCCGTGAGCGTGCGGCTGGCGCTTTCCACCGCGTCGGTGAGCATGAGCACGGCCGACTCCCGGGTGCTCGGTTTGGGGCCGGGATAGCGGTAGGTCTGCTCGTCCACCTCTTCGCCGTGCGGATCGGTCTGCGACCGCTCCGTGGCCCGTCGATAGAAATACTCGACGAGCGTCGTGCCATGGTGCTCCGCGATGAGGTCGATGATCGGCTGCGGGAGGCCGTACTGCCTGGCGAGCTCCACGCCCTCCTTGACGTGGGCCACGATGATCAGCGTGCTCATCGCGGGCACGAGCGACTCGTGCCGGTTCTCCTGGCCCTGGTTCTCCACGAAGTACGACGGCTTGAGCATCTTGCCCACGTCGTGAAAGTAGGCGCCGACGCGCACCAGCAGGCCGCGGGCGCCGATCGCGTCGGCGGCCGCCTCGCCCAGGCTGGCGACGTTGATCGAGTGGTTGTAGGTGCCCGGCGCGCGACGCACGAGCTCCTGCAGCAGCGGATGAGCCACGTCGCCCACCTCCAAGAGGCTCAGGTCGGTGAGCACGCCGAACCAGCGCTCGATGAAGGGCAGCAGGCCGGTCATGAGGAAGCCCGCCAGCAACGTCCACGCCCCGGTGCGGCCGGCCTCGGAGAGGAGCTGCATGTCGAGTGCACCGCCGTCGAGCACGAGCGAGCGGCCGGCGAGCAGATTTGCGCCCAGGCAGGTGAGGATCGCCACGCCGCCGGCCCACAGGCCCACGTAGATCAGCTTGCTCCGGCTGCGGAGCCGCCCCATCCAGAACACCGTCGCCGCGGTGGATGCCGTGAGCGTGACGTAGTCGGCCAGCCCCTGGCCCAGCCCGACGATCACCACCAGAGCCACCTCCGCCGCCAGCAGCAGCGCGAGTTCCTCGTCATAGGCGATGGCGACGGTCATCGCGAACAGGAGCAGGGGCACCACCTCGGTCTGCCAGGCCTCTCCGGCGACGAGCATGCACAGCGTCACGGTGCCTACGGCGAGGGCCAACAGGGTGGCCACATGACCGAAGTCGGCGAGCACGTCGCGGTGGTGCAGGTGGAGGTAGAAGCCGGCGAGGGCGAACATGGCCAGGAACAGACCGAGCATGGCCAAGGCCCGGGCCCCCGACTGGCGGATGTCCTGGAGCCGCAGGAACTCGTCGTGCTCGCGGCGCAGGAGCCGCAGGCCGTCGGTCGTGAGCGGCCGGCCGGCTTCGGCCAGCAGGTCGTCGGCCGCATAGCGGACGAACTGCTGCGGCGTCTTCTCCACGGCCTCGCGCTTGGCCCGGTCGGTCGCCTCGCGGTCGATCTCGAGCGTGCCGGCGAGCCGCGGCTCGATCCAGGCGAAGAGGCGGTCGGCGAACGGCCCCTCGCCGAGCTCCTCCTCGACCCGGTCCTTGAGGCGGAGCTTGGCCTCGCGGAGCTGCACGTCGAACACCTGCACGCGGGACAGGTCGGTCGGATTGCCCAGCGGATGGACGTCGATTTCGGTTTGGCTGCCCTCGTCGAGCCCGTGCTGGATCTTCTCGAGCACGCCCTTCCGCTCCACCTCGGTGAAGGCGTGGTCGATCGCTTTCTCGACCTCGGTCAGCTTCTCCTTCGTGTCGATGCGGGCGCGGAACTTTTGGAAGGCCTGCTCGGCTTCCGCGATCAGTTTGCGGCGGGCCGTGGTCGCCGGATCTTCCCGGCGCGCGGCCGGCTCCGGGGCGGCGGCTGCCGCCTTCTCGTCGGGAGGCTCGGGGGCCACGGGGGGCTCTGGCGGCGCCGCGGCGGGGGCCGGCAGGGCGTCGAGGGCCGCGGCGGCATCGGGGGCGAACTCCAGCCAGGCCTTCCGCGACACGGCGGCGAGCGTGTCGGCGGCGGCGATCTCCGCCACCCGCGTCTTCAGGCCGTCGCGCAGCCGCACGAGCGGGGCCTTGTCCTGCGCGTAGACGACGGGCACGAGGGCCGCGGCCCGGTCCTGCGCGGTCCGGGTTCGTTCCGGGTCGGGCTTCTCGAACGGCACGCGGGCCACGATGCCGCGGGGCGGCACCATGCCCGGCCGGAAGGGAAACGGCTCCGCCCAGCCGCGCACGACCACCAGCAGCACGAGCGCCGCGGCGAGGCAGACGCCGAGGCGGACGAGCACGTCGGCCCGCGACACCCGCTCCCAGAGCAGGCCCCAGAAGCCGTGCGGGGCTTCGAGCGGTGAGGCCCGCCGGCTGCGGCGTCGGTGGATGGGAGCGGAGGAGGGCATGGGGTCAGCGGTCGTAGGCCTCGACGATCCGTTGCACCAGCGCGTGCCGCACGATGTCGGCGCCGCCGAGGGTCACGTGACCGCAGCCTGGCACGGCCCGAAGCCGCCGCATGGCGTCGAGGAGGCCGCTGGTCCGGTCCGCGGGCAGGTCGATCTGCGTGGTGTCGCCCGAGATCACCATCTTCGAGCCGTGCCCCAGTCGGGTGAGGAACATCTTCATCTGGGAGACGGTCGTGTTTTGGGCCTCGTCGAGGATGATGAATGCGTTGTTGAGCGTGCGGCCGCGCATGTAGGCCAGCGGAATCATCTCCACGATGTCCTGCTCGGTGAGCCGCTTGAGGAGCTCGTAGTCCATCATCTCCCGCATCGCGTCCATCAGCGGCCGCAGATAGGGGTTGATCTTGGCCTGCAGGTCACCGGGCAGGTAGCCGAGGCTCTCCCCGGCTTCGACCGCGGGCCGCACGAGGACGATCTTTCGCACCTGCTCGGCCCGCAGCGCCGCCACGGCCATCGCGACGGCGAGAAAAGTCTTGCCGCTGCCCGCGGGGCCGGTGCAGAGGACGACGTCGTGGTCGCGGATCGCCTGCACGTAGGCCGCCTGGCCGGCCGACTTGGGCGTGAACTGTTTCCCGGGCCGGTGGACCTCGATCGGCTCGTGGCGAACGGGCGGCTGCTCGCCGGTGGCCACGGCCAGGAGTCGTGACACGTGGTCGGGCTCCACGGACCCCTGGTCGCGGGCGATCCGGTCGAGTTCCTCGAAGATCTCGGCCGCCCGGAGGACGGCCGGCTCCGCGCCCTCGATCTGGATCGAATCGTCGCGGGCCGAGACCCCGACGCCCAGGGCCGAGCGGATGCGGCGCAGGTGCTGGTCGCGCGGGCCGAAGATGGCGACGAGCCGCTTCGAATCGACGACCGCGATGGAGGTGCGGGACATCAAAGCCCGTCGGCCGCTGGTGCCGCCGCCGGTCTCAGGGGAACGAAACCTCTACGACACACTATACAACACCCGCCCCGGACCCCGGAAAACGGCGAAAGAAAGCAGATTCCAGGCCGCCGTGGCGGAGAATGTGCCCGGTCCGGTGTCCCCTCTGGGCTTTTTATCCAAATGGTCAGGCACCCGGTCCGGTGGCATCCCCTGGGCGTTTTTGTTCGCCGTGCTCCAAGAAGCTCCCGGCGGGAGCCGGGGGACTCCGGGTGGCATGCCTTCCCAGGTGCCATGCGATGTGGGTTTGGAGCGGGAGATTACCTGCCGTCATCCGGCATGGACGGCGGGCTGGTGTTCATGCCCGGAGTCCCCGGGTTTCCACCCGGGGCTTTTTGGGGAAGGCACAGGGCGATCGCGCCGATCGATCCGCAGCAAACGTGTTCGCTGGAGCGAGTCATCGCGTCATCCGCGGCGCGGCGGTTCCCGGGTGTCACGGCCGTGAGGCCGCACCTCTACCCCGTCACCCACAGCAGCCAGGCGACGGGGGCGGCGAGAAGCAGAGCATCGACGAGGTCGAGCACGCCGCCAAGCCCGCCGAGGGATGTTCCCGAGTCCTTGGCCCCGAGATCCCGTTTCACCAGCGACTCCGCGAGGTCGCCAAGCATCCCGGCGCCGCCGACCAGGAGGCCGTAGGCGAGCCAGCCGCCCCAGGGCCTGGCTGCCGTCGGCCAGGCGATCCGCTCGAGCACGATCCAAGCCACGGCGCCCGCGGCGGCGAGCGACGCCGCAGCGCCCTCCCAGGTCTTGCCCGGGCTCAAGAGCGGCGCCATGCGGTGCCGGCCGACGAGCGAGCCGACGACGTAGGCGGCGACGTCGCCCGCCTTGACGACGGCCACGAGGCTCACGAGCGGGAGCAGCCCGAGCGGCTCCACGGTGCAGTCCCCAGCGCGGCGGTCGAGAAGCCGGAGACCGACGAGAAATGCCAGTGGCAGACCGAGGCCCACGGCCGCGATCGCGCCGGCCGCGGCCCGAGCGAGCACGCCTTCGCCGGGCCGGTAACGGGTGATGCCCTCGATGAAGCAGGCTGCGACCGCCGCCATGCAGGCCGCGGCGACCCAGCCGAGCGTCGCCGGCGCCGCGGCGGCCGCGCCGCCGCCGGCCGCGGCCACCATGACGATGCCGAGCGCGCCGGCCACGACGAGCGGTTCGGCGACCGGCCGGCCCGCGGCCGCGAGCAGGGCGACGAGTTCCCGGGCCCCGATCGCCGCCAGCAGCAAGGCCACGGGCAGCAGCCACCAGGCGGGGCGGGCCCCCCACAACGCCGTCGCATCGGCCCAGGCTAAACCCGCGAAGGCCGCCACCACGACCACCGCGACGGCCGCGCGGGGGCCGAATGCGCCGCGGGCAGCCCGCCGGGCCGCCGCGTGCCCATCGCCGCCATCCGGTGGTGTGGAAGGGTTTACGAGCATGACAAACCCCCGAACCGCCGATCGCGGCCAGCGAAGGCGGTGATCGCCTCGTCGAGGTCGTCCGCCGTGAACTCCGGCCAGGCGACGTCGGTCACCCACAGTTCCGCGTAGCTGATCTGCCAGAGCAGGAAGTTGCTGATCCGCATCTCGCCGGCGGTGCGCACGAGCAGGTCCGGGTCAGGCATGCCCGCGGTGTCGAGCCGGGCGGCGAACGTCTCCTCGTCGATGGTCGCCGGGTCGAGGCGGCCGGCCCGGGCCTCTTCTGCGAGCCGCCGGGCCGCATCCGCGATCTCGCCGCGGGCGCCGTAGTTGATCGCCAGGCACAGCCGCATGCCGTCGTTGGCGGCGCACATCGCCACCGTGCGGTCGAGCTCGGCGAGCGTCGCGGCGGGCAGGCCCTCACGGCGGCCGATCATCGCCAGCCGGATCCGCTCGCGCATCAGCAGTCCCCGCTCCTCGATCATGTATTGCTCGAGGAGGTGCATCAGGAACCGCAGTTCGGCCTCGGGCCGCCGCCAGTTCTCGCTCGACAGGCAGTAGAGCGTGAGCTGCTCGATGCCGCGGCGGGCGCAGTGCTCCGTGATCCGCCGCACGGTGGCCACGCCGCGGCGGTGCCCCTCGATGCGAGGCAGGCCCCGCTGCTGCGCCCAGCGGCCGTTGCCGTCCATGATGATGGCGATGTGTCGCGGCAGGCCGGCGGTGCTGGCCTGCTTGGTCACGTCGTGGCCGGCGTGCGGGACTTGGGCTTGGGACATGGGGTGGAGCCGGTGCGGTCGATGAAGATCGTCTGATCTCGGTCGGGGCCGACGGACACGATCGACACGGGCCGGCCGAGCAATTCGCCGATCCGGTCGAGATAGCGGCGGGCGTTGGTCGGCAGCGAGCCGTAGTCGCGGACGGTCGTGAGCTCGTCGGGCCAGCCGGGCAGCGTCTCATAGACCGGCACGGCCCGCTTCAGGTCGTCGACGTGGCTGGGGAACTGGGTCACGCGGCGGCCGTCGATCTCGTAGGCGGTGCAGATGTTGATCGCGTCGAATCCCCCGAGGACGTCGAGGAGCATCACGGCGAGCTCGTCCACGCCCGACAGCCGGGCGGTGTAGCGGGTGGCGACGGCGTCGAACCAGCCGCAGCGCCGGGGCCGGCGGGTGACGGTGCCGTATTCGTTGCCCCGGTCCCGCAGCCGCTGGCCCGTGGCGTTGTCCTGCTCGGTGGGCAGCGGGCCGCCGCCGACGCGGGTCGAGTAGGCCTTCACGACGCCGATCACGCGGTTGACCCACCGGCCCGGAACGCCGGAGCCGCTCGACACGCCGAGGCCCGAGGAGTTGCTGCTCGTGACGTAGGGGAAGGTGCCGTGGTCGATGTCGAGCATCGCCCCCTGGGCGCCCTCGAAGAGCAGTTTGCTGCCGGCCTCGACGGCGTCGAGCAGGAAGGCGGTCGTGTCGGTGACGAAAGGCCGCAGCCGCTCCGCATGCGCCGCGTAGCGGGCGTGGATGTCGGCGGCGTCGAGCGGCTCGGGACCGCCGTCGGCCGTCTGCCAGGCCGCGAGCATCCGGTTCTTGATGCCCACGATGTGCTCCACCTTCGACCGGAAGTCGGCGCGGTACAGGTCTCCGAGGCGGATCGCCAAGGCGCGGCCGACCTTGTCGCGGTAGCAGGGGCCGATGCCCCGGCCCGTGGTGCCGATCGCCTCGCCGCCGGCCACGCTCGCATTCAGGAGGCGGTCCTCGGCGACGTGCCAGGGGAAGACGACGTGGGCCCGGTCACTGATCCGCAGCTTGCCGGCCACGGTGACGCCCCGCGACTCCAGGCCGTCGATCTCGCCGATCACGCTCGCCGGGTCGAGCACCACGCCGCCGGTGACCACGCAGGCCACGCCGTCGCGAAGGATGCCGCTGGGGATGAGCGACAGCTTCCAGGTCTGGCCGCCGGAGACGACCGTGTGCCCCGCGTTGGAGCCGCCCGCGTAGCGGACGACGATCTCGTGGTTTTCCGTGAGGATGTCGACGAGCTTGCCCTTGGCCTCGTCGCCCCACTGCAGACCGATGACGCATGTGCCGGGCACGGGGGAGATCCTCACGGAGCCTGTGAAATCGCGGAGGCTGCGAACGTGAGACCTCCCCACAGAGTCTAAAATCGCGAAAAACCCGGTCAAGCCATGGATTTCGGCGCCCCGGGAGGCGAGCATGGAGGCCCTTCCGATGAAACGCCACGACGGCACCGTCCATCATGTCGCCGCCGCGGACCGCGGGCAGACGCTCGCGGCGTTCCTTCGCGCCCACACTCCCGGCGCGAGCTGGTCCCGGGTGCAGAAGCTCGTCCGTTCGCGGCACGTGCTCGTCCACGGCAACGTGTGCACCGACGCGGCCCGCCGGCTCAAGGAGGGGGAGGTGGTGAAGGTGCTGGAGGTGGCGGCCGCGCCGCTGCCCCGGGCCGACGACGTGAAGGTGGTGTACGTCGACGACGACGTGGTCGTGGTGGACAAGCCGACCGGGCTGACGACGACGCGGCATCACGAGGAGCTCTCCTGGCCGGCGAAGCGGCGGCAGATGCAGCCGACGCTGGAGGAACTGGTGCCCGAGGCGATCGCCCGGCACCTCGCGGCCCGCGGCGCCGGCCGGCCCCGACCGGGAGCCAAGCCCGCGCCGCGGCGCCGCGTGCCGCCGGTCCGCGCGGTGCACCGCATCGATCGCGAGACGAGCGGGCTGGTGGTCTTCGCCCGCAACGTGCCCGCCGGCCGGATTCTCGCCGAGCAGTTCCGGCTCCACACCACGCACCGCCGCTACCTCGCGCTGGTGGTCGGCCGCATGGGCCGGGGCACGATCCGCTCGCACCTGCTCCGCGACCGTGGCGACGGCCGCCGCGGCTCGGTGGAAGGGGAGGAGGGCAAGCTTGCGGTCACGCACGTGGCGCCGGTCGAGCACTTCGGCGCCGCCTACACGCTGATGGAGTGCCGTCTGGAGACGGGCCGCACGCACCAGATCCGCATTCACATGGCCGAGAGCGGCCATCCGCTATGCGGCGAGCGGGTGTATGCCGCGCCGCGGCGCGACGGCCCGCGGGACGAGTCGCGGGCCCCGCGGGTGATGCTGCACGCGGCGGAGCTCGGGTTCGTGCATCCGGTGAGCGGGGAGGAACTGCGGTTCACGAGCCCGCTGCCGGCCGACATCAAGCGGGTGCTCGCGGCCCTGCGCAAGCCCTGACGCGGCCTTTGCCTTCTGCCTTCTGCCTCTGCCTCTGCGCTTATGTGGCGCACGCCTCCAGGCGTGCGAATGGAGGGAGGGGAGCCGGGAACCGTATTCGCATGCCCGGAGGCATGCGCCATTGAGCATGCGGGCCGAAGGACGTGGTATGCTCCCGGTCACCACCGATGCCGCGGTCATCGGGCTCGGGGCGATTCGCACCGGACCCCTCCGTGGGGCCTCACGAACCCCGCCCGGTTCGCATGCCCGCGCCGGCTGCTGGGTGTACCGTATGGCACCGCTGGCCGGCGCGATCGCGGTCGTGGCCTGACAGCGGCTGCAGCAGGATGGGGCGCGAAGCCGATGGACACGATCCGTTTTCGCCATGCCCATTTCTCGGCGCGGTTTCCCGTCGCCTACCGCTACGCGCCGTCGCACTTCTGGCTCGCCCCGGCCGACGCCGTCGCGACGATCGCCGCGGACGGCAGCTGTTCCCGCGGCCTGTGGCGGGTGGGGTTCACGAAGTTCGCCACGCGGATGCTCGGCGAACTGGTGGAGATGACGCTTGAGATCAGCCCCGGCGCGGCCGTGTCGGCCGGACAGCGGCTGGGCACGGTCGAGGGCTTCAAGGCGGTGAGCGATCTCTATGCCGTGGTCGAGGGGACGTTCGTCGGGGAGAATGCCGCGCTCACGGCCGAGGCCTGCCTGACGCACTCCGATCCCTACGCGGCCGGCTGGCTCTACCAGGTCGAGGGTGTGCCGGCTCCGGAAACCCTCGATGTCCACGGCTACATCGCGCTCCTCACGGAAACGATCGATCGGCTTCAGGCGTCGCGGTATCATGACGCCGACGGCAGCCCTGCCTGAACCCCGGCCGGCCGATCATTCCGACCAATTGGGCGAACCTCCCGCAGGAGCGACGGCATGCAGGCGGACAACAATGAGGAGAAGGCCCGCTACGTGATGATCGGAGGGTTTCTCGGCGCCGGAAAGACGACGTCGATTCTCCGCTTCGCCGCCTGGCTCACGGCCCGCGGCCTCAAGGTGGGCCTCGTCACCAACGACCAGGGGGGCGGGCTCGTCGATACCGCCCTCGCGCATGCCCACCAGATGCCGGTCGAGGAGATCGTGGGGGGCTGCTTCTGCTGCCGGTTCAACTCGCTCGTCGAGGCCGCCGAATCCCTCGTCCGCGACACGGCGCCCGACGTGCTCATCGCCGAGCCCGTGGGCAGCTGCACCGACCTCGTGGCCACGGTGAGCCTGCCCCTGGAGCAGATCTACGGCGACAGGTTCACCGTCGCACCGGTGAGCGTGGTCGTCGATCCGCTCCGCGCCGAGCGGGTGCTCGGCCTGGCTGCGGCGAGCCTCTCGGAGCACGTCGCCTACATCTACAAGAAGCAGCTCGAAGAGGCCGAGATCGTGGTCGTCAATAAATGCGACCTTGTCGATGCCCCGCGGCTGGCCCGCCTGCGCGAGGCGATCGCCGCCGTCGCTCCCCGGGCGGTGATCTACGAGTGCTCGGCCCGCGCGGGCACCGGACTCAATCCGTGGTTCGAGCGCTTGCTCGCGGCGACGTCGCAGGCCGCCGCCATCGCCGCGATCGACTACGACGCCTATGCCTACGGCGAATCGCTGCTCGGCTGGCTCAACGCTGAGGTGCGGATCGGCGCGGCGACCGCGCAGGAGTATGACGGCAACGCCATGCTCGTGGAGGTGATGACCCGCGTCCGCGAGGCGCTCGCCCGCGGAGGACGGGAAATCGCCCACCTGAAGGGAACGCTCGCCGTGGAGGGTGATCCCTACGAGATCGCGGCGGCGAATGTCGTCCGCACGGCCGACGCCCCGGCCATTTCGCATCGGCTCGCCGAGCCGGTCGACATCGGCCGACTGCTCTTGAACCTCCGCGTGGAGGCGGCGCCCGAGGAGCTCGAGGAGGCCGTCCGCACGGCCTTGGCACCGGTCGCCGCCCGGCTGCCCTGCGAACTCCTCCATCTCGAGCACTTCCGTCCCGGCCGGCCGGTGCCCACCCATCGCATTCCGGTGGCGGTTCGCTCATGATCCTCCCGCAACTCACCTATCGGATCGCCTCGACCGTGGCGCCCAACTGCCTGTGGAAAGTGGGCTGGAATTTCGGCGTGAAGGGCGTGCTCTCGGTCGAACGGTTCCGGGCGCGGAAGCGGAAGGGGATCGTGTTTCCGCCGTTCCTCCACCTTTCGATCATCAACAGTTGCAACCTCCACTGCCAGGGATGCTGGGTCGACGTGGCCGCCCCGCGCACGATGATCCCGACGAAAGAGCTCGACGAAATCGTCCGCGACGCCAAGGCCCACGGCAATTCCTTCTTCGGGATCCTGGGAGGCGAGCCGTTCCTGCACCCCGGCCTCTTCGACCTGCTGGAGTCCCACCGCGACTGCTACTTCCAGATCTTCACCAACGGCCAGCTGATCACGCCCGACGTCGCCCGCCGGCTGCAACGGCTGGGCAATGCCACGCCCCTGGTGAGCATCGAGGGCGATGCGGCGGCCAGCGACATCCGCCGCGGCAATCGCAACGTGCTCGATCGCTCGCTTCGCGGCCTCGAAGCCTGCCTCGAGGCCCGGCTGCTCACGGGCGTGGCGACGAGCCTGTGCCAGACGAACATCGACACGCTCCTCACGGAGGCCTGGCTCGACCGGCTGATCGAGATGGGCGTGCACTACGCCTGGTTCCACACCTACCGGCCGGTCGGGCCCGATGCCTCCCCGGAATTGTCACTGCGGCCCGACCAGCTCGTGCGCGTGCGCCGGTTCGTCGTCGAGCAGCGGGCGCGGAAGCCGATCGCGATCGTCGACGCCTACTACGACGGCGCGGGCCAGGCCCTGTGCCCGATGGCCGCCGGTATCACGCACCACGTCGGTCCATCCGGATTCGTCGAGCCGTGCCCGATCATCCAGTTGGCCGTCGATCGGGCCGACACCGGCTCCTTCTACGACACGGTGACGAAATCCGCCTATCTCAAGGAGATGCGCGAGGCTGCGGCCCAGCACAGCCGTGGCTGCATCGTGCTGGAGAATCCGCGGCTCCTGCTCGCCATCGCCGACAAGCACGGCGCCCGCGACACGACGCAGCGCGGCACGGCGCGGCAGGAGTTGCTCGCCATGACGCCCCGCTCGAGTCAGGATCTGCCCGGCCAGGAGATCCCGGAGCGGCACTGGATGTATCGGTTCGCGAAAGCCCGGTGGTTCAACGACTTCGACACCTATGCCGACGCCGCCGCCAGAAAGATGGTGTCATGAGTCACGCGAGCGCATCCACGGCCGGCCCCGTCCGCATCGTCTATTGCCGCTGCGCGTATGCGCAGGTGGTGCCGGCCGACGTGAAGCAGGCCGTGCTCGAGGGCCTCGCCGGCTCGGAGGCGGCCTGCGAGATGGTTCCCGACCTCTGCGAGATGGCCGCACGGCGGGATCCGCATCTCGCCGATCTCGCCCGCGGTGATGGACTGCTGCGGATCGCCGCCTGCTGGCCGCGGGCCGTCCGGGGCCTGTTTCATCTGGCCGACGCGCCACTGCCGGCCGAGGATGTCGAGATCATCAACATGCGCACCGACGCGGCGGAGGCGGTGCTGGCCGCGCTCCTAGCGCCGGCCGCCGACGAGCGCGGAGCATCCGCATGATCGCCGCGTCGCCGTTGCCCCCGCGGATCGTGCTCTACGAAGGCGCCGGCGCCGCGCCGCTCGCCCCGGGGGACCGTGCAGTCCTGTTTACGGCGCTCCTCGACCGTGGCTACGCGGTGGTGCGGGCGGGCGGCGCCGCCGCCGCCGACAACGCCCCGTCGTTTATCGTGCTCGGGCAGTTCGCCGGCTCGGCCCCGGTCGTCGGCGACGCCGCGGGCCGCGAGGTGTCCGTCTGCGACATTAGCGGAAAGTCCATGGCCGAGGCGGTCGCGATCGTGGAGGAACTCCGTGGCCAGCGGCCGATGAACCGGCCCGATGCAGCCGGCGGTGAACAGTGGAAGCCCTGGTTTCCCGTCATCGATCTCGCCCGCTGCACCAACTGCATGCAGTGCCTGAGCTTCTGCCTCTTCGATGTCTACGGGGTGTCGGCCGACCACACGCTCCGCGTGGAGAATCCCGCCAACTGCAAGGTGAACTGCCCGGCCTGCTCGCGGGTTTGCCCCGAGGTGGCGATCATGTTCCCGAAATACCACGCGGGGCCGATCGACGGCGGGCCGGTGTCGGAGGCCGACGTCAGCCGCGAGAAAATGAAGGTCGATATCTCCGCCCTGCTCGGCGGCGACATCTATGCCCGGCTGCGGGAACGCAGCGCCGATGCCAAGCAGCGATTCTCGCGGGAGCGGAGCGCCGAGGCGGCGCTCGCCGAGCGGCGGCGGTGCCTGACGAAACTCGCCGACGCGGCGGCGATCCCCCGCGAAGTGCTCGACGCCCTGCCGAGCCCGGAGGAGATTCGGGCCCGCACGGAGGCGGCCATGAAACGGGCCGAGGTCGCCCGGACGGCCGCGGGAGCGGCGCAGAATGCCCCGGCTCGCGACCCCGGCTGATGGCGTGCATGATGTGATCCAACCGAGGTGAAGCCCATGTCCACTGCCGACCGCTCGTCGATCGCGCTGGCGATCCTGCCGCCCCCGGTGCCCCCGGCGCTCGTGAGATCGCGGCCGCCGCAGCCATCGATCCCACAGACGAAGCAGGATCGCGACGCGCTGCTCGATGCCATCCGCCGCGGCATGGCCCGCGAGAAGCCGGTTCCTCCGCTGGGCATGGAGGAACTCCGTCGCCGTGCGGAAGCGGCGCTGGCTGACGCCGGCCTCTCTGGCGACTACACCGACTACGCGGTCGTGATCGTCAACAACGAGTCGTGGCGCGACGCGCTCGCCGCGGTGCCCTTCGAGCGCCGGCTGCTCCTGATGCCGAAGTGCCTGCGCGTCGAAAACCGCTGCCCGGCGCCGTTCGACGAGTTCGGGCTGCTCTGCAAGCAATGCGGCCTCTGCTCGATCCAAGACTTCCAGGCCGAGGCGGAGCGGCTCGGCTATGCGGTACTCGTGGCCGAGGGATCGGCGCTGGTGATGGCGATGGTGCAGACGGGCAAGATCGAGGCGATCGTGGGCGTGAGCTGCATGCCGGTCCTCGAGAAAACGTTTCCGCACGTGCAATCGGCGGCCATCCCGGCCGTCGCCGTGCCGCTGCTCCAGGACGACTGCATCGACACGACCGTCGACGTCGACTGGGTCTGGGACTACATCCATCTCGAGGCCGCCGATCGCTCCCGTCGTCTCGACCTCGGCGGCCTTCACGACAGGGTGCGGGCTTGGTTCGAGCCCGCGGCGCTCGACGAGATCATGGGGCCGGCAGTGGGCCACGCCGAGCAGGTGGCGCGGCAGTGGCTGGCCGTGGGCGGCCGGCGCTGGCGGCCCTTCTTGGCAGCCGCGGTCTTCTCGGCCTTGCGGGATGACGAGGCTGCCGAGCCGACTGCAGCCCTGCGGCGGGCGGCTGTCGCCGTCGAGTGCTTCCACAAGGCGTCGCTCGTGCACGACGACATCGAAGACGGCGACCTCGAGCGCTACGGCGAGCCGACGCTCTGCGGCGCACACGGCGTGCCGATCGCCCTCAACGTGGGCGATCTCCTCATCGGCGAGGGCTACCGACTGCTGGCCGAATCGGGCCTCGATGGCGAGCGGATCCGCGCCGCCGTTCGCGAGGCCGCGGTCTCGCAGCGGCTCCTCTGCCAGGGGCAGGGCATGGAACTCGCCTGGAGTCGCGAGCCTTCGCAGCTGGCGAGCCGTCAGGTGCTGGAAATCTTCCGGCTGAAAACGGCGCCGGCCTTCGACGTGGCGATGCAACTGGGCGCCATCTGCGCCGGCCGGCATGCGGAAGTCGCCGATGTGCTCCGCGGCTACGCCGAGGCGATCGGCATCGCCTACCAGATCAAGGACGACCTCGAGGACATCGAGGACGACGCGGGGCTGGCGCGGCAGGCCGAGGCCCGGCCGAGCGTTGTGCTCAGCCTGGCGGCCGAGCGGGCGCGGGGCGCGGATCGCGAATGGCTTGCGGCGATCGCGGCCGGCCGGCCGCAGGCGGCGGCCACGCCCGACGGGCTGCGCGGGGCGATCCGCGCGGCGAAGGCCGACGAGAAGGCGGCGCTCCTGCTCGAGGGCTACAAGGAGCAGGCGGTGCGGTCGCTCGAAGGCCTCTCCGATGCGACGCTCAAAGGCCTGTTGCGGCGTGTTCTCGCCCGGATCTTCAACGATCTCCACTTCGAGGGCTACTGCCGCGAGCAGGAGGCGAAGGCCAGGCAGCCGACGCCCGCCGCCCCTGTGGCCGCGGATTGATCGGATGAGCCAGCGGCTCCAGATGTTGCAGGTAGCGAGGCTTTCCCGGCGGACGCTCGGCGACGCGGCGGATCTCGTCGTGTCGTTCATCCGATCTACGGCGGCCCCGGACGGCGGCTATTGCAACCGTGACGGCCGCCGCGACCTCTACTACACGTCGTTCGCGCTCGACACGCTCTTCGCTCTCGAGGCCCTGCGGCCGGATGACGCGCATGCCGTGCGGACGCGGCGCTGGCTGGACGGGTTCGGCGACGGCCGCGAGCTCGACCTCGTCCATCGCTGCTGCCTTGCCCGCGCCTGGGCCTCGCAGCCGCGGGTCTCATGGCCGCCCGGCCGGGCGGAGGCGCTCGCCGTGAGCCTCGCCCTCCATCGCGCGGCCGACGGCGGCTATGCCTCCCGCACGGGCGCGGCCCGCGGCACGGCTTACGGCTGCTTCCTCGCCTTGAATGCCCATGCCGATCTGGGACAGCCGCTTCCCGATCCGGCGGGCATCGCGGGGTGTGTCGAGTCGCTCCGCGCCGATGACGGCGGATTTTCCAACGAGTCCGGCCGTCCGATCGGCTCCACGACCGCGACCGCCGCAGCCGTCGCCACGCTGCGGGCTATCGGCTGCCGCGTGCCCGCGGGCGTGGCGGAGTGGCTGCTGGCCCGGCGCCATGCGGAAGGCGGATTCATGGCCGCCCCCGACGCGCCGATCCCTGACCTGCTCTCCACCGCCGTCGCCCTGCACGCGCTCGACGCGCTCGAGGCCCCCTGGCGCGAAGACCGCGAGCGGATGCTCGACTTTATCGACACGCTCTGGACCGCCGCGGGGGCCTTTCACGGATCGTGGGCCGACGATCAGCCCGATTCGGAGTACACGTTCTACGGGCTCGTGGCGCTCGGTCATGCGAGCGTGTGACACGTCCGGAAAGCATTTCCGATGCCACCGCCTTCGATCCTCAGTTCCGCCACCTTCGACCACGCACGGCGTGCGGCCGTCGAGCGGCTGCTCGCCGCCCGCGGCCCGCACGGCCACTGGACCGGGCGGCTTTCCTCGAGCGGCCTCTCCACTGCCACGGCGATCAACGCCCTGCGGCTCGTCGACCGCGAACGGCACACGGCCCGCATCGCCGCGGGGGCCTCGTGGCTGCTCGCCACGCAGCGGGACGACGGCAGCTGGGGCGACACCATCACGAGTCGCGGCAATCTCTCGACCACACTCCTCGCCTGGGCCGTGCTGGCCGCGCTCGAGGAGGATGCAACGCACCGGGCCGATCTTCCGGCGGGGATCGACGCGGCGATCGCCAGGGCCGCCCGCTGGATCCGCGCGGATGCCGGCGGCGTCGATGCGGCTGCGATCGCCCGTGCGCTCGCCGCCGCCTACGGCAAGGATCGCACTTTCAGCGTGCCGATCCTCACGCACGCGATTCTCTGCGGCCGCTTCGGCGAGCCACGGAGCCCCGCGACGTGGCGCGTGGTGCCGCAGCTGCCGTTTGAATTGGCGGCCCTGCCGCCGGCCTGGTTTCGGCTGGTCGACATGCAGGTGGTGAGCTATGCATTGCCCGCATTGATCGCGATCGGGCAGGTGCGGCACGCGCACCGGCCCTCATGGCTGCTGCCGCGGGTGGTGCGGCAGTGCGCGATCGGGCCCACGTTGGGAAAACTTGCCGCCATCCAGCCCGAAAATGGCGGCTTCCTGGAGGCGACACCGCTCACATCGTTCGTGACGATGAGCCTGGCCGGCATGGGGCTGGCCCACCATCCCGTCGCGGTGCGAGGAGTCGAGTTTTTGGTCGCCTCGCAACGGGACGACGGCTCGTGGCCGATCGACACGAACCTCGCCACATGGTGCACGACGCTTTCGGTGGCGGCGCTCGCCGCGGGGGGGCGGCTTGCCGGCCATCTCGATGCACGGGGCCGGGACGATGTTCGCGATTGGCTGCTCGACCAGCAGTGGCAGCGACCGCACCCCTACACTTCAGCCGCGCCGGGAGGCTGGGCCTGGACCGATTTGCCCGGGGGCGTGCCCGACGCCGACGACACCAGCGGCGCCGTGGCGGCGCTCGCGGCACTCGAAGCCGCCGATGATCGCCCCTGCCGCGACGCTGTCCGCCGGGCGGCGGCTGCGGGCCTCGGCTGGCTCGCCGAGCTCGCCAACCGGGATGGTGGGATCCCGACATTCTGTCGCGGCTGGGGGCGGCTCCCGTTCGACACCTCCTGCCCCGACATCACCGCTCATTTCCTGCGGGCCGTGGACTCCTGGAAGACTCGCGAGGCGGGCATCGTGAATGCCGCCGCGGCCCGCGCCGCAGCGTATCTTTCCCGGACGCAGGCCGGCGATGGCTCGTGGTGCCCGCTGTGGTTCGGCAACGAACAGCATCCCGCGCAGATCAATCCCACGTACGGCACGGCTAAGGTGGTGCTCGCCACGCTCGATCGCCGCGGCGCCGAGTGGCTGATCACCGCGATGCGTCCGGACGGTGGCGTGGGTCCGGCCCCCGGTCTGCCGGCCTCGATCGAGGAGACGGCCGTCGCCGTCGAGGCGCTCGCCCGCGTGGCCGCGGACCTGCCCGATGCTGCGGTCCGGAGTCGCGCCCGGACAGCCGTCGAAGCGGGGGCGGCCTGGCTCGTGGACCGCACCGCCGGAGGCACGGCATTCGA
>Ga0315902_10001851_pt1 | contig 33605 bp, 29 predicted proteins | sample LakEriMetagenome_9_FD_203523 | JGI IMG/M metagenome (GOLD analysis project Ga0315902, IMG submission 203523) | Freshwater fungal communities from buoy surface, Lake Erie, Ohio, United States - Buoy 12 MA117 | ecosystem: Environmental > Aquatic > Freshwater > Lake > Lake biofilm | place: USA... | reverse complement strand
GGTATTTAATGCTTTATCCTCAGTATCGAATTAGATTCTTAGACAAGGCTTTGTTTGAAGATGGAGAAGAACTTCCAGGATATAAAGCAAATTCTCGACATTGGATTATAGGCTCATGAAAGATCTAACTTTTGGAACTTTAGTTTGTTGTTTATTCTTAGCTTTTATGCTAGGATTTGTGACATGTCATAAACTATATGCTGGTTTAGACAACAAGGACTTTCATGGTTTCTCTAATATATGGCGGCATAACACATCATTACTTAGCTTCTAATCTTCCTTATTGCAATAGGATTAATAATGTTGGCACAATCCATAATGAATATGTCATTGCATTAGTTGGCAATAAAAATACTAAGTTTGGTTTTTTAAATGGAAAAGATTCAGCCTGTGGGAATATCTTTGGACCTATTTCTAGCTTTAATATAAGAAAAAATGTAGATATTATGGTTGGTGGATATAACACTAATTTTAATGAATTTAATAAGTTAGGAATTATTCCAGTTCATATTGGAAATATAACTCCAATTATTGGGGCAAACTTTAGAATCCCAATTACAAAGAATATAGAAATTAATAATCTTATTTCTATTGGAATAATAACCCATGCTTTAAGTGTGAGCTTTTAATTATGAACTATATTAGACTTTTTTCAATTGTAGTAATTCTTATAAATTCTTTTAGATTATTGTTTAGTAATGATCCGATAGAATCTTCTATTGGTCTTATACTAATACCAGTGTTTGTGGTATACCTTAAAAAAGTAATTTATAGACTCCAGCAATGAAAGTTACTACTGATGCTAAAGCTCCAATTATTCTTAGAGATGCATCCATTATAGCCACATGCTTTTTAATTGGATGAATTTCTTCTTTAACTAACTTAATTTGTTCTTCTGCTAAATCAGTCCTATAGATATGGTGCTCTAAGTCTTTAGCTTGCTTAGCAAGAGTTACGTCAATATTGGATATTTTATCTTCAATGCGATCTAGCTTTTGATCCATCTTGTCTAAATGATCTTGCATAATAACTTCCTTTAGTATTATTCTTCTACTTCGCCAATATCTAGCATAGCTTGCTTAAATCCAGGTTGTTGAGTTAGCGTAAATAATAAAGCTTCTTTAGATTTTAAATTAGAATTGGCTGCTTCTAAAAAAGGTTTTGCATATGTTTGTGCAAATTTACTATTACTCTGTGACATTTTTTGTGCTATTTGTTGTAATTGATCTGGAGATTTTGATAATAAAGCTTTTCCAAGCCCTTTAAATTTACTAACGCCAATTCCAGCTATATTACCAGCAACAGATGCTCCCCTTGTAACAAACCCAGTTTTAGAAATTCCCTCTCTTCCTTGACCTCCAACTGCCGAACGTGCTTCTTTAAACATTTTTAGATTATCCATCAATTTTTTAGCTTCTGGAGCATATTTTTCAAGAGCTTCTCCGAGCACTCTTTGATCTACATCACTACCTTCTGATGATTGTATTAGCTTTTTTTCTAAATCAGCAATAGCTTGTTCTCTTATAAACTTATTAGAAGAGTTTAATTCAGAAACATCTACATTTAAATTCTTAGCAATTGGTTTATAGATAGCTTCTAATCCCTCTTTTGCTTCATTTATTCCACCAAAAGATCCCATTTTTTCTCGTAAAGCTCCGTATAATTGCTTAGCTTTTTGAGCAACAATTTGATTATCACTTTCTGTAAGTTGAAATAATTGGGGCAATAAATCATCTGCCTGTTTGAATGTTAAGTTATTAACATCAAAATTTGGTTTTCTTATAACATCTCCTAAAGATGTATAAACTTCTCCCGTGGATTGATCTACAAATTTAGCAAAAGGCCTATTGGTAATCTCATCAACTCCATAATCAATCCCACCTATTTTAGGAGGTGTGATATCTATCGGAGTAGATTTTAACATACTTGTTCTTGTTACTAACTCTCCTTCTGGAGTTAGTTCCGTAGTTCTAAGTTTAGCTCTTTGTTGTGCTAGTGTTAGATCTGGAGTTTGTAAGTCTACATCTTTCATAGCTCTTGGAAGACCAGAAACTTCATCTAAATCTGTTAATTTACCTTGAGAAGCCATTACTTTTTTTGCTAACTCTTTTTCACCTTTTATAGTAGCTTGTGTTCCTTTTTGTTCAGCTTTCGTAAGCAAGTTACTCATTTTAGTTTTAGCTTCTTGTATAACTGATTCAAAATTAGGTTTACCTAAATATTCAGATTTTAACATATTTTTAAAATTATCAACTACTTCTTTATTAGATTCAGTTAAAGTTTTACTTGCTAAATCATCAATAACAGCATTTACATCTTCACCTAAAGAAATTCTTTCTCCCATTTCTTCAGAAAGTTTTATAGCATCTTGTTTTTGAATTCCATATTCTTTTAACTTGCTTTTAATATTATCAAATATTTTTCCAGAAGTTTCTCTTATATTTTGATCTAATTTTTGGACATTCGCCATTTCTCCTGTTCTCTTACCATATTCAAATCTAGCTTTTACTGATTCTGGTATTAATTCGCTAACTATATTTTTAGCTCCTTTAACACCTTCTACTACGCCAGTCAACGCAGCTCCTGTTCCAGCTCCTAAAGCTGCTCCAGCTAATGCTTCTTTTCCAATCTGTTTTATTCCTTGAGTACCTTCTGTAAGTTTTGCCTCTCCTTGCAAAGCTCCTGTAGCTGCTCCGAATTTAGCTCCTGTTAAAGCTGCTTGTCCAATCCTTCCCATAGCAGTAGGCGCTTGTGCAACTGCAGCTCCACCTAGTAAAGGAGCAGTAATTAAACCTCCTCCAATACCTCCTATAATAGAAGCTGCTGGTTGTTGCTCAAAAGCAGCTTCTTTTTCTGCTTTTTGTCCACCACGAGCTTCGTAGTAAGTATCTATTAATTCTTGTAATTTTGGAAGTTTTCCTTGCTCTAATGTTCCATAGGCTTGCCCAGCGGCTCCGGATAAACCAGCTACTATCTCATCCACAAGCAAAGATCCCTGAGCACCCTTAAGGGCGGCCTCCCCCATACCAATTTCTCTTTCTGGAGTTATTTGTTGAGGCTCTTCTTTTTTAACTTCTTGTTGAAATGGAACGTCTTCAAATAAGTTTTGATCCATTTTAGGTTCGGAATAAGGAACATCTTCAAATAAGTTTTGATTCATTTTCATATTATTTACTTGGAATTAGCTGGTATTTGTTTACAGAAGGATTCCATCTATAACTCTTACCGTCTCTTTCTACAAATTCTCCGTATATAGCTTCATTTTGTTTTGGAACTTCAATTTCTTGAAGTTTAGCTTTAGATTTGTCTCTAAGAGATTCTAGATTTGTTTTCATTTCTTCCAAAACTTCAACATTAACATCTTCATATTTTTTTAAAGAAGGTTGAGCGGCTTGGAAAAATGCTCTTTCAGCATCTGAGTCAACCGCTTTAGACATACCTGCAAATGTTTTAGTCATTTCAGATAATGAAATTTTATTTAATGCATTTTCTATTTTTTGACCTTCTGGAGTAATAGGTGATATATATTGTCTAATCGGTCCTGTTAATCCGCCTTTAATTTTTCCTGTTTTAGGATCTTTAAATAGTTTTAATGCTCTATCTACATTTGCTATTTGACTATCTAAAGTTGATATTACTGGCTGTAGCTTTTCTTTAATAGCTCTATTTTCTTTTGCTATCAATTTATCTTCATCAGCCTTAGTCTTCATAGCTAACTTTTCTTCAAATGAAGGTTCCAATGCTTTTTTATCTGCTATCCTTTCTTTTGATTGTAATGTCTTATCTAACATAGCAAGATCTCTTTTATACTTAAGCTCAGCTGCATCTTTAGCTTCCTTCGAAGCGTTTTGTGCCTTTTGGTCAGCTTTTATTTCTTTATATCTATCTATTAAAGCTTGTCTTTGTTCTGTACTAGACGGAGCTTTTACTTCTCCTATCATTGACATCATTTGCTGAAGACTTGGGCCAGTAAACTGTACTGGAGATGCTACATTTTTTTGAATGGCTCCTGTTTGATATTTTGACAATGCATCTCCTATTATAGCAGCTGCTTTAGTTCCAAAATTATACTTAGAAGCTGTTTGTTGTCTTTCTAAGTCTGTGTCTCTTAATTCCTGCAATTTTTTTTCTAATCTTTGAAGATCAGTTTCCTTATCTGGAGTAGAAATGTTAGCCTGTGGTTTATCAATAGAAGAAGTACTTGTAGTTGGTGTTTGATCTTGAGATTTAGTCTGTACTTGTGGTGGAATAATGCCCGGAATAGAGGTATCATTACTTTCTTCTAATGCTTTTTGCATGTAATCTTTAGGAGGCTTGGCACTCTGTAGTAGCGTTGGGTCTTGAGATATTAAATTAGAATAGTCTTCTGTAGACATTAAAGAATTATCATCAGTTTGTTCAATTGGAGTATATGGTAAATTATCTTGTTGATTTTTATTTAAAAAATCTTGAAGTGATTTGTACATAATTATACTACCTTTTTTCCAGCTTTTGCAGCTTCTATATCACCATAAGCTCCAAATCCAGCACCTGCTAATCCAGTTATACCTCCTAGAATTGCAGCATTTTGTGAAGCTTGACCTTGTGCAGCAGCTCCTGCTTGTTGCCCATACATACTAGCTAAGTTAGTTTGCGCTCCAGTAACTCCAGTAGCTTTAGCCATTTGATTTTGGAATTGTTGTTGTATAAGTCCTTTATTATAAAGCTCTTGTTGATTCTTAGTTGCAGCTTGTTGATTTGCAATATTTTGTCTGGCAGCTAAATTTTGAGCTGCTACATTTTGTCTATTCTGTGTATTAAATTGATTAATAACATCTGCCGCTGAAGCTTTCTGTCCAGCTAATGCAAGTTGTTGTTGCGACATTTGAGATGCCATACTTGCTTGCTGTCCAAGAGCTTGTCTTCTAGCTGCTGCAGCTTCTGCTGCCAATCTATCACCTTGCTGAGCAGCCATATCGGATGCCGCTTGTCCAGCTTGTAATTGAGCAACTAGGCTAGCTCCAGAATCTCCCAAACCTCTTTCTTGCATTTGTTGTAATGTAGTAGCTTTTTGAGCTTGAGCCATTCCAGCTGCTTGTCTTCTGATTTGATTAAGAGCAGCAATATCTTCTGCTCCAAGTCCTGTTTTAGCTAATCCTGATACGTCTTCTAAAGCTGCCATTTGAGCAGCTTGTAATCTCGGGTCCATCGTAACTTGTTCAAATCTAGAAGGACCTAAAGCTTCAGCTTCTAATACTCCTACAAGTTCTGGGCTTGATAAAGCAATTTGTTGAGCTTCTATTGTAGGAATACCAATAGCTTCTAAGCGAGCGACATTATCTCGCATCAGTTTATTAGCTTCTTTCATTTCACTCTTACCAGCATTCTTACTCATATCTAGTTCCTCTACTATAAATTATCTGATATATATCTTCATAAGTCAACTCCATTCCAAATAACCGACATAAATGAGCCGTTCTTTGCTGAGTGAATTCTGAAGTACTTTTACTTATCTGAGCAGAAATTGTCTTACAATTTTCTTGTCTTGCAATTTCCTCTATCTTATTTGTTAAGTCTCTCCATTTATCTTTTCCTCTAGCTTGTGGAGCGACATACATTTCAATTATCTTTAAACAACTAACTGGACCAACTTTCTGAAATTCATAAGTTACGAAACTATCGCTGTCTTCTAGAGTTTCCCAGTTTACCGTTTCCTTAACAAATTGCGCGTACAGACTGGACATACTTATCCTTGTCTGCGTAATAATTCTTGCAATGCTGCAGTTCTAGCAGCTGTGGCATCTGTATTTACTATATTAGCTCTATTCTCAAATCCTTGCCCAGCTAAATGTTTTTTATATTGTCTTATGAGATCTTCTCTAGCAAATCTTGCAGCATCTGATTTAGATTCTTTAGATGAAGTTCCTTGTCCAAAAAGTCCTCCAATAGCATCTCCTAAGCCTCCTACTCCTAAAGCATTTGTTAATGCATTTATTCCAGTAAAAGTTCCTACTACATTTCCATATCCTTGAGCCACACCAGTTCCTCCGACATTTGGGGATAATCCTAGCATTGCATTTGGATCTTCATCTTGTATTTTTGATCCAAAAGCATTAAAATCTCCTATCTGTTCATTTAATGGCTTATTAAAATCATACCCTGCTTTAGTTAATAAATCTTTAACATTAGCAGATTCTGTTGCATAATATCTCTTTCCGCTTGTTTTATTTTTCTTAGATCCCATTCCTGTTACAGTTGCTCCTGCTGCCTGTTCTCTAAAATCTTGTTCTGCTTTATTCAAAGCATTTCTAATAGCTTCTGTATTTAAAGAACTTTGTAAATTCTGAGTTCCAGCTTTTTCCATATCTGAATATAGCAACTCTTTTTGTAAAGCTTTAGAAAGATCCGTTCCAGCTAATCTAGCAAGAGCTTGTTGTCTAGCTAATTCATCCTTAGTAATTAATCTCCCTCTTTCAGCAGCAACATCTTGGATTAATCCCTGTCCTAGATTGTATATTCCCTCTCCAGAACTAATTCCTAAAACAGCTGCTTCTTCTGGGCTTAAATTTAAAGCATTTAAATTAGTTCCTGATTTTAATTTTTGTAGCCCAGTTTCATATGATTTTTTTTGAGCTACTAGATCTTTATAAGCTTGATCTGCTTTTTTAATTCCAGCTTCTCTTTGTGCTATTTGCTCTGGCGTAAATTGTGTATATTCGCCTTCTCTATTTGTGAATTTTTGATAAGCCGCTATTCTAGCTTTTTCAGCAGCTCTTATTTGAGCATTAGAAACTGCAGGATTCTGTGCCGTAAATTCAGCAATTTTTTTATCTAATTCCGCTTTATTTGTAGCTTCTCTATTTCTAATTATACCTCTGTAATATTCTGGAAGTTGATCCCATTGAGTCATATATACTGGATTTCCAGTTGAGTCAACCATAGGCTTACCTTCAGCTGTTAACTTTTGAACTGGATTTCCAGATTCATCAACAACTGGCTCTTTAATAAGCTTGTCTATTCTAGATTCTGTTCCTGTTTCTTCAGCTGTTCTTCCTTCTAAAAAAGATTTTCTAGCTTGTTGCTGAATATCTGCTATTTCTTTAGCTCTTCCAGTTGCTAAATTGGCAGATTCTGTTTGAGCTTGCTGAAGTTTTTGTTGCAAGTTTCCAGCTTGTTGAGCTTGTTGTTGGAGCTGTCCAACGCCTTGCTGAGAAGCATTCAAAAGCAATGCATCTAATTTTCCAGAATAGTCTCTATTTTGGCTAAAAATATTCCTTAGAAGTTGTTCTCTTCCAGCAGCTGTCTGTGTTTGCTTAATTGCTTCTTGAGCTGTTCTTGCTTTTTCCGCAGCTCTATTATATAACCCAGCTTCTTGAATAGATCCTGGACCACCATATTTAGCATTAATAATATCTGCAAAACGCTGTTGCTGATCTGGAGTTACTTCGGCTGAAGTCGGAGCCGTAGGAGTTGTTGGTTGAGCTGGGATTTCTGTATCTAATTTTGCATTTATATTTTCACGACCTATAAGACTTTCTGGACCCCAAGTGATAATCCTATTGGGGTCCATTGGCATATTTCTTCTTACATCGTCTTCTAGATTTGAATCTCTGTATCCGGGTAATTTAGTTTGATCTATCCCGTACTTCTCAAAAATTTTTTTTCTACTCTGTAAAATATCTCCTAATTCCATCTTAGAACCGTCTGGATTAAGAAAAGATCTGTTGTCCATTTCATTTCTATAATCTTGATACTTACTACCTAGTAAGTTTTTAAGATAATCCTGTGTAGCACGTTCTATCGGATTAGGCGGAGGATTAATACCTACTCTATATGCAGGGCCTCCAATTGTTCTATCTATAGGCTTTTCTGGAGCTGCAATTGGCTGTTGAGCTTGATAAACTGTTCCTCTAGCAGCATCTATAGCAGCTTGTACATCTTTTGCAGCAGTTCCCATATTAGCTAAGCTTCCTGCTTCTAATTGCTTTCCAAAAGTTTGTGTAGCTTGAGAAATTCCTTTCTGAGCACCAGTTGCTACATTTTGAACTTTCTGAGTTGCTGCCTGAGCTATTTTTTGCTGCCCTCCACCCTGAGCGGCTTGGAGATAGCTTTTAAGATTTGCAAAAGTTCCAGTTCCTGCTTTTTGCTGTTTTGGCGCAGCTTTAACAGCGGATGCCTGAGCAGTACCTGCTTGAGTTGCTAATTGAGTTGGCTGGTTTTGTTCTTGTGCTTGAGGTTGTTCTTGTTGCTTTTTCTTTTCTTCTTCAGATAAAGTAGCACTCATCCCTTGTCCGGGTGTTTGATTTCCTGCTTGATTTATTCTCATTCCCATACAATTCCTCTGTAATATAAGGGTGTTAAATAGCTCTTTTTACAGCTATAAAAAATCAATATCTTACAACACTTGTAAATATAACAAAGTTATGATACTTTATCAAGGAAGATTAATTTCTTCTCTTTTTGCTCTTTTGGACCGTGAAATAGAGGACTTACAAGCGAGTCCGATATACGAGCCGGTGTAGGAAACGAAATACTCGACTAGGTGTCGCAAAACCATTAAGTACCTAGCGGAAAGCCAGAGAGTTAAGCAAAGTTATTAGAAGATTGGAACTTTGCAGAAAAGATACATTTAGGTTAAAAGCCCAAGCCTTTTCCCCAAATAGCTGAAAGCACACTAAGGAACTGGTTTTACTAAGTAGAGAATTACGCTCTATATAAGTAAAGCTATGTAAATTATTTGATTATTTCTAAAGTAAGCCGGTACTTTACACCTGCTGAAAATCCAATTCCATAAGTAATCTTAATTGCCCCATTTCCAGAATAGGTCCAATCAATAAATGGAATCTGTGTTAGTCTAGCAGATCCATTGGTTAGATTCTGAACTTTTCCCAGATGAATCATTGATACATAAGATAAGTTAGTGGATATATTAGAATTCCCAACTGGATTTCCAGATGCGTCGAAAGTTATGTCTATAGAAGCTAATGATCTTGCTAAGTTGTCAAAGTCAAGCCCACCATTAACTATTTGGTATATCTCATCAGCAAATTCATTATAAGATCCTGCAATCATTTCAGCTGACTCTTGAAAATCTTCTTCATAGTCTTCTGGCACAATACGTCTAATATCTGATAATTTTGGCATTATCTGTATCCTCTAGAAGATACTTCTCTAGGCTCTAAAGACACTCCAATTAGCTTCCACTTTTCTCTTGCATTAACATGAGTAAATTGAACATGTAAATATCTACATCTAGACTTATCTCTAGGAATTAGAGTTCTTACAGGAACCTCATTACCCTCTCCACCAAAAGTTACATTTGCCCAATTATATCCATCCCAGTATCCTGGACCTCTTCCTTGAAAATCTATGCTCTTAAAGTCATAAGATCTATCTGAAGAATATGCAACTGATCCTCCCCAGAAATTATTTTGATCAAAAATAAATGTCCCTTCAGGCACTTGCTTAGTTGATTCTGGCTTTCCAAAATGCTGTGGAGCGTACTGAACAATACATTTAATTCCTTTAAATATAGAAACATCTCCAACAATGAATTTATTCTCTGCTTTAATAGTTATAGTGTTTACTAGAGTATTAACTCCAACTATTAGAACTTCGTAAGTCAATAGGTCAGTAACTGTCTTATAATTTTTAAAATTAGTAGCAGTTGCTGGTAAATTTAATTCATCTACTATGGCATTGAAGTTGTCTCTAATGTCTTCTGCAACATCAGATCCAGAACTTGCTGGTATTATAATTCCATCAGATAAAAGCTTTGTTTCAACTTCTTGTAGCTTTAATCCTAAGCTATCTCCTGCAACGGCTTTTAAATCATTTAAATAATTCTTATTAAGCCTCCAAGTACCAGAAGTTCCAGCTACAGTAACATTTACATTTATCGAGAATGTATTTAAAGTTAAAAAAGTTATCGCATATGATCCATTGATTTTTGGACTGGAATTAGTAATGTTAATTTCAACTATATCACCAGAAGATAAGCCGTGATTAGCAGATGTGATTACTGTAGGATTTGTTGCAGATGCTGAAGTGATAGACCCTGAAATAGACAAATCCCTATCTAGCTTCTTTAAGAATCTATTAAATTTATTTATATCTAAATACTGAGACTGAGTTAGTACGTCTCCAGATGCTAGCTCAGCTGAAGAGGATAAAGTATAAGTAGTTCCGCTTACAGCACCTAACCCAATGCTTCTGATTATTTCTCTATCTGAGTGATCTTGTCTTTCAAAGTTCTTTCTTTCTTGTAATACATAAGGTCTTCCAGATGAATCCCCTAAATATATCTTATCGTCTAGAGGATTGACTACGCCACAGTTTGCTGGCTTAGTCCATCTAGTCCATGCTCTTGTGAATGTATTATATCTAAAGGCTTGTGTGGCATATCCATCAGTTGTTTTCTCTGGAAGCCATAGAATATAACATCTATCTGATTCTGAAGATATTCCCCAGCTCATTAGTTTATAATCAAATCTAGAATTAGTTACTTCTTGAATTTTATTTTCGATATTTCTTGACATTACCTGAACACCAGTTTCAGATACTGTTACAACTCCTTGGCTTGTTAAAACATACACAAGATTATTCAAGTTGACAGCTGTATCTGGAGCAAATGTTAAAGCAGAGGAATCACAAAGACGAACAGAAAAGTTAGGAGCAGACTGTCCGGAAATGATATACACGCCCTCTTCTTTTAAAACTGCCAAGCTATCTCTTAATGCAATAATTCTTTGTATTTTCTTGTCTCTTGCTCCAATGTCTATATAATTGACTAAAGGAACAGCTTCTGGCTGGTATATCTTTGAAAAATAAACTCTATTTGGATTTACGGAATTGTCAGAAACTACATCAGCTGGAAATACTAAAGCTGTATCAAATGAAAGATATGAAGGAGAAGTAACTCCAGACAATTTAAATGATGTTGTCGATGCTATATTAGATATAAATTTCTTACCTATTATAGTAGGTGATATTGAAGGAGGATCAATATAAGTATATAACTCTTGACCAAGTGTAAAGTTATGTAAAACTGGAGTTGTATAAAACACAGCTTCTGGTACTGAGGTTACAATACTAGTTATTGTTTTTGCTACAGGAATACTTGGCTCAAACACAGCTATTGGATTTCCAAATCCATCTAGGAATTCTTCGCTAAATCCTAAATAAAAAGGATCGTCAATTAAAGATCTGGATTCTAAAAGTAGAATACCTGGAAGGTCATTAAGACCAGAAAGATAATATGCGTTCACTGGAGAGTTAGGATCTTTATTTATAACCCTCTCTAATGATCTAGCACTATCTTGGATTGATAATTCTTGAGAGGATAACCCAGATAGTAAAACTTCGTTTAACGAAGCGTCTTCCCCATCTCCGTATTGTATTACTGAGGGATCTGCCCATCCAGTAACTGGAGAAGATTGAGTAACTAGATCAGCGTCTCCATTATCAGTATAAACTAATTTTATTGTAGACTGAGCTATTCTAGATGTTCCAGCTACAGCAGTTATGTCTAATGGAGAGCCTCCAAGAGAAGTAGATATTTGGAAATCATTTGTAGTTTTATTTACAATATAATATGTTAAATCATTTGTAATGCCTGTAGGCGAAGTTCCAGAAAATGTAACCTTATTGTTATTTTCAAATCCATGATTGGTTATTGTAATTCTTTCTGTAGAACTATTAACATCAGCTAATGAATCAAACTCATGGCTTATATTCTGTACTGAGAAATCACTTATATCAAAAAAAGCATCTATAAATGCGTCCACAGATCCTTGAATTGTATCATCGTACGTTTGCATAGCAACTTTAAGAAGTAAACAAGTATCTTGAGCTGGAGCGGTAGATCCACCTTTGTCAAACCAAACTCTATATTTGATTTTATTTTGAGCACTGTATATATCAAAATACGAGCTTTCTGTAGTTAATGATTTTTTCTTTGCGGTAAATTCAATAATTTGATTCTCACCAACAAAAGTATAAGTACTCATTTTTGAAGAGTTACCTATGTATAACTTAGATATTTCAGAATTATATGGAAATACAGAAAGCATATTAAATTGCAATCTATGTCTTTCTTTAGTATTAGCAAAAAATGCTGAGCCTTTAAAAATTGCAACATCATGAGCAATTGGAGGAGCTTCGTTAGCTTGAAGAATACCCTCTCCTGTCACTGGATTTACATAGAGATATGCTCCACCCTCTCTAAAAGTTTCTGGAATATAATCATCGAATGTAACTTCAGATGGGATAACTCCGTTAGAACTAATAGGAGATTCATAAATTTTCTGGAATTCTTCACCTGGATCTATATCATTCAGTGTCAGTCCAGTAGATACCGTAACAACTGCAGTTCTATAAATTTCATAAAAGAAATCAACACTATTAATACCACTTGGAACAGTAGCCATTACTTGAGTATTTGCCGGTATTCCTGTAGATGTTTGACCATCATAGACGGTAGATACTGTACCATAAGTAATATCTAGACTACCCTGACTTGCATTTAATACATCTCCACCATCTCTGTTAGTAATTGTTACCACTTCAGAGGCTACTTCTACTTGAATATCTGATATAGAGAATAATGCCTCAGCTATTTTTGACGCATAATTAATTTTATTTTTTAATGCTATATTATATATAGGAACTTCTATTAACTGCCTTCCTAATAGTAAACTGCTAGTAGGAGAAGGATCACTTCCGGATACGTTAAACCATGTAGCAAATTTGTTAGTTGGGCTATCGAATAAAAAGAAATCATTATTAGAAATACCACTATAAATATTACCAGTTCCAACAGCATCTGTTAAACTAATAGCGGTCCCACCTGAAGTAAGAGATACTCCAAAAACATCAGGTGTAGTTACATTTACAATATAATAAGTAACTGAACTGTCTAATTCTTTTGGAATTGTTCCATAGAATCTGACCTTCGTTCCAGCGGTGAAACCATGACTTGTTATAGTTATAATTGTTGCATTTACAGAAGTAGTTGAATCAAATGATTTATGTATTCCAGCTCCAGCATCTAGAATAGTGGCATTGAAGCTTTCTCCAACATTTAGGTCCTGAGAAGTATTTGTTATAACATATCTAGAACTTGGCACACCTCTTATAATATTTCCATTAGCATCTTTTCTAGCCCATAAAACTTTATAAGCAACTTTTGATTGTGCTGGTAAAAATCCGGATACAACTGGAACTAACTTTGCTTCTAATCCAATAGCTTTAACTCCACCGGCATTTGTTATATAGTTAGAAGCAGTAGAAAGATCATCTGCAGATTTTGCAGAAATCTTTTTAATTCCTTCATTCGTTGTAAAATATAAATTTGAATTAAGCTCGAAATATCTAATTCTAAGTCTTGTAACCAGTTCTGTATAACTTCCAGAAAAGTTTAAAAAAGTTCCATTACCTGTAGAATCAAAACTTAGCTTATTTGAGAAATGACGTATAATTCTACCTTTATAAGTCAATAATTGCTTAACTACAGATTCATCATCAGTAGCATTACCAAATTCAGAAAAACCTCTTCTTGGTTCAACTACGTTATCTGAGTCAATTATACAATTATCTAATACGTCAGCAGCTCCATCTGGTCTTGCCAGTTCATTTGGAGAGGTTACTAGTCCACGATTTATAGTCAATATAGGCACAAATTACCACCTTCTATTTCGTCTTCCTAGCGTATTTAGTGTATTTACTAAAGGTGAGTGTCTTGATTTAATTTTTACTTGTGCACCTTCAACTCTATTATCTAAAAATGTGCCAGCATCTTTTTCCATGTTGGCAAGCTTTCTTTCTGCAGATTGCTTATTTTGCTCATCACCCATGGCTTCAAGACAAGCTACTGCAACTCTTTGAGCCAAAATAGGGTGAAGCTCTGTTGGTATATTTGGAACAAAAGTTTCTTCTGCAGCTGTAACATACTGACCAACCTCTATATCTGGGATAGCATCAGCTGCAAAGCTTATAATTCCCAAAGATTGATTAACATCATTAATTCTTACATCATAATATATAATTTTATTTGGAGAGATGTTTTGAACAAAATCAAAGTACTGATCAGCAATCATATGATCTGGTAATAAATCAACAGTTAGACTTTTAACGTCTAGCATTAAAGTTGCTGTTCCACCAGTTCCAGATAAAGCAATAGAAGCCCCAATACTAAAGCTATTTGAGTTAATAACAGATATTTCATATACTCCACTAAATATGCTTAAATCAGATAGTATAACATTTGATATTGCAACTTTTCTTCCATTCTCAATACCATGATTTGGACATACAATGATAGCTTTACTTCCAGATGGGGTAATTGTTGAGATTGGTTTTGATATAGGATTTATTTTATCAACTTCAGTTATATCAGCTACTGAATTTATTACAGCTCCATTAGACTCTAATATTAAAGAATTAGGACGCATATAAAAATATATACGAAGCTTTTGACCAAAGTTAGTTTGGAAATTTGTAAGAATTATGTCATTATTTTCTAGATAGAATCCACGAGCATTAATATAAGCTGTAGTATTAGAAAAGTCAGAAAGTTCATTTAAAGAATAACGATGCATTTCAAATACGTTATCATTCTCGTCAACTAATGCAACATCTCTAAGTTTGTTACCGTGTGCTCTTGCAGGAATTGGATATCTTTTTTTACTTGGGTCTAAAACTATTTCTGTATAGTATACTAGATGTTCTTCGTGCATTCTTTGAATTAGAGGAACTAATCCAAGATTAATTTCTTCTGTAGCCATTTCTAACAGATCTTCATCTGTAAAAGTTTCTTGACTAGAAGGTATGAATGCTCGACGCTTAATACTACGTATTAAGTCACCTGTTTTAAGAATGCTGCTCATTTAAGCCCTCTCTTAGGCTTTGCCCAGTTTCTCTTTTAGCAACTCATACATAGCTATCATTTCGTCTTCTGACATCTCAGAAACCTCATCTGCAGCTTGCATTTCTGGAGACTCGTCTTCCTCTGATTCACAAGCAGGACAGCCTTTTCCTTTACACATTTTACAAGAAGGCTCATCCTCCATTTCAGATTCACCACTTTGCTTAGACTTAAGCTTCATGATTTTTTCTGCCATTGATAAGCCTTTCTCAAGACCTTCTGGAGAATCAGACATAACCGATACTTTTTTAAGACCTTTCTTTCCAATCATATCTTTCATTGGAGAATACATGTCATCTGACATTTCATTAGAAAGTTCTTTTAGCATCTCTGATTTAGCTTTTGCTTTCTTTTCCATAGTTTATAGCTCCTTATTGCTACATATAATAAGGGTGTTATAGGCTAAGTCTGTCATTTAATTTTAATTAATGTAAAAACAAGTACTTATAAAATAAAAGAGGCGGTAAAAACCGCCCCTAAAATTTATTCAAACTATAGATTTTGTTATTAAAAAAGCATCAATAAATCTAATTTATAAATAATTACCTATTATTTGAATAAATACACTATTCTATAATTGAGTAATATTGTATGCTTTTACATTATACTGATTATTTAATCTTAAACATGGAATTATTCTTGTTGATGAATTTCCTGATATTCCTAAAGCAGAAAATATAAGTATATTATTAGCATAAAATAATGTTTCAGTGGTTTTTATGATAATTTTAAATTCAATTTCAGAAGAAACCGGATAAGTATAATAGTTACCTAGTGAATTATTTATTCCAACTTGATTAGGAAAACCATCCCTAAATAAACCACTAAATAATCCTGTATTTTCCATTACTAAACCAATGAATTGAAATTGAGTAGATAAAGGAAAAAAATCATTATTAACTGTTATTTTATATTCAATACCATTCCCAATAGCGTAACTATTTGAAGAATATAACACACTGCTAGTAGATGAATTTAAAGTTGTATAACTACTAGTTACTTCATTTTGTCCATTTAATGAATAATTAGGATTCCCAGAAAAATTCCAAGTTATATTGTTTGATGGCGTAGATGGTGTTAAATCAATATCAAAATCAGCTGTAATTAATTGTGATCTATATATCTCTAACACTCCTCCATCAAAATCAAAAATCTGAATAACCTGTACTTCAAATATGTCTCTTGCTTTTTCTGAAATTAAAAATGATCCGGTAGGACTCACTTGAGATGGATTAAATTCTACTATTTCATACTGTTTTCCAGGACTACTCTTATATACTACACTAACTCTACTCCAATTTGAAGAATCATTAAAATAATTATCTGCTTGTACTGGAGATAATGCAAGTAATTCCGATTTGTTTAAAGTGAATGTAGCGGAAGTTCCTTTTACTATAGAACTTGGTTTTGTAATTATTGACATAATATTTCCTTAAATTTTAATGATGAATTTAATATTAGCATTCCCATCTGGATTTGGTAATGTAAATGTAGTAGATCCATTCCCAACTCCATAACTTGTACCAGTTACAGCAAACAAAGCTGAGTAAGTAGTTCTGCTTACTGCAGATCCATCACAAAGTAACCATCCAGAAGGAGCAGTAGCACCAGCATACATAAGCATTGATCCAGTTGGAGCGGCACTTCCTGCAGATAAACCAGCTACAGTTGAATCTGTATATGCCTTAGCTGTAGTTAAAGTAAATTCATCCATAGAATCTGCATAACTTTCAGCGTAAGATCTATCACCAGTTGATGAAGTATCAATAGCAGTTTGAGTAGCAGTACTAACAGGCTTATTAAGATCCGAAGTATTATCTACATTTCCTAATCCCACCGCAGACTTATCAAGTGTTTGGAATGACTTATCTCCGCGCCAATACTGACTAGTACTACCAGCTGTTATTGCATTTTCTTTTCCTGATAAAGAAGATGTAACACTAGAAATACTTGCTTTAAGATCTAAAGCTGTCTGTGTTGCAGAATTTATTGTATTTCCACCAGAAAATCCTGCTAAAGCATCATCAGTATAAGCATTAGCAGATGTCAAAACAAGTATTGCTTTAGAATCAGCATAAGAATTAGCTGAAGTAATAGCAGCTTGTCTAGAAGTTTTTTCTGCTAGTATATCCGCAGATAAAGATGAAGAAAGAGCAGAAATTTCAGATAGGTATGCAGAAGTAATATCTTCAGAAGCTGATACAATTTCACTGTCTACGTAACTTTGTAAACTTGAAATAGCAGCTGCTCTTGAAGAAACTTCTTGACTAAATTTAGTATCTGCATAAGAATTAGCTGAACTTAGAGTAGAAGCATCTGCGGCAGATCTACTACTAGCTTCTGAAGAAAATCCATTAGTTATGGCATCGTAAATATCGCCATCAGCATTTTGGAATTCTTGAATTAATTCAGCAAATGAATCAATAGCAGAAGGATCTACGTTAGTAATTATATTATTAATTTGACTTTGTAAACTTGAAACAGCACTTTGTCTAGAACTAGATTCAGAACTAATTGCACTAGATAAAGAACTTTCAGCAGATTGTGCTCTAGTACTTTCAGAGTCAATTTGACTTTGCAAAGAAGCAACTGAAGAAGCTCTAGAAGATTGCTCTGCGCTTATAGCAGAAGATCTAGATGATTGCTCAGCACTTAAAGCAGCTGATCTAGCAGAAGATTCTGAAGATATAGCAGCTTGTCTGGAACTAACCTCAGCAGAAATCTGAGATTGTAAACTAGCTTCGGCAGCTAAAGCTCTAGACTCTTCAGCATTAATTTCAGACTGAGCACTTGCTAAAGCCTCATCTGCTTTATCTCTTGAGTATTGTTTTAACGGAGCTTCTAATGTACTAACTTTTACAGATTTAGATACATTACTAGAAGAAACTAACATTAAATCATTTTGATCTAATGAGCCTGTTTTTTCCGTCAGTTGACTTAATTTTTTATTCATTTATATCTCCAAGTTTGTATTATTAATATTCTAAAAAATCATCAGAATCTAACAACAATTTATATCCATCTTCTAACAAAAATACAAACTCTTCACTATCCGAGTTGGCGAACGTAATATCGAAATCTTCTGAATTTAGAAACTCCCTGTCTATTTTCAGAAATTGACCATCGTAGTCAATAATAGTTATTGATTCAATTATAAAAGAATTTCTAACTTTATCGGAACTACTAAATGTCCCATCAAAAAATCCATCTTCATCATTAAAAGTAACAATTTTAATCTGATTTCCTTCAGTACTGACATAATTTAAATTAACTCTCTTCCAATTGGAAAAGTCATTAAAATAATCGTCAGATGATACTACTGAATTATTTACTAGATTAGTTTTGAATAAAGTAAAAGAAACATCGGTTCCTTTTAGTATACTCGAAGGTTTTGAAATTATTGACATAACTTCCTTTTTAAAAAAGGGAAGGATTTCTCCTTCCCCATTTTGTTAAACTAGTACTTAGTAAGCGTAAGTAACGAATACTACGTCACCAGATTCAATAGCTTCAACACCATTAGATGCGAAAGCTCCGATCCAAGTAAGACGAGTTTTACCGCCTACAACAGAAACTGTATAATCTTCATCCTTGTGAACCATTAGACGACCAACGGCAACAACAAGTGAGTTAGCAGTTGCTTCACGAGTAAGTTCTACATAAGAAAGCTCAGTAGAAATCGTGATTTTTTGTTTAGCAAAAGCTTTAGCTTCAAGAACATCAAGTCTTGCATCTAAATCACTTTCAGCAGCCATAGCACGGCTTTCTTCAGAAGCTAAATCAGATTCAAGGTTGTTGATATCAGACTCAGCTGTATCCATACGACCTTCAAGAGCTGAAATATCAGAAGAAGCATTGAAAGATTGAGATTGAAGAGTTGAGATATCAGACTCAGCTTCAGTCATTCTTGATTCAAGAGAATCAATATCGCCTTCAGCAGTTGTCAATCTAGTATTTAAACCAGACTCAACACCCATAGCTCTTGATTCTTCAGCATCAATATTATCTTGAAGATCTTGATCTCCAGCAATTCTTGCAGATTCTTCAGAAGAAATAGCAGATTGTCTGCTAGAAACTTCAGCTGTAATCTGAGATTGTAAGCTAGACTCAACACCCATAGCGCGAGACTCTTCAGCATCAATTGAATCTTGAAGATCACTTTCAGCACTTTGTGCACGAGAAACTTCAGAATTAATTTGAGACTGTAGAGAACCTTCTACACCTTGAGCACGGCTAACTTCAGAATTGATCTGAGATTGTAAGCTAGACTCAACACCCATTGCACGGCTTTCTTCTGAATCGATATTGTCTTGCAATACACCTTCAGCAGCCATAGCTCTAGATTCTTCTGAATCAATATTAGATTGTAGTAAGCTTTCAGCAGCTTGAGCACGAGAAATTTCGCTATTTAGAGCAGATGTAGAACCTGTTCCAAGAGCAGAAATTGCAGAAGTAATACTTCCATCAGCAGTTTGGAAAGCAGCAACAACTTCAGACAATGAGTCTAAAGCAGCTGGATCAATATTGCTAATTACGTTATCAATCTGAGATTGAAGACCAGAAACCTGACCATCAACGTATGTTTTTGTAACTGGATCAGTTTCAAGAACATCAAGTCTATCGCTAAGTGCTGATTCAGCAGACATAGCTCTTGACTCTTCAGAATCGATATTGCTTTGTAAAGAACTTTCAGAAGCTTGTGCACGACTTACTTCAGATGTGATTTGAGATTGAAGACTTCCTTCAACTCCCATAGCACGGCTTTCTTCAGCATCGATTGCGTCTTGAAGATCACTTTCAACACCCATAGCTCTTGACTCTTCAGAATCAATATTACCTTGAAGGGTAGATTCAGAAGCTTGAGCACGAGATACTTCCGCAGTAATTTGAGACTGCAATGATCCTTCAACACCCATAGCACGAGATTGTTCAGAATCAATATTGTTTTGTAGAGTTATATCAGCACTACTTCTAGCAAATTCTTCAGAAGAAATAGCAGATTGTCTACTAGAAACTTCTTGATCAATTAAATTTTCAAGTTGAGTTTCAACGCCCATTGCTCTAGATTCTTCAGCATCGATAGCATTTTGAAGATCTAAATCTCCAGCAATACGAGCAGATTCTTCAGCAGAGATATTACTTTGTAGAGTTGTATCAGCAGCTTCGCGAGCAGATTGTTCATTAGAAACAGCAGTAGTTCTGTTAGATACTTCTGTAGTGATTTGAGATTGTAGAGAACCTTCTACACCCATTGCACGGCTTTCTTCTGAATCGATAGAATCTTGAAGATCTGATTCAGCAGACATAGCACGGCTAACTTCAGCTGTAATCTGAGACTGCAAAGATCCTTCTACGCCCATAGCACGAGACTCTTCAGAGTCTATGTTATCTTGTAGCACACCTTCAGCAGACATAGCACGAGATTCTTCAGAATCGATAGCAGATTGTAAAGATCCTTCTACTCCCATAGCTCTTGATTCTTCTGAATCAATTTGAGATTGTAATGATCCTTCAACGCCTTGAGCACGAGAAACTTCAGAGTTAATCTGAGATTGAAGAGATGCTTCAACACCCATTGCTCTAGATTCTTCAGCATCAATGTTATCTTGCAATACAGCTTCTGCAGCCATAGCGCGGCTTTCTTCAGCAGAAATATTTCCAGAAGAGTTACCAGCTAAAGTAGAGATAGCACCTTGAAGAGAACCATCAGCAGCTTGGAAAGCAGCCACGATTTCAGTTAATGAATCAAGAGATGCTGGATCAATGTTAGAAACAACATTGTCAATTTGACCTTGAAGATCAGAAACTTGTCCATCCACGTAAGTTTTAGTTACTGGATCTGCTTCTAAAACATCTAAACGACCGCTTAGAGAGTTATCTCCAGCAATACGAGAAGATTCTTCAGATGCTAAATCTGCAGAAAATTCTGAACTTAAAGAACTCACTGCAGATTGACGATCAGAAACTTCTTGATCAATTTGATCTTGAAGGTCACTTTCAACGCCCATTGCACGGCTTTCTTCAGCATTCACATCTGCTTGACGATCAGAAATTTCTTGATCTAATTGATCTTGAAGATCAGCGTCACCAGCAATGCGAGCAGATTGCTCAGAGCTTACTGCAGCTTGTCTGTCAGAAACTTCTTGATCAATATCAGATTGAAGACTTGCATCTCCAGCGATACGAGCAGTTATTTCAGTTTCTAAGCTAGAATTAAAAGCTAGTTCAAATCCTTTAGAAAGAACTTTACCGTCAGAAGCAAGTTTTAGAAGTTCTACTTCATTTCCGTTAGAATCTTCGACACGCAAAGATTCACCATTTAGAAGTTTAATTTTCGAACCGTCAACCGCGTCCGATTTAATAAACTTCTTCTTAATTTGTTGAGCCATATTTTCTCCTTGTTTTTGTTATGGCAGGTCAGTACTGAATAATCAGTACGTCTGTGTTATCTAAAAACCCATCTAATCCTAAATTTTCCCATGATAATTTATTACCAGTAATGCTATAATCAATACCATTAACTTGAGTTATTCCACCCTCTGGGGTAACAATTACAGCACTAGAAATTAAGGGTGTCTGCGCAAGCGTCACAAATTTATCATTTATATTTTGTTGCGATAATTGAATCTTTTCAATGATAAAGCCAGAAGTAGCTCCAACTAAAAAACCTCCTGCAGACGAACCATCTCCTCCGTAGAATGCTTTTTGATCAAGATCATATACAAATTCACTAACCTCTAGAACAAGGTTATTTCTTTGACTTGTAGTTAATTTCGGAGCTTTAAATATCGCCATCGTAAATTCTCAAACCTTGGTCAATCTGTGAAGGACTATCCTCTCTAGAACCTAAATCAATACTGATATCACTATCTAAGTATCCCATATCAATATCTCCAGTATCATCTGTAATTGTTACAGGAGTTACCCATATAATATCCTCTTCAAAAGGATCAAATTTCCAAGGCATTAAAACCTCGTTTTCTGCACAGATACTATAGATTTCTTATTAGAGTCAGCATATGTAACAAGAACTTCTTGCACAAGCACTGAATTATTTTTATAAGAATATAAATCTTTATTAGCTTCTGGAAATGTTGTAGATATTTCATCCCAAACAATTTGAGGAGCAACTGCTGAATTATTTTCTTTTAATTCAAAATGTCCAGAAAATACATTAAATATATAATTTTTTAAAATCTGACCTTTATAAATTGGGTTAGAATCTTGATACTCTATTTCAATATAACTAATTAATTCTTGTTTACCAGCCGTATTCACTAAGGCAAAGTTTGTTCCAAAATCTTGAGAGTTAGAAATTACTCCCATACCTATTGGAGATATTTCAATTGCAGAATTTGATCTGGATACATAAAAGTCAGTTTTATGCATTGTATTAATAACAAGAGCTATAGCCATTGCAATAACAGAAGAATCATCATTTTCATTAATCGGAATCTCAATTCCAGTTGAATTTGAAACAGTCGGCTCAGCTCCCTCTTCATTTACATTAAACCATAAATGAAAGCATTTATTATCTGGAGCCGAGAATAATTTTATATATCTATTTTGTAATGACTTATTAACATCAGAAATACACCCTAAAGCAGTTTTATGAGCTTGAGTTCCTCTAAAATAAGAAACTTCAGATGGTAGATTATTTGGGGTATATGAAACACGAAAATGTGTATAAAATTTATCTACGATAGACTTAGAATCAGATACACGTAAGGATTTTCCATAAAAATCATGGACTTCCTTAAAAATTAATCCTGCGTCATATTGAGAATTTTTATTATCAGACATCAAAACCTCTGTAATATAAGGGTGTTAATCCTAGTATTTCTAAGTACTTAAAATCACTTATAGTGACTTAAGCAGAGGTTGTTAAAGCCCTAAATTTAATAGTCCCAGATACAAAGCCAGAATAGTTTGCTGATGTATATTTTAGTTGTCCAGAAGAAGTTATACTAAACTGAATTCCAGATTCATCTCCAGTAGAAATTACTGATATATCCCAGTCTGATCCCTTCTGTATTCCACTTATTTTAACTTCTTCATACAAAGAAGACGTAGCGTTAATATATACAGAAGCAAGCACTTGAAAAGATCTAACAACTGCGTTTGAAAAAGCTAATCCAGTAATATTTGCAGCAATTGCCTGTGAATTATTGATGCTAAAAGAAGTCTCATCTATGTCTCCCGGAGACGCTGCGCCAGAAACTAAGGAATCTACCTCGGCTTTTGTATAATAACGAATATCCCCACGAGCATCGTTATGATATTGAATATGATCGTCATCTACTAAACCAGAAAGAAGTCCGTGATCAGATGCTTGGCCAGCTGGAGTATAAACCTGAGTTCCTCTAAAATCTACGTAGTTTTGACCCAAATCAGTTTGAACAACTCTAGCTTTTACTGCGTTAGAGTAATTATTGGATTGGAAGATAACGCTACCAATTGGAACGAATTCTGTAAATGGTAAATCTGATAATAAGGATATTTCGCTATTTGCACCTGTTCTAGCAGCTGTTATATTGTTATATTGCTGAGTACCAACAACCCCAATTACCTTATTATTTACATCATTTGTACCAAAAAAATGAACTAATATAAAATTAGTATTGGACATCTGTGTTAACTGCCAAGCTCCACCTGTGTATTCATTATACGCAGGTCTTCCATTCGCCCCCGTATATCCAGCAGATCCGCTATAAATTAAAGGATATGCGTCAGCAACTTTCTTTCTCCAATACTGACCTTGGCGATAAAGTATTGGTATTTGAGTCTGAGCAGGAATTGTATGAAGAATATCTTCATCTCTAATACTTCCTTCATCAGAAGTAAATTGAGCGTCTGCGTTACTATTTCCAGAACCTATTGTAAAATTTTGTAAAGCTAGTCCAGATAGATACCTAGCTCCGAGGATAGTGTGTAAGTATGAATGAGTTACCCCATCCATAGTAATACCGTGCCTCTCTTCTCCAAATAATGTACTTAAATTTGTTTCATTGTTCCAATAAACAATAGCGATAATTGCATCAATTTGAAATATATCAGCACTAGGTACTTGAGTTGTTTCTAAAGCTCCGGAAGTATTAAAATAAATATAATGAGTTCCTGTGAGATTAGGGATTGTTATATTCTGAGCCGTGGTTTTTGTAAATTTCTCGCCTTTAATATAAAAGCTAAAAGAAGTACTAACAGGAGCGATTGTAAAAATTCTAGATCCATCTACAAAGCTAATAGTAGAGTCAGTTCTATTAATAAAACCAGTAGGCTCTTTTGTATCTTCAAATATAGCAGCTGTACTAGCAGAAGAATTAGCTTCTACTTCTTCAATAGCAGCTTGAACATCTGTAGAAGTAATAGTCGCAGTTGGAGTAAATGGTATATCAGAAGCATCTAAAGAAACTGCATTAGTTTGTCCGTTAACAGATGTAACAGGAGCTGGAGAAATTTCAATATAAGCTGATCCTGACCATCTATAGCATAAATTTGTATTTAAAGCTACATATATAATTCCAGTAGATCCAGTAACTGGAAAAGCTGCTAAATTAGCATATTCTAGAACATCATCTACATAAGCTGGTAAATAAGTTGAATCAATTTTGGAAGATGCATTTAAAGGAGCAACGCCATTTGCTGCACCTTTCTGAGAAGTGGCAATTTTATTAGCCGCTAGTTGATCCAAAGCACTAGCAACATTCATTGGATTAGAAGTCCAATTTCCAGGTACTGCGTATTTGTAAGAGCTATCTGTAGAAGTTGGGCCATAAACCCATCTAACTCCACCAAGAACGTCAACAGCTTCATTTCTATGAACATTAATTAATTGGAAATAACAAGTTCCAGTTTTATTAAATGTAACAAAGCTTAAGTCATATCTTTGTAATGACATATTTGCTAAACTTAAAAAGCTTGTGGCAGCAAGAGCAGCTGTTGAATTAAAAAATCCAGATGCAGAAAAGCCCCACATTCCAGTGATTGCTAAAGAACCAGCTGAGTGAGTTATTCCATAAATACCATAGGTATCATACATCCCAGTAGATACGTTTGCAGCATTTGCAATTACTGTAGCATAACCAAGTCTACAACGATACATAGCTATTGTAGTTAAAGCAGATGGAGTACCGGCAATATTTACAACACCTTCAATTGTACAATCAACGAATTCAGTAAAGTTTTTATAAATTCCTGTAAAGTTTACTCCTGTTCCAGCCTGTCCATACAAGCTTCCATTTGTAAATTGACAGTTTTGGAACATATGTCTTCCATTACTACCATCTATAATTAAGGCATATCCAGAAGTTGGAGCAAATTGTATATCTTTTACTCTAACTCTGTTAGTTTGAGATCCAGTAATTGTCAAACTACCAACAATTTTTATTGGACATGCATCGACATTACTTGGAACAGCGGCTGTAATATATAAATTGGATACAGCATTATTTACAACAACATTTTCTGTCATTGTAATATCTTTCTTTAAATGAATTAAAATTGCCGTATTTCCACCAACATTTTGAAGCTGGGCAGCATTAACAGCGGATTGAATTGTTATATATGGCTTATCTGGAGATCCATCAGATCCACCGCCAGTATAGTCAAAATTTACGTGTAATTCATGATAATAAGTTGAGGCATCTAGAGTATTGTCTATTTGAGTCTTAGTATAATATCTAGCATCCCCTCTAGCATCATTATGGTATTGAGTATGATCGTCATCAGCAAGACCAGTTAGATTTCCGTGATCTGTTATTACAGTTGCAGGAGATGCAGGAACCCAGTTAGTGCCATTCCAAGTCGGAACTTGCCCATTTGTAGCAGATGATTGATTTAATGCAGATAAATCATGGTTATGTACAGTATCTGCTTTTCCATCTAAAGCAGTCTGAGTTGCATCACTAATTGGCTTATCAGCGTCAGAAGTATTATCAACTTGACTTAATCCTACATCATACTTATAAAGAGTTACATCTCCAGTTCTAGAGCTAACAGAAGTAACAGGAGCCGCAGGAACTTCTGCTAGAGTAATATAATTGTCAGGATTTGATGCATCATATTTTAAATCAAGCGCATCTTGAGTGTCATTTGAAATAGGCTTATCTAAATCACTAGTATTATCAACATTAGATAAACCAATATCATTAGGAGAAACATAGTCAGTAACTTGAAGCCAACTACCCGGATAAGCTGGAGGTGGATAACCGGCTGCGCCAATGAAATTAATCATTCTAAATGAAGCACCGTTATACATTACACCATCGCCTACAGCGTAAGTCACACCATTATTATAGTCTCCAGTCCAATTGACATTAGTTATTAAATCTAAAGCATCCTGAGTCGCATCACTTATAGGCTTGTCGGCATCACTAGTATTATCAACATTGGATAATCCAACATCAGACTTATCTAAAACTACGTCACCTATATAAGTATTTACAGAAGTTACAGGAGCATTAGATGCTTCTTCGTAAGCTGAGCCATTCCAAATGTAAAGATTGCCAGTATCTGCGGCATAATATAAAGCATTCGTCGATCCAACTGGAGGGAAACTTGCAACATCCGGATATTGAGAGATTGCTCCTCCCCCACCAGTTCCAGATATATAGCCAATTCTTATTAATGTATTTGCCATAATTAGTGCCTTTGCTTACCAGCGTAGAATATTCTAGTAACATCAAGAGAGCCAGAAGTTACAGCTATTTTAACTCTAGCATATAAAGCTCCAGAGCCATTTACATCCCACATATGGCTTCCAGAAGAATCTGTAACCGCTTGAAAAGATTCTGTTAAATCGGCAAAATTTATATTGTCTGAGGATAATTGAAGAATTAAAGTTACATTTGGAGAAGCTCCGTTCTCATAAGTAACCATTATTGAAAACTCGTCTTCTCTGTCGTCTAAAGAAAAAGATGGAGAAGTCCAATCAACATTTACAGTTTCTGAATTTTCTAATATTTCTTTAAGTCTGATACTATCTAAAATAAATCCCATTTATTCCTCTTTTTTGTCAGAAGTTAATTTTCTTCCGAAATAGAGTCCTGCACAGGCATAGAAAAATTGCAAGGCATTATCTATATCAATTCCATCAACAAGTCTAGCAACTTTATTTAAAAGTCCAAATATTACAATTCCAGAAGATATCACAAGCAGTGTAAAAGATGCAGATGGCTTTTGAGTTACAGCATCTCTAAAAATTGGAACTGGTATTCCTTTTTTAACACACCAATCAACTAATTCTTGTTTCAGCTTTTGTATATTTTTCACTTATCTTTTGCCTTTTTTCCAGTCTTCAAAATCATAAACTTTAGCATATAGAATAGTGCTATCGTCGTGTAATTTTGGAAGAACTCTTAAGTATGCTCGATAAGATCTATACTCTTTTCTAAGCTCTGTATCTATTTCAGCATCCGCAAGCTGAGTCCAGTCAGTAGAATGTAAAAGATAGTCTCTAGTTTGTCTAAGACATTTCCAGAAATACTCTTTCCCTTCCTTATCTACTTCTTCTATCTTTAACTCTATTCCTTCAGAAAGCTTATAAAATCTGGATATTTTTCCATTTATAAACTCTGTTTTTTCATCTACAATGAATCGCTTTTGTTCTTCTGTTATATGCGATTCTTGCACCCACTTAACTATGCTATTCCATTGGCCAAAAGCTAAGTGATAATCTCTATATAAAACTGCAAGCTCCGAAGATTCAAACTCAAGTACTTGCTCAATATCATCTTGGCAAATAATAAGTTTATACATTATTTTACAATTCCATACTTTTTATAACTTTCCAGTAATCTTCTTTATATATAGCTTTGAACCCATTTAAAATTTTTTCATAAAATTCTTTATCTTTTAAAAAGTAAGGAACTCTAATTAATACAACACCTTGTTCTAAGCAAAGTTTTTCTTTCAATATATCAAGTTTTTTAGTCGTTTCTAAATCGTTATTAATACCCTTTCTAACTTCAAAATGAAAGTGCCCATCATATTCAAAAGCAACTTTAAATTCTTCATTATAACAATCTAATTCTAGTCTATATCCAGTTTCTGGATTAATTAACCAACTAGGTCTACATTTTGGAAAAGGTTTTTTAAATACACGCTCTAGTTTGTCTCTAAATTTTCGTTCAGAGTTAAAATAATTATTACAAAAACTACATCCCACCTTACCACTAAGAACATTACCTAGTCTTTTATCATTAAAAATATGTCCTTTAGAACACTTTAAATCATATTTTTGTAATAAATTTGTATAAGTACTATTTAAAAATTTAAAACCTAGCTTATCAAGTCTATTTTGAACTTCTTCTTTTGTAAGCCGTATAGAATTTATGCCGGATTTTAATTTTTTTTTATGACATACACTACACCAAGTTCCCTTACGAATATGATAAAATTTAGCCATCCACGTATGTCCGAACTCACATTCCCATTCTAACTTTTTAGAACCACTATATTCTATAGATAGGCACTTACCATTTTTGGTAAATGCCCATTCCTTACAATGGCTTATGTTATATTTGGAAGGTAGACTCATTATTTTACTATCCTCTCTGCAGCATCAGATCTTTCTTGTTCTAAAGCTAGATATTCATCTTCAGATAAACTTAATTGTTGACCTAAAGATTTTTGACGAATATGGCGAAGAACTTTAAAGTCTGTAGAATCAAGAAAAGCTTGTGCTTCTGCATTAATTTTTTCTTGGGCGAACTCAGCAGAAATGTCAATAATTTCCACTTCATACTCGCCAGCAAGTTCAACCTCTTTCATTTCTGTTTCAGCTGGAGAAAGTTCAATTCCTTCTTCGTCTAAAACAGGTGGAGAAAGCTCAATTTGTTGCTGAATAATTTGCTTTGGCTGACCAAAGCTTTTCATACCTTCGTGGTGAGAAAGCCAAGCTTGCGCCTCTTCCATTGACTGGAAAGAGGCTTGGTTAGTAATTTGTTCTTGTTTTTTAATTGATACTTGTATCATATTAGTTTCCTGTTCCTATTGAAGTTTTGGCAATCGAGAAGTAGTTATAGTCTGCTGAGGCTGAAAGATTTGATGCTCCTGCAGTTCTATTACTAGTAATTCTAACGCTCAAGGTATCACCTTTATTTAAAAATATACTAGTTGAACCAGAAGTAGATACTTGACTTGAAGTTGCCGCCTCTGCTTCAAAAGAAGAACCTATACTATAATCTGTTGAATTTTTTACAAGCCAACTTAAAACTCTGTTTCCAACAGCATAGGTAGCATCAGCAACTGTAAGCATCCAACTCACTTGGTAATATCCACTTTCAGGAGCAGTAAACACTCCAGTAGCGGTGTTTAAAGCTCCATGTGTGTCGAAAGTCTTAGTAGCGTCGAATACTATTGTAGTACTTCCTGTATTTGGAATACTAGTACCAGCACTATTAACTCCTCTCGCAGCAACTGTATTCAATCCAAAGCCAGTAAGTGCAGGATTCTTGCTTGCGTTGATTACGAGGTAGCCTGAAGATTGTGTTGAACCGTCTATGTATCGCAATAGAGCAGTTGTTATGTTTGTATTTTCTTGCAATCCTGCGTCTAAAATTAGGATACCTGTAGTCTCTTCGTACTCTCTAAATCTCACTCCTCTTGAAGCAGAGTCAGTTCCAAATACTACGTAATCTAAGCTCCCTGCCGTTGCTTTCCCAGCACTCTTATACAAATCTAAACTCTTACCCTTTAATCCCTTACCGATTTGAATAGCAATTGCCGCTGGATTTCCTGCTGTACTAGCAGCGTTATAAGCTCTAGTAAATACTTGAATACCATTAGCATTCATATCAGCTGTACTTTGACTAGGAGCAGTAGCTGTCTGAGTTCTAGTATTTGTATTTGCAGCATAGGTAAATGTAATAAAAGTACCTACAGGGGCATTTGACAAAGTACTAAGCGTATAAGCTGCAGAAGAAGCATAAGTAAGAGCGGCTGTATCTGTGCTAAATGTTTCAACTGCAGAAACTACACCATTTGGAGATGATTGAGCAAAACGAATATAATAATTAACATAGGCGTTTTTAGGTCTAGCTTCATTTCCTCCAACTGAACTAGTAAAATGTCCAGTATCAGCTCTAGTGGTATTATAAGTTCCTCCAGTAAAAGATGCTCCTCCTCTACCAAAGTTTGCTAAATTTACATTTGTCGTAGTAGTTATGTGTTGATGTGCTATATTATCATCTAATTGTACAGAACCAACATTATTTCCAGTATTACCACCTGTATTCATTGCTGTACGAGTTAGCTTGTCTGGATCTAGAGTAGAAGCCCCAGATGTACCACGAAGAAATCTACCACGATAATCAGGTAAGTTAAAAGTAGTTGACCCATCTCCAGAACCGTGAGTTACACCAATAGAAGCAAATAAGCTTGCATATGCTGTTCTAGATACTGCAGAACCATCACAAGCTAAAAAGTTAGCAGGAGTTACAGTAGAGGCAGAAGTTAGAATTTCTCCAACCACGCCAGTTGCAATATTAGCGTATTGAGTAGTATTTGAAGATAGAGTAATGTCATCAAAGCTAAATACTTTTAAAGAGTTGGCAACTTTTACTTGGAACCCAACTCTGATAGAAGTACACGTAAGAGGAATTGTAATATAAGTTACTGAAGTTGTTACGCTAGAAGAACCTAAAATATAAGTGCTTGATGGAATTACTGCAGAATTTGTAACATCATAAAGAACAATTTGAATATCATTAGTAGTACCAGTATAACTAAATGGAAAACTTAAAGAACAAGTTTGTCCACGAAATTTCAAAGGAACTGATTTAGCTGGAGAAGCAATATAGTCATTCAAAGATCCGGCAGCTTGAGTATATTTATAAGACTGAAGACCATTTAGTGGTGCAACAGAATCAGTAGCAAATGTACCAGCTAGAGATCCACCGCCAAGAAAAGCAGCATTATTACCCTTGCTCCAACTAGAAACATCATCTCCAATAAGTTGAAATATATCATCTAAGCTTGAAGCTCCAGATCCTACTTCAGACCAACTAGAAGTTACTGCGTCATACTTCTTAATTTTATTGTTATCGTTAATATCACAAGCAATATCCCCTGCCTCTGGGCTAACTAGTGTAGTTAGATCTTTTGGTGTCAGAACTAGAGAGTTCTTTACCTTAAATGAATTATTAGACATTTCTTCCTTCCTTTTTTCCAGAATCGTTAAATGGGATTTATACTTTTAATCCCACTATGTAAGGGGGTTTTATACCCCAAAAGTTTTAATTATACTGTATTTTAAAGAACCTACATAATTTGTTCCAGCTCCTAAATCAGAGCTTGTGTATTGTACTTGACCAAGTGCAGTAATACTAAATTCTACTCCAGAACTTTGACCAGCATAATCGTCTGATAAAAGCCAAGAAGCTTGTTGAGAATTATAGACTAGTCTAAGTTGTCCTACTTGGGCAACTCCTGTTAAAGCATCGTCTGTTTGTCTATATATAGCATACTCTACTTTCGCACTTCTGTAAACCGCTGGATTAAAAATAAGCCCTGTTATATTTGCCACACTAGATTGATTATTAGCAATTGTAAAGGAAACTTGATTAGAAATAAATGCTGGAACTAAAGAATCGGAATAAGTTTTAACAGCTTTAGCAGATGGAATTGTATCATCACTAGCAGATACTGAAGTTAAATCTATATCTAAAACTCCTGCTTTTAAATTATCAACTTCTAAATTAGAAATAGTATTATTATCTGCGTTAATTGTTTTAGTAGTAAGCGTTTGATTATCGCTCGTTCCTACAATAGAGCCAGTAACTCCATGAGTAGAAGTAGCAGATACGTGAGACTCATAAGATGTCTCAATTGATTGTAATGCGCCTTTAATTGTAGAACTATCTGGAATTGTAGTTCCAGTAAAGGTTCCCAAAGTTGTAGAATTCTCAGCAACTCCAGAAAGAGTAATTAAATCATTAACATTTTGATCAACTTCTTCATGAGCAGTTTCTAGAGCTTGTAAAGCAGCTTTTACTGTAGAACTATCTGGGATTGTAGTTCCAGTGAATGTTCCAAGATTTTCTGCATTAGCAGCAACGCCAGACAAAGTTACTAAATCATCTAATAAATCTTGATGTCCTTGAAGAGTAGCTTGGACATTAGCGGTAAAGCCTCCAATTGCTGGATTTACAGCAATTTCAGAAGCTTCATCCTTAGAAGCTACCTTAGCATCGACATAAGTTTTAATGGCTTTTTGAGAAGATAAAAGAGTATCAGAATTAGCAGCCAAAGTTCCATCTAAATCAATAGCAGTTCCAGAAACCCCAGTATTTATAACTGGGGAGGTTAGCGTTTTATTTGTTAGAACCTGAGATTGTGAGTTTGTAACTATTTCTCTAGAAGCACCATCTAAATAAGCTTTAATTTTATAATTATCGGCAGAATCAACTTTTAATTCTCCTGGAATGCTTTCAATAGCAACATCATCTGGAGCTAGAATGATTCCTTTAATAAAACGTGTTTTTTTAAGTGCCATTATAAAACTCCTACTTATTAATCACTTTAGCTTCAAAAGTTATTGTTCCAGCATATGATAAATCACCAATGTCAGAACTCCTATATTGTATTTGTCCAGCTGTAGTTATAGATATTTCTAACATTCCAGCATCACCGATAACTCGTCTACTAATTCCCCAGTCTGTTCCATCAAAGTAACCTTCAATAAATCCTGATTCTGCTATTAGTGCAGTAGTTGAGCTAGACCTTTGTATGAAATATTTACATTCAATTGAAATAACTTCAGATGTATTAAAATTAAATCCAGGGATTGAAGTTAGAGTTACTAACTTACGGTTTAATATAGACTCAGTTCTAGTCGGAATATCATTTGGTTTTTGTACAGTAGAAAGAGCAGTAGTAACAGCTTCAGCCCAGTCTGTAATTTCAGAACCATAACCAGGATTTTCTCCCTCTAGCGGAAATTCAAATTCTTCATTTCCTACGGTTAATAATTTAGGCATTAGCATCCTCTTTGAAAAGCATCTGTTATATAAGGGTGTTTTATAACCTTAACGCATGTGGCATTAAACTATTGAATTTATTTGAAAAATATTTCTTGACAATTATTTAAATACCGGATATTCTTTACACGAGGTCACAATCTATAACCTCATTCTAATCATCCTTCGGCAAGTTTTTACTCCCTTTTCTTGTCGAGGGATTTTAAAAAAAAGGACTCCAGAAAGGAGTCCTTTTAGCTTGAGTAAGCCTTTGAAAATTAAGCAGTTTTGATGTACTTAAGAACAGCCATTTTGCCTGGAGCTGAAGTGAAAAGAGCTTGATCGGAATAAGCACGAAGCTCGTAACCGTTAGAAGTTTCCATTTCACGGAAGAACTTACCAGGGAATCCTGGACGCTCAAAAGTAATATCAGAAGAACCGATACGCTCAAGTTCAGCAGGTGGGAAAATGTAAGCGAAACCTTCTTTCACGAAAAGTGAAGCGTGGATTTCGATTTTACCATTTTGTCCGTAGAAAATAAGAGACTTAGAACCGTTCTCCATTTTTTCAGAAGAGTAAGAAGTGTCATACTGACGCTTAGCAGCTTGCTCAGTCATCAATTTGTTCCAATGCTTAGGATTTACTAAACATACAACGTCTTCTTCTGTAAGACCTTTTTCCATACAAAGAGCAATAGCTTCTTCAACTTTCTCGAAAGAAATGAAAGCTTTAGCAGCTTCAGAAGT